>OFGQ01001459.1_pt1 | contig 15695 bp, 13 predicted proteins | sample 1521791 | NCBI WGS metagenome assembly OFGQ01 (sample SAMEA3504116, study PRJEB24116) | mouse gut metagenome | biome: mouse gut; feature: mouse-associated habitat; material: faeces | place: Denmark | collected 2011 | reverse complement strand
TTTCTGATTTTTGTATTTATTTCTCACAATTTGCACAATATATCCATTTTAATTGTTAACCTTGTATTTTATATGGTTGACAAATTGTTTTTTATCCCATATACTACAAATTAATAGGAGAACCACCGTGCAGCGGTGCGGCACGCCAGACTCCCGCGCCTTGCAGGCGGTATGTCAGATTTCAATGCTTTGAAGCAATGTATCGGGTTCCCGCAAACCTCTCATAAAGTATCAAGTTCTCAAGTATCTTTCTTTAGGCGATACATGGGATTTCTGTATATACCGGTTCTCCTATTATTCTACATAAGAAAGGAGCAATGCTGCCGTCCCATGGCAGCCAAATACTATGAAAAATCTAATAACCAATACTTCAGGCAACACATCCCGGCATTTTACCACCCAAAGACTTGTCCTCATTGCAATGGTGACAGCAATTACCTGTATACTTGCACCATTCTCCGTACCGATTCCAATCAGCCCCGTACCGATTTCGCTTACGAATCTGGTTCTCCTAATCAGCGTCTATGTGCTCGGCTGGAAAGACGCTACCGTCAGCTTTCTCATTTACCTTCTGATAGGCGCTGCCGGATTGCCAGTCTTCTCCGGTTTCGCAGGCGGCCTTGGCAAAATCGCCGGGCCAACGGGAGGATATCTGGTAGGCTTCATCTTCATGACCATAATTGCCGGATTATTCGTCGGGCATTTTCCGGATAGACGTTCCTTAATCGTGATAGGCATGGCGCTTTCAACCGCCGTCACCTACCTCTTCGGAACCGCATGGCTTGCCTTCCAAATGGAGATTCCCTTCACTGCAGCGTTGTCCATAGGCGTACTCCCTTATCTCCCAGGGGATACCGCCAAAATAATCCTTGCTGTGGTCACAGGCCCGATTCTCCGTTCCCGTCTGCATTCCCGGATGACCAGTACTCCATTCGGCTAGAAATTGTACTCCTGAGCTGTCTGGTCCGCACCATTGCGTCGTTAAAAGTTCTAGTCGATGCACCTAAAAAGGAAGCCCCGCACTTGGAGCTTCCTTTTTAAATACAACTTAAAGAATCAAATCATCCACCTTCTGATAATCCTTCAAGCTATAGGCCTCGATAATATTTCCCTGAATCACATAGAGTGTATCTTCTATATAAATACCTCTCGGATTGCGCATTGCGTTTCCATTAATATCCTCTTCCATGTTACAGATAAATCCCTTATCTTCATCATACGAAAAGAGGAAATACCGCTGCCCGCCTTCCGTGTAACCGGAGAAACCAATCATATTCCGGTTAAAATCAACCAATGCCGACTTATAATCATAAGCCACATCCGTACTATATACATTTTTCAGTACATATGTGTCCTTCTCCTTCACATCCGTCTTATCCGAAATATCGAACATGGTAATCTTAGCGCCGTCCGTGGTCATCGTCTTTTCATCCACATTCATACCAATTCCCAAAAGACGGTCCTCCCCATAAAAATGAAGGTACTCTGAGAACCCCGGTATTTTAAGCTCTCCGATAATCTTAGGATTCTTCGGGTCGGAAAAATCCACGCTGAACAACGGGTCAGTCTCCCTGAATGTTACAAAATATCCCGTATCCCCCATGAACCGCGCCGAATAGATCCGCTCATCCTTCGCCAGATTCTCAATCGCCCCTATTTCCTCAAGTTCTCCATCCAGCACATACACCGAATTGGTATCATCGTCCGTCGTGACTACCCTGAGATTCCCCTCATGCTCATCAATGGAAAACGAATCATTCAGATAGCCGTCGAATTTCCCCTGCGCCTTAGCTTCCAGCTTTCCATCCTTGTACGCCACCTTCCGGATTGTGGTAACACAGCCGTTCCAATATCCCCACTCCGTCTCATAGAAGTAAATATTCTTATTGCTTACATAGACCTGGCCGCCCTTGGAGAAAATGGCCTTGCTGTCCATCGTCTCGTCCGGCTTCTTGAGGTTCACCGATGTAATCACCTCATACATATTCGCCTGTTTGATTGGAGGAAGATAAATATTCTTTTCTGAAACAGGCTCGCCGTTAATCAAAGGCACATACATCCTTGGCTCATTCTGCGCCACCTCTCCCCAGATGTACACCTCACTGAATAAATACAGGAAACCATTCACCATTCTCGACGAACGGTAATCCCCGCTCTGGGTCACCTTTCCTTCTTCCTTTGGTTCCTCCGGGTTCTGGATATCGTAAGTGACTGCTATCGTCACACCACTGTTGCCAATACCCCCATTAGTATAAAGAGGATCCACAAGCATATCTCCTGCGCCCTGCTGCCCGCAGACCACCACCATCTTCTTCAAATCCGGTACGACATAGAATTCCTGAATATACTCCTTTTCATCAACTTCAACGGATGCAGCCTTCTTCATCTTTCCATCCTTGGTATCAACGACGGCAATCTCACGCCCATTGTCTTCAAGAATATAGAGATACCTTCCATCCGTCTTCGCAATATCTGCCTCGTCCACGCCCTCCTGCCGCACATTTGTCTGGGAGTAATCGGCAGCCATATCCCCGGCTTCCGCCGTTGCTGCCGGCGCGTCTATGGCGTCCTCTACGATTGCCATCTCCTCCCCGGAAGACTTTGTGCTGCCGGAACTTGCGTTTGACTCGGCTTCTCCTCCGGCGCTCTCGGCAATCAGCTCTCTTCCCATATCTGCAGCGTCCATCTGATACGACGCCTGCTCTTCTTCCATTTTCTTACGGTATGCTTCATAGTAATCATAGATTTGCTCATAGCTTTCCGCCTGGGCAATCGTCTTACTGATGCTGATTTCCTCCTCATCCTCTGAGCTGTTTCCCTTGTTATCCCTTACATTCTCCATAGTCACATGCTCATTTCCGGCGCCCAACATGCTCCACGCCGCAAACCCAACCACAGCCGTCAGGCAGGCAGCCGTCAGAAGCCCCGTCTGCCACGCTCCCCATCTTCTCCGTTTTCCCGGAGCCGCCCCTGCTCCCTTTGACGCCTCCTTCTCTTCAAGCATCCTTTCGACAGCATCCGGTTCAAGGCTCTTAGGCGCTTCCACATCCGCAGTCTTCTGCCTGATCAAATCTAATACTTCCTGTTCTCTCTTATCCATACAGCCGCCTCCTTAAACTCATCTCAATACACATTCCATCTTTTGCAGCGCACGGCTCCTCTTCGAGCGCACCGTATTGGGATTCAGCTTCAGCGCATCCCCAATCTCCTGACTGGTATATCCTCCGAAAACAGACAGGCCGACAATCGTCTGCTCCTCGTCCTCCAGAAGAAAAAATGCCTTCCGCACATCCAAAGCTACTCCTATGTCTGGCTCCTCCGAAGCCGCGGAAAATAACATTTCCTCATCGGAACGTGTCTCCTCCCTCGCCGCATTTCTCCACTTCTTCTTGCAAATGTTGGACAGAATCGTAAATATCCAGCTCTTAAAAGCATCCTCCTTCTTTAGCTTTCCGATATTCTCATAAGCCGCCACCACCGCCTCACTTACCGCATCCTCCGCATCCTGCGGATTCCTCAACATACACAGGGCAAACCGGTACAGGTCTTGATAAACCGTCTCATACATTTGCGCAAATGTCTTCTTGTCGCATCTCATATCTTCTCCTCCCTGCTTAAAACCGCTCTATGATTCCTTTCATAAATAAGAGTCAAAAAAGGGGGCTGCTGTTGCAGCCGCCCCATATTTTTTTCAAGTTATCCTCTATAATAATTAATCAGGCATCCCTTCCGGATAATTTCACGCTCTGCATCCGTCATATCACCCAGCTTCAGAGTAATCTCCTTCCATGACTCTCCTGCCCCGACCACATAAGCCTTAATCTTCGCCGCCTTCTCTTCCACAGCCTTTTTAATCTCCGGCACAAAGAGATAGTCGCCGTTTTTGAAGCTCAGCTTCTCATGGCCTTCCTCCGTAATAAACGGAAGCATTCCCCAGTTAATCAGGTTCGAGCGGTATCGTTTGGTGGCATACTCATTGGCGATATTCGCCCATCCTCCAAGAACCTTCTGGCAGGACGCCGCCTGTTCCCTCGCCGAGCCATCCCCCGGCTTCACTGCAAATATCGTACTACCAATCCCAAGATTCGTCCGGTCAATGTCCGGATACGTCTCATGAATCTTCTCCATCACAGGCCTAAGCTCGTCCAACGCTTCTACCGGACACTGCCCCTCTTCAATCGCCTTCTCTGCCTTTTGAACCTCTTTCGCACGCCCCACATACGCCGGGTCTTTCCTTGACAGCGCAAACTCTGCCAGACCAAGCGGATTGGAACGATAGGAAGACGTCTCGCCGGAAGGAATCAGCTCATCCGTCGTCGTAACCGGGTCATGAATCTCAGACACCACTTTCAGAAGCAGGTTCTCGGGCAGTGGGGCCATCTTAGGCCAGTCCTTGATATTCGGGCCAAACTTAATCTTGACTGACGGGTCCGCCTCACCCTTGCTGTCAAATACACGGTTTGCATAAATCTTCCCGTCAAAATGATATTTCGGCCCCGTAAACTCCACATCCAAATCCGTTGCCGGAATCAGGAATCCCTTGTTCGCCGCCGTCGCCGCAATGGAACGCGCATCCATCAGCGCGACAGAGGCAATCTGACCGCTCTGCAGCTTGGAACCTTCACGGTTCGGGAAATTCCTCGTAGAGTGGCGGATAGAAAACGCATTGTTCGCCGGAGTATCCCCCGCGCCAAAGCAAGGCCCGCAGAACGCCGTCTTCACAATCGTTCCCGCCTGCATCAAGTCCGCGACCGCACCATTCTTCACCAGCTCCATATAAATCGGGGTACTCGCCGGATATACGCTGAATGTAAATTCATCCGCTCCGATATAATGCCCACGGATGATGTCCGCCGCCGCGCAGATATTCTCAAATCCGCCTCCGGCACATCCTGCAATGATTCCCTGCTCCACATATAATTTTCCGTCAACCACCTTATCCTGCAAAGTATAATCCACAGCGCCGTCAAGGCTTACCAACGCTTTCTGCTCTACATCATGGAGTACGTCTTTTAAGTTCGCATTGACCTCCTCAATGGTATAGACGTTTGACGGATGGAATGGCATCGCAATCATCGGCTTGATTTCGCTCAGATTCACATACACCATGCCGTCATAATAAGCCGTCGCTCCTGGGTTCAATTCCTGATAGTCCTCCGCCCTTCCATGAATCTCATAGAATTCCCGAATCTTCTCATCCGTCTTCCAAATCGAAGACAGACAGGTTGTCTCTGTGGTCATAACGTCAACTCCAATACGGAAATCCGCACTCAGCTTCTCCACGCCAGGACCTACGAACTCCATGACCTTATTATTCACATATCCATTTCCAAATGTAGCTCCGATGATTGCAAGCGCCACATCCTGAGGACCTACTCCCTTCATGGGTTCGCCGTCCAGATAAATCCCTACCACGCCGGGCATCTTGATATCATAGGTCTTATTCAGAAGCTGCTTTACAAGCTCCGGACCGCCTTCTCCCATTGCCATAGTTCCTAAGGCCCCATAACGCGTGTGGCTGTCGGAACCCAGTATCATCTTGCCGCCGCCTGCAAGCATCTCCCTGGCATACTGGTGGATGACTGCCTGATGAGGCGGTACATACACGCCGCCATATCTCTTGGCACAAGTAAGCCCGAACATATGGTCATCCTCATTAATCGTCCCCCCCACCGCACATAAAGAATTATGGCAGTTGGTCAGCACATAGGGAATCGGGAACTTCTCAAGCCCGGACGCCCTCGCCGTCTGGATAATCCCCACAAACGTAATGTCATGGGAAGTCAGCTTGTCAAACTTAATCTGAAGCTGCTCCATGTTTCCGGATGTATTGTGCTCTGCAAGAATCCCATATGCCATCGTCTCCTTTGCCGCCTCGGCAGGAGATATCTCCCGCCCAGTCTTCTGGCTTATCTCCCGGGCGTCTTCCACAATCTCTGTTCCATTTAACAGGTATACGCCCTTATCATATAATTTCACCATAATTTTGTTTCCTCCTGATATCATACAATCCATTAAAGACCTATCATCTATGCACGGCCGAATAACTCTCCATGTATTTCATATGGTCTGCCACCATCATTGCAATCTTGAACGTCAGTGCATCTTCAAATACCCTGACGTCTAAGCCTGTCCGCTTCTGAATCTTCTCAAGCCGGTATACCAGTGTATTCCGATGAACATACAACTGCCTTGCCGTCTCGGAAATATTCAGGTTATTGTCAAAAAATGTATATACCGTAATCAGCTCCTCTTCCTCAAACTGATCTGCCGTATTCCCCTCGAACACCTCATTCAGGAACATCTCGCACAGAGAAGCCGGAAGCTGATGTATCAGGCGCCCGATTCCAAGCTCATTATAAGCAAGGATATTCTTGTCCGCATAGAATACACGTCCCACTTCCAATGCCATACCCGCCTCTTTATAGGACTTGGACACATCCTTCAATTCATTGATAATCGTCCCATATGCAATCCGGACGCTTACCATTGCCTCCATATTCAGTGTATCCACCAGCTCCCGTGCAATCTGCTCCAACTGTGGGTAATCATCGGTATTCTCCAATGCCCTGACCAGAATCACATGCTTCTCATCTACTGCCGTCACAAAATCCTTCGTCCCCGTGGCATACAGACCTTTCAGCGTCTCAAGAATCAGGTTCTCTCCTTCATTCTTGGATTCGACCAGGAACACCGACCTCCTGAGTTCCACAGGGATCTTCATCTTCTTCGCCTGATTATAAACATCCACCAACAGCATATTGTCCAGAATCAAATTCTGGATAAAACGGTTCTTATCCATCTTCTCCTTGTAAGCAAACAGAAGATTCTCCAACTGGCTGACTCCAAGCCTGCCCGCCATCTCCATCTGCGGACATCCCCCTTTCAGCACAAGGATGTAACATGGGTCCTCGTCGTCATGCACAAGAAACATCCCCAAATCTTTCTCTATGCGGAAAAGAAGCTCCTCCGCCGCTACCGTCGGCGCCGCTTCTCCAAAAGACGCCACAGCCCCGTCAAGCCCCGTCATCCTCTCGTTCGTCATGACAAGGCAAATTCCCTTCATATCCCATATCGCACATTCTAATCCGGTAATTCTCTTAATATCCTGTACTGCTTTATGTAGTATCTGATTCGATAACACTGGAAATCCCTCCTGTTCTTTGGCATATACAAGTTTTATTCTATCATAGGATGGCCGGGATGTACAAGAGTATCCTCTGTTTTCACACTGTTTTTTGGTTCTTGCGGAACGCATCATAAAAGCCAGACACCCATCGGTGTCTGGCCTCTTTGTCAGAATAAAATTACTAATTTGTGATTGTGTTCTCTGTCTCTTTATCGAATACATGGATTCTGTCAGCATCCAGAGCAAACTTAACGGTATCGCCTGTTCTTGCAGTTGTTCTTGGATCAACTCTTGCTGTCATGGTAGAACCTTCGTAATCGAAGTGCAGGTAAACTTCCGCACCAAGCATCTCGTATACACGGATCGTAGCTTCGATAATCGTGTTCGGAGACTTAGCAAGGAAATCTGGCTCATCATGTACATCTTCCGGACGGATACCAAGTACAACAGTCTTTCCGTCATATCCGCCGTCAATCAGCTTCTTAGCCTTAGCTTCCGGAAGCTCGATAGATGCCGGTCCAGCAATCAGAGATACCTTCTTGCCGTTAACCTTACACTTAGCGTCTACAAAGTTCATCTGTGGTGATCCGATGAATCCTGCTACGAACAGGTTGCACGGACGATCATACAATGTCTGCGGAGTATCAACCTGCTGAACAACACCGGCGCTCATAACTACGATTCTTGTACCAAGCGTCATAGCCTCTGTCTGGTCATGTGTTACGTAGATAATCGTTGTGCCCAGTCTCTGATGCAGCTTGGAAATCTCAATACGCATCTGTCCACGCAGCTTAGCATCCAAGTTAGAAAGAGGCTCATCCATAAGGAACACCTTAGGATTACGAACGATTGCACGTCCCATAGCAACACGCTGTCTCTGACCACCGGAAAGAGCCTTCGGCTTACGGTCTAACAATGCTTCCAAGTCAAGAATCTTAGCAGCCTCACGTACCATCTTATCAATCTGGTCTTTCGGAACCTTTCTCAATTTCAGTCCAAAAGCCATGTTGTCATATACTGTCATATGTGGATACAGAGCGTAATTCTGGAATACCATCGCGATATCTCTGTCCTTAGGCTCTACATCGTTAACCATCTTGTCCCCAATCCATAACTCTCCTGAGGAGATATCTTCCAGACCGGCTACCATACGAAGTGTTGTTGACTTACCACATCCTGAAGGGCCTACGAAGATGACGAATTCCTTATCTTCAATCTCAAGGTTGAAGTCTTTTACAGCTTCAAATCCGTTCGGATATGTCTTATTAATGTGTTTTAATGATAAACTTGCCATTTTGGGTTTCCTCCATTTGAAATAAATATATTCTTTGTATCTGTGATACCGTCTTGCTTAAATAAAAGTATATAAAAAAAGTCCCGTTTCGGGTATACCCAAGTTGAACAATAATTTCACAAAATTTTATACAAGTTGACCAACGCCTGATAGATTTCCCGTTTACTGACTCCCCGGTCTTTCGCCACCTGCTTCATAGCATCCTTTTTCTCCATACCTTCGCCCATATAGAACTCCATATGTTCCTCGATGCTCATCTGCGCCCATTTGTCCCTCTCTCCTGCCTGAATCTCTGCGCGGCTCTTCCCTTCTATTACAATGACACATTCTCCTTTCGGCTCGTGTTCCTTATAATACAGGACGGAATCCGCCAGCGCCGACGCAAACACCGCCTCATGTTTCTTCGTCAGCTCACGGCATATACTGACCCTCCGGTTGCCCAACGAATCAAGAAGCGTCTCCAATGTCCTCACAAGCCTGTGGGGAGCTTCATACAGCACCATCGTCCGCGTCTCCTGCTTCATTTCCTCAAGAATTGCCTGCCGCTCCTTCTTATCTGCCGGAAGAAACGCCTCGAATGCAAATCTTCTGGTGGGCAGTCCAGATATGGTCAAAGCTGTCACACATGCGGCGGCTCCCGGAACTGCCGTCACGGCGATCCCAGCCTCACGGCACATCCGTACCAACTCTTCGCCGGGGTCTGAGATTCCCGGAGTCCCCGCATCCGTAATCAATGCAATATCCTCTCCGTCCAGAAGCCGCTCCACTAACTTGCGTCCTTTTTCTATCTTATTGTACTCGTGATAACTGGTCATAGGAGTCCTAATCTCAAAATGATTCAGAAGTTTGATGCTGTTGCGGGTATCCTCCGCAGCAATCAAATCTGCTTCCTTTAAAATCCGGATACAGCGAAACGTCATATCCTCCAGATTGCCGATTGGCGTCGCACATAGATATAATGTTCCTGGCATGGTAATTTCTCTCCTCTACTTCTAATTTTACTGCCGCATACCGTAAATTCCCAGCAGCTCCTCCGTATAACGCCCGTCCTTTTCATACACGACCAACGGCGGCTCCACCTTCATCCGGGGATTCCCGCCCCTTAGTCCTTCCACCAGTACCATATTCGGCTCCTTGTCAACATAGGGATGCACCAACCGCATCCGTTTCGGCTCAATCCGGTATGCCGACATCTTCGCCAGTATCTCCGGCAGCCGGAACGGTCTATGGACCATATAGAACCGTCCCTTAGGCGTCAGGAGCCTCGCGCTCTCCCGCAGCACATCGTCAAGCGTACACAACACCTCATGCCTTGCGATATACAACGCTTCATTCTCATTTTTCAAGCCATGTTTCCCTATCATATAAGGCGGGTTCACGGTAACGACCTGAAAAGAAGCCGCCCCGAACAGCCCCGATGCATTCCTGATATCTCCCGCCTCCACATCTACCTTATCCTCAAGCCCATTATACTCAATGCTCCTTCGCGCCATATCCACGCTCTCTTTTTGAATCTCAAGCCCTGTATAATGCTCCCCTTCATTCTTCGCTTCCAGCAAAATCGGCAAAATTCCAGTCCCCGTCCCAAGATCCAAAGCCCGCTCCTGCTTCTTTATCTTCGCAAAAGAAGATAGGAGAACCGCATCCATCCCAAAACAGAATTTCCCGGGGGTCTGTATAATCCCATACCCCTTAATCTGTAAGTCGTCCAGGCGTTCTCCCTCTTTTATATATCTGCTCTTCCTATTATCCATCACTTCATCATTCATCATCCAGCTTCGACGCCGCGTTCTTCTCTTCCAGCGCCCTAAGCTCCGCCAGTTCTTCCCGGGACAGCTTCATATCCTTCTTCCTCCGCCTCGACTTGAACCTAAGCTCCTTCGCCTTGTACTCGCGGATCTCCTTCTCGTCGTTATCAAGCGTCACAATCACCTTCACAAGCTGACGCAGCACATTCACCGACTGCACATCACCCTTCAGCCCATCCGGTGTCGTCACACGGTCCCCGTTAGACGGCAGGCGGCTGTTCAGCTCCTCGTAAGTCTCCTCCTCGTTGGTCAGGCAGCACATAAGCCTGCCGCATACGCCCGAAATCTTAGACGGATTCAGGGACAGATTCTGCTCCTTCGCCATCTTAATAGATACCGGGGCGAATTCTGTCAGGTAGGTATTGCAGCATAACGGACGCCCACATATTCCAATTCCGCCGCGGATCTTCGTCTCGTCCCGCACACCAATCTGCCGCAGCTCAATTCTTGTACGGAACACGCTCGCCAAGTCCTTCACCAGCTCCCGGAAATCGATCCTCCCGTCCGCAGTAAAGTAAAAAAGCACTTTATTATTGTCAAATGTATACTCCGCGTCGATTAGTTTCATCTCAAGTCCATGCTTGCGGATCTTCTCAAGGCATATGCCAAATGCCTCCTTTTCTTTTTCACGGTTCTTCTCTTCCTTGCGGATATCCTCCTGCGTCGCAATCCGGATCACGGACTTCAAAGGCTGCGTAATCTTATCATCTTCCACATCCTTAGGTCCCGTGACCACAGAACCAAACTCCACGCCTCTCGCCGTCTCGACGATGACCTTATCTCCCGTATTGACTTCATATTTTCCCGGCGCAAAGAAATAAATCTTCCCTGCCGGCCTAAACCTCACTCCAATCACTCTCGTCATTTGATTAATTCTCCTTCATTGTCAGGAACAAAAGCTCCATGACCAAATCAAAATTCACATTCGCCTTTAAGCGCGCCTTAGCCTTATCAAGACTGCTGATAATCAACTGGATTCCCTCGTAAGAACTCTTCCTCGCCTGCTCCCGGATATCGTCAATCTGATCCTTGAACACGACCGTATCCATGTCCCTCGTCGCCTTATACAGCAAAACATCCCGATACCAAACCGCGATGATATCCAGATAGTCCGTAATCTCCAACTTAAACGCCGTAACGCTGTTCACAGCCTCCACGATCTCACTCAGTTCCATATCATGGACATGCCGCAGAAGATGTACCGCCGCCTCGCGAATCTCATTAAAATGCTCCGAATTCGCAAGCATAATCGCATGTCCCATATTCCCCTGGGCAAATGCAGTACACAGATCCGCCTTGTAATCCGGCACTTTCAGACTCTCCATCAGATACTTCTTAATCAGCTTGTCCTTGATATAGCGAAGCCTCAGCATGACACATCTGGAGTTAATTGTAGGAAGAAGCGCCTCCGCATTCTCTGTCAGAAGCATGAGTACCGCATACTGAGGCGGCTCCTCAATCGTCTTGAGCAGTGCGTTCTGGGCCTGTGGAGTCATAAGATCGGCATGGTCGATAATATAGACCTTGTACGGTCCCTGATAAGGCTTTATCATAATCGTATTATTAACCTGTTCCCGGATGTCATCCACACTGATAGAATTCGGCTTCTCATGGGTGACTCTGATAATATCCGGATGATTGCCCGTCTCCGCCTGGCGGCAGGAATGACAGGTATTGCAAGGCTCCTCTCCTCCCTCCTCGCACAACAGCGTCATGGCGAAAAGATATGCCAGAAGCTTCTTCCCGGCGCCCCTTTCCCCATTCATGATGTACGCGTGGGATACCTGATCCATCTTCACTGCATTCTTGATATAATTGATTATGTCTCTGTGTCCTACCACATCTTTAAAGCTTCCCATGTTGTATTTCCCCTATCATCTCTTCTAAGCATCTAGTTCCGTCATGATTCAGGATTCTTTTGGTAATCCCATACCTTGCAAGGTTCTCTTCGGAATAATCCTCGGAATCTGCAAGAAAACGCCTGCACAGTTCCTTATAATCCGGGATCTTCCGTATCTCCTCCCGCCTAATGGCACGTTTCAGCCGTTCTCCGTCCTCCACTTCGATATAAAGCGGAACTACGTTATCCTCTCCATAGTATTCCCGCATCCTGCCATAAGATTCCAGCGTCCCGATTACAAGATAATCCCCACTCCCAAGCTCTACCTGCCCGTCATCGACCGTCGCATACCTCCATACCCCATGTACCGTATTGTAGGCGCGCTGCTCAATCACCCTGCCCTGCTCCTCGTATACATTTAATGTATCCTCCGACACAAAAAAGTATTCCACACCGTTTCGTTCCCCGTCCCGTTTCGGCCTGGTGGTGTAGGGCGTTATGGTCTTTAGTTCCGGCAAGGCTTCTTTGAGTTCTTTCTGCAAGGTATCTTTTCCGGAAGAGCTTTTTCCCATCATATAGTAAATCTTACCCATGCGTCAAAACCTCTATATAAGAATCCCTCTTCAAACCTTCAATCGAAAATCCCATCTCATAATACCATTGTAACACATTTACCGCCTCTTGTGATACCCTTTCTCCCGGAACAATGAAAGGAATTCCCGGGGGATACAGATATGCGTACTCCACTGACACATATCCTGCACAATCCCTCCAATGACGGGATTCCACCGGACAATCCATCTCTTGTATTTCCGAACTATTATATACCATATCAGGGGGCGGAAGGCAAGGAATATTCTTCCTTTTCCGCAAATCTCCCGCTGCTTTTTCCTCTCTGTGGACCTTTACATCTTCTTTCCAGTTCCTTTCCTCTGACGGATAAGAGCCGTCTATCTCCTTCAAGGCACAGCTAAGCCTTCGGAAACCTTCCGGCGTATCCCCGACGGATGTCATGGCAAGCGCATACCCGCCAGCCGACATCTCCATTTGAAGATGATATTTTTCCAGCAAAATTCGGGAAAGGTCCCTCCCCGTAAGTCCTGTATTTCCCGCAGAAATCACCAATTTAGAAGGATCATACCGATTCGTATGCACCAATTTCAGCCTCCTAAGCCCCGCCAGCTCTTCCCTGAGTCTTTGCAGATTCTTTGCATAAGGCACAAACAGCTCATCTCTTCTATTTTCGAGAAGAGCAATACAGGAATCTATACTTGCCATCAACACATAAGAAGGGCTGCTGCTCTGGAGCATATGAAGATATCTGCGAACCCTCTCCCGCCTGACAAGACTTCCATTCATATGCAGAAGGGCAGTCTGGGTCAATGACGGAAGCGTCTTATGCAGGCTGTGAATCACGATATCCGCACCTTTCCGGTTAGAATTCTCCGGAAAATATGGATGAAATCCAAAATGCGCTCCATGGGCTTCATCAACAATAACTGGAATTCCCTTCTCATGGACCGCTTCCGATATTGCTTCCACATCCGACACCACCCCTTCATAAGTCGGCGACACAATCACGGCTGCCCGAATCTTAGGATTCTTCTCCAAAGCGATCCTGACATCTTCCGCGGAAATCTCCGTATTCATATACTCAGACACATGAAATCCCGGCGCCAGATACACCGGGTTCAATCCATTCATCTCTATGGCATGATACACAGACTTGTGGCAATTTCTTGCCACAAGTATCGTATCACCTCTTCGCGTCACACCTGCAACGGCGCTCAGGATTCCCACACTGCTCCCATTAACGAGGAAATGTGTCTCCTCCCCATGGTACACCTTCGCCGCCCGTTCCTGAGCTTCTTTCAGAATCCCGTCCGCATGGTGAAGGTCGTCAAACCCTTCAATCTCCGTAATGTCAATAGCGAAGGCTGGCTCGTCTCCCAGCATATTGAGCCGCCTCTTATGCCCCGGCATATGAAAACCATAGTAATCCGACCTTCCATACTCCGATAGCCTGTCATATAAGCTGCCCATTATAACCTCTTCAGAAGCTCTTCTCTCTCCTTCTCAAATCCCGGTTTCCCAAGAAGCGCAAACATGTTCTTTTTGTAACTCTCCACGCCCGGCTGGTTAAATGGATTCACACCAAGAATATATCCGCTCACGCCGCACGCAAACTCGAAGAAATAGAACAACTGTCCCAATGCGAACTCGTCCTGCTTAGGAATCTTAACCACCAGATTCGGAACATTTCCATCTGTATGGGCAAGCATCGTCCCGTTCATTGCGCTCTTATTGACAAAATCAACCGTCTTTCCTGACAGATAATTCAAACCGTCCAAATCCACCGGCTCTTCTTCAATCACGATTTCCTCTGTAGATTCTTCCACATTCAGAACCGTCTCGAACATGATACGGCTTCCGTCCTGAATGAACTGCCCCATCGAATGCAGGTCTGTAGTAAGGTCAACAGACGCCGGGAAAATTCCCTTCTGATCCTTGCCTTCGCTCTCGCCGTAAAGCTGTTTCCACCACTCGGATACATAATGGAGGCTTGGCTCATAATTGGCAAGAATCTCCACTGCTTTGCCCTTCCTCAGCAAGACATTACGTACTGCCGCATACATTACCGCATCATTCTCCTCATAGGCATCCTTCAACGCATGCTCCCTCGCGTCAGCCGCGCCTTCCATCAGCTTGTCAATATCTGCGCCGCTGACCGCAATCGGAAGAAGCCCAACTGCCGTTAATACGGAGAAACGTCCTCCTACATCGTCCGGTACAACAAATGTCTCATATCCTTCCTCGGTCGCCAGGTTTTTAAGCGCCCCTCTTGCCTTATCTGTGGTCGCATAAATCCTCTTCGCCGCCCCGTCTTTGCCGTACTTTTTCTCAAGCATTCCCTTAAAGATACGGAAAGCAATCGCAGGCTCCGTCGTCGTCCCGGACTTAGAGATGATATTTACAGAGAAATCCCTATCCCCAATTACATCCGTCAGATGCTTTAAGTAGGTGCTGCTGATGCTGTTGCCCACGAAATAGATCTCCGGTGTCTTGCGTATTTCCTTCGATACCATGTTATAGAAATTGTGACGCAGGAATTCAATCGCCGCCCTTGCGCCAAGATAAGAGCCTCCAATACCGATTACCAGAAGAACTTCCGAATCTCCTTTGATTCTTTCCGCAGCTTCCTTAATCCTTGCAAACTCTTCCTTATCGTAATCCACAGGAAGATCAATCCATCCAAGGAAATCATTCCCCGCACCTTCTTTGCCAAGAAGTTCGGCTTTCGCGTTCTCTGCAATCTTCTTCATTGATTCAATCTCATGCTCTGAAATAAATGTCTTTGCTTTAGAATAATCAAATGTAACTCTGCTCATTTTAGGGCTCCTTCCTTCTATGCGGTGAAATCTGCCGCCGGCATGTCTCCCGCTTATTATATGGTAATTTTATACATCTATTATTTTACCAAATCAGACGGTTATAATCAAGCCATAAACTCTTCTAATATCCGACGAATCACAAGGTCTCTGTCAAGTTCCTGCCCCGGTTTCTCTTTCTTAGGAGGTTTATCTTGTGTCTCCCGCTTCTTTGGTTCCATCGTCTCTCTTACAA
>OFGQ01001454.1_pt1 | contig 15746 bp, 13 predicted proteins | sample 1521791 | NCBI WGS metagenome assembly OFGQ01 (sample SAMEA3504116, study PRJEB24116) | mouse gut metagenome | biome: mouse gut; feature: mouse-associated habitat; material: faeces | place: Denmark | collected 2011 | reverse complement strand
TCTTATAGGAAAGACACTTTCACGCTTTAGCGTGGCAAGGTCTTTCCTATAAGATAAAAAATAGATGATATTCCCCTAAAGGAATATCACCTATTTTTATTATGCTTACATCTTATCTTCGAATCTCTCTTTTTCTCTTGGCTGCATATGTACTGCTTCCAAGTACAAGCATACTTCCTGCCAACATCAGCCAAATTACAAGAGCATCATTATCACCAGTCTTCGGTGTACCGTTTGTCTTATTGCCTTGTGGCTTTGATGTATTCCCAGGTTTTGTAGTTGTACCAGGTTTCTCAGGCACTGCCGGTTCTTTTATCTTCGCAATAGCTTCTTTTTCAACCTCTCCACAAGTTTCACAAGCTCTCTGACGTTCACCTTCCTGTGTCTTCGTTGCCTCTTTGGTCACTTTCCAATCGCCATATGCATGTGCAGCTTTCGGAATCTTCTCCGTTCTTTCTTCATCACATCTTGCACATGTGATAATCTTCTCGCCTTCTTCGCTGCAAGTTGCTTCCTTCGTAATCTCTTCGGATTCATCATGTCCAAGCGGTAAAATCTGTACTGGCAGTTTCACATCGCAATTCGGATTCGAACAAGCAACTTCTTTTGTTCCTTCTTCGGTACAAGTCGCTTCTTCTATTATCGTTTCCTGTCCATTGAAATCATGTACATGTGTCTCGGATTCTTTCTGGATACTGCCTTTTTCTTCCTCATCACAACGATTACAGGTTCTTATCTTCTCGCCTTCTTCATCCCATGTAGCTTCTTTGACTACAGACCAATCAGACCACTCATGTCCAAGCATTGCTATAGTTTCTTCCCCAAGCTTCTCATTGCAACGTTCGCAAATAATCTCTTTCTTGCCTTCCGTAGTACATCTTGGTTCCGTGATCACTTCTTTTGTCTTATGTCCTAATGCTGCTATCGCTTCTTGGCGTTCTGCTTTACATACGCTACAAGTATAAAGTTTGATTCCTTCTTCCGTACATCCGGCTTCTTTTGTTACCTTACCTGCATCCCAGTTATGCGCAATTTTATCTAATGTCTTCGTCTCTAACGTTTCTTTACATGCGTTACATTTACGTACTGCCAATCCTGTTTTGGTACAGCTTGGCTCTTCTTTCGTTGTCCATGTACCCTTGTCATGACCCTTTGCTTCTATTACTCTTACCAGCTTCTCATCACAATTTGGTTCATCACATGAAATCTCTCTTGTGCCTGTTTCCGTACATGTTGCTTCTTTCGTTACTACGCCTTCACCTTTAAAGCTATGTTCATGACTGGTTGACAAGCTTGGTAATTCATTCTTCTCTTTTACAGAACATACACTACAAGTTCTCTCCTCTTCGCCTTTCGCATCCCATGTTGGCTGTATTGTAGTTCTCCAATCGCTCCATGTGTGCCCCTTCGCCGGAATCGTCTCTTTTTTCAGTTCTATACTGCAGCGACCGCAAGTAGTTACTTTTTCTCCTGCGTCTGTACATGTTGCATCTTTTTTCACCATCGTCTTAGGCTCATGTCCAAGCGCTGCTATCTCCTGCGTCTCTTTTTCTCCGTTACATGTTACACAGCTGCGTTCTTTCATACCTTTGGAAGTACAGGTTGCCGCTGTTATTACCTTCCACTCTCCCATGTTATGAGGCACCTTGTCAAGTGTCTTAACAGAAACTACCACTCCACAATCATTACATGTAACCGTCTCGCTGCCTTCTGTTGTACAAGTAGGATTTACTCTACTTGTCGTCTGACTTGCTGCCGGGTGCTTACATGCAAACCTTACTTCAATATCTTTATTCGCCGTCAGATTCCCAATGTGTGCTGTCAATCTATATGTACCACTTACGCCGTCTTTTTTCGGAACAATCTCATTCTCATCTGTCACTGTAAATGGTGCATCCTTTGGTATCGTTAGATTTGTCTCATCCAAAGATGCAGTAAAGACTACACCAAGCAGACGCTCCCCACGTCCTACTTGTTCAAAGATTCCTAAATCAAACATTGCAGATTGATATTCCGGATCATTCACATCCAGAATACTTTTTGATTCTACAAATCTCATGCTCAGCTTTTTCGGTTCCTCTGCTTCTTGTTGCAGGAAATCTGTATCCAGCCAATATGCTGCCGGATATTCGCCTGTAATTCCCGTAGGATCTGCCGGCGTATTATTTTGCTCGTCTAAATCTTCTGCAAAAAACTGAGCCCAGTATTTTACGCCTTCATATTCAAAACATCCAATCCCAACATATGCCCATTGAGAATTTAAGATATTTTCTCTATGTCCCATGGTAGAAGCCATCCAACCTGCCATAACTTCAGTAGCATTATTATAGCCAAAAGCAATATTTTCACTTATGCCTCCATATATGGTAAGACCTGCTTCTTCCCATACTGTATTCCAAGGTGTTCCATCCGGACGCACATGATCAAAATTAGCAAGCTGTTCTACTGCTCTTTGAACTGCAAGACCTTCCAGTTCGTCTATCATTTTAACCGGCTGTATTCCTTGTTTTGCTCTTTCCTGATTCACTTTTACTAACACTTCTCTGGCTTCATCTTGGTGAATCTCCCCAACCGTGATCACATAAGCCAGCGAAGATGCTGTTGCTGCCTGTGCCTGTCCCGGTAAGAGCCCTAACAGTAAAACAACAGAAAGCAGCAATGACACTAGTTTCTTTCCTTTCCCTCTCATAATCTTTCTCCTTCTTTGTACGTAGTTTATAGTATGCTAAGTATACTCCTATATGGAAAGGTATGTCAACAACAAGGGGCAAATTGTTTTATAATCCTATAATTTTGTATCAGTCAGCATGGCAATTTGAATCAAGAAAGCGTATGAAACAAAATTATATTGATTTATAAACAATGAAAATAATCAATGCCAAAACCAAGCTTGTTAAAGTCCCCAGCAAATACTTATTTCTAAACTCCGGTTCCTTTAAATCGTTTGTCCTTGCCCATGTTTTTACTGTAATAATAATCGCTATTGCCGGAAAGCTTTCAAAACATGCAAAAATGAATGTCAACATTCTCTCCATAACACCAATTATTGAGCCGATATCAAACATTCCCATCTCTTTTGATTTTGGATATATATCCTTAAACAATTTATTGATTATTATTGAACAAGGCATTATCAACATAAGGCATGTAAATATGGTCTTAAGTACTACATAATAACAGGCATCAATATTATAACTGAATGTTACAAATCCAGGTATCAAGCATATTATTCCTACATGCAGAGCTTGATCAATTATAAACACTACAGTTTGCTTATTTTTTTTATTAAAGCAGCATGATATAGCGTCAATCAATATATGTGTCACCAACAATACGCCTATTACGACAGTTACATATATGCCTCCCATAATAATGTACAAAACCAAAAAAGGTACTATATATAATAGCGAGTGAACTAATAAGTATTTCCAGTTAATCCACGAATCATCTTTACATTTTTTACACACTTCACATTCTGACCCCTTTCTTGCATTTTTACACTGTGCAACCTTGGTCGTTTGTAAATAAAAATCACCTAATAAATGCAAAATAATTAATATCAAATACCTTGCCATATATCCTCCCCCAGCAATTCAAATATTGCTTTATCCATTGTTCTGATTTCTTTTATCCTTCCCAATGAAATATATCTATCTATGTTTTGCCGTGTAGTACTCATTATTCGGGCAATATCCGTTGACATTCCATGAGCCCAGAATTCATCCATACAAAACAATGCCTCAGGATCTTTCTTTTTTGTATACTCCTCTATACTTTCAAAAAGAAGTTCATAATCTATATTTAATATTTCTGTATTCCTATACCTGCCGCTAACCTTATTCCACCGTTCTTGTTCTATCAATCTACCTCTCTTTTCCAATATAAATTGATAAAACCGTCTATCTTCTTCTCTATAAACAATAGGCAGCATAATATCTGCAATAAGTTCAATTAGATGTGCGACCTGTGATTGTCTTGACTTTGCCCGCATATCTGATGAACATAATACATTTAAATATTTATCATACTTAGAATTTGTATTAAAACATATCGTATTACTTTTTTTCCCACTAATTGAAATAATTGCTTCTCTTGCCAAATAATACGCTTCTCCATCGAATGCAGATGATGACCATTCTTCTATATCATACTTTATCTCCCCATACCCTATCCCACATCTCAACTTTATAGGATAAATTAGAATCTGCAATTTCCGTATATACAGAAATGCTGATTGTAAATCAAAAAACAATCCTTGAAATTCATCTCCTGCACTAGATACCATATCCTTCTTTATTGCATAGCGATATATATTATTCAAATAATCCACACAGTTCATCAATACATTTTGTACATCATATCGTTCGTAATATTTTCGTGATTCTATTACATCAAACATTATAGCTGCATATTTCATATTAATTTACCTCTCATCTTTCTCTATAAATAATATCTCATTTTTTCCATAAAGGCAACTCTATTTCATTGCATTTTCTAAACGCAACTTTTTTTAATTGCTTTTTCAAAACGCAACTCAATATGATTGCATATGGATAATACAACTATATTACAATACTCTTCCTTCAATCCTACTTTGTCCAATTTTACTTCCTACTCCACCAACACCGCTTCAAATTATTTTAGTACATAAAAAGACTCCCAAGGAAACCTTGGAAGTCTTAAATTTATTGAATAATATTTGATTATTCGATGATTGTAGCAACACGGCCTGAACCTACTGTACGTCCACCTTCACGGATAGCGAATGTAAGACCCTGCTCCATAGCTACTGGATGAATAAGTTCGATTGTCATTTCGATGTTATCACCTGGCATACACATTTCTGTACCTGCTGGTAATTCACAAACACCTGTTACGTCTGTTGTTCTGAAGTAGAACTGTGGACGATAGTTGTTGAAGAATGGTGTATGACGTCCACCTTCATCCTTCGTCAATACGTAAACCTGAGCCGTAAACTTCTTGTGGCAAGTTACAGAACCCGGTTTAACAAGAACCTGTCCTCTTTCAATCTCTGTTCTCTGAACACCACGCAGAAGAGCGCCGATGTTATCACCAGCCTGAGCCTCGTCAAGCAGCTTACGGAACATCTCAACACCTGTAACAACCGTCTTTCTTGTCTCCTCATGGATACCAACGATCTCTACTTCGTCAGAAACATGAAGCACACCACGCTCTACTCTACCAGTAGCAACTGTTCCACGTCCTGTAATAGAGAATACGTCCTCTACAGGCATCAGGAACGGCTGATCTGTTGCACGCTGCGGATCTGGAATGTAGCTGTCAACTGCTGCCATCAGCTCCATAACCTTATCTCCCCACTCGCCTGACGGATCCTCAAGAGCCTTCAGAGCAGAACCCTGGATAATCGGTGTGTCATCTCCCGGGAACTCATACTCGTCTAACAGCTCGCGGATTTCCATCTCAACCAGCTCAAGAAGCTCCTCATCGTCAACCATGTCACACTTGTTCATGAATACAACGATATAAGGAACACCTACCTGACGAGAAAGCAGGATGTGCTCTCTTGTCTGAGCCATAACACCGTCAGTAGCAGCGACTACAAGGATAGCGCCGTCCATCTGAGCCGCACCAGTAATCATGTTCTTAACATAGTCAGCATGTCCTGGGCAGTCTACGTGAGCATAGTGACGCTTCTCTGTCTCATACTCAACGTGTGCTGTAGAAATTGTGATACCACGCTCTCTCTCTTCTGGAGCCTTGTCGATGTTCTCGAAATCTACTGCCGCATTACCTGCAACTCTCTCTGCAAGAGTCTTGGTGATAGCTGCTGTCAGAGTGGTCTTGCCGTGGTCAACGTGACCGATTGTACCAATATTACAATGTGGTTTTGTTCTTTCAAATTTAGCCTTTGCCATTTTGAATAATCCTCCTTAAAATACAGTGCGTTTAAAAATATTTACGTTTACTCAGCTAACATTGATTATATTTCAAATCATGCAGTTTTTCAAGCCTTTTTACTATTTAATTAATCATTTTTGTTCGATAATACCTTTTCCTGTACAGATTTCGGTACCTGCTCGTATTTTTCAAAGAACATGGAGTAATTTCCACGTCCCTGAGTACGTGAACGAAGGTCTGTAGAGTATCCGAACATCTCAGACAACGGAACATATCCGCGGACAATCTTACCGCCGCCAAGGTCATCCATGCCTTCGATTCTTCCACGGCGAGAGTTAATGTCGCCGATAACGTCTCCCATATACTCTTCCGGCATCGTTACTTCCACCTTCATGATAGGCTCACATAATACCGGAGCAGCCTTCTTCATAGCGTCCTTAAACGCCAGGGAACCGGCGATATGGAATGCCATTTCACTTGAATCGACTTCATGGTAAGAACCGTCATATACATTCGCCTTAACGCCCACAACCGGGAATCCTCCAAGGATACCGGACTGCATCGCTTCCTCAATACCTTCCCCAATCTTAGGAATGTATTCCTTAGGAATCGCACCGCCGACTACCGTAGACTCAAACTTGAAGGTCTCCTCACCGTTGATATCCATTGGCTCGAATTTAACCTTACAATGTCCATACTGTCCACGTCCGCCGGACTGCTTCGCATACTTGCTGTCTACGTCTACCGCCTTAGTAAATGCTTCCTTGTAAGCAACCTGAGGTGCGCCTACGTTCGCCTCTACCTTGAACTCACGGAGAAGTCTGTCAACAATAATCTCCAGATGAAGCTCGCCCATTCCGGCAATAATCGTCTGGCCTGTATCCGGGTCAGTATGAGCACGGAATGTCGGGTCTTCCTCTGCAAGTTTGGCAAGAGACTCGCCAAGTTTGCCCTGAGAAGCCTTGGTCTTAGGCTCGATTGCAAGCTCGATAACCGGCTCCGGGAATTCCATGGACTCTAAGATTACCGGATGCTGCTCGTCACAGATGGTATCACCCGTCGTCGTAAACTTGAATCCAATCGCTGCCGCGATGTCACCGGAATAAACCTTGCTCAGTTCCTCTCTCTTGTTGGCATGCATCTGAAGGATACGTCCAACACGCTCTTTCTTGCCCTTTGTTGCGTTCAGTACGTAAGAACCGGAGTTCATCGTACCAGAATATACTCTGAAATATGCCAGCTTCCCTACAAACGGGTCTGTCATAATCTTAAATGCAAGCGCTGAAAACGGCTCTTCATCCGAAGAATGTCTCACCGTATCATTTCCGTCTCCATCAACGCCCTGAATCGGCGGGATGTCAAGCGGAGAAGGCATGAACTCAACGACCGCGTCAAGAAGTTTCTGAACTCCTTTATTTCTGTAAGCCGTTCCGCAACATACCGGAACTGCCGTACATTCGCAGGTTGCTTTTCTTAAAACTGCCTTTAATTCACTGACAGACGGCTCTTCCCCTTCCAGGTAAGCCATCATCAAATCATCATCTAACTCACAGATCTTCTCTACCAGTTCTGAACGGTAAAGTTCTGCGTCATCTGCCATATCCTCCGGAATATCAACAATTGAGATATCATCTCCCTTATCATCATTATAGATGTAAGCCTTCATCTCAAAGAGATCGATGATTCCCTTGAATTCATCTTCTTTTCCGATTGGAAGCTGGATGCAGATAGCATTCTTTCCTAATCTGGTCTTGATCTGCTCTACTGCACCATAGAAATTGGCTCCCAAGATATCCATCTTGTTAATAAATGCCATTCTCGGTACATTGTATGTGTCAGCCTGACGCCATACGTTCTCTGACTGCGGTTCAACTCCGCCCTTAGCACAAAATACACCTACTGCGCCATCGAGTACACGGAGTGAACGCTCTACTTCTACTGTAAAGTCAACGTGTCCCGGGGTATCAATAATATTGATACGGTGCTCTAATTCACCCTCTTTTGGCTTGCAGTTTTCCTGCAGCGTCCAGTGACATGTTGTAGCAGCGGAAGTAATCGTGATACCCCTCTCCTGTTCCTGGGCCATCCAGTCCATGGTAGCAGTACCTTCATGAGTATCACCAATCTTGTGATTAACACCGGTATAATACAAAATACGCTCTGTTGTTGTTGTCTTTCCAGCATCAATATGCGCCATAATACCGATATTTCTAGTTCTCTCTAACGGGTATTCTCTTCCTGCCATTGCTGCCTCCTAGAATCTGTAGTGTGCAAATGCCTTATTTGCCTCAGCCATCTTGTGCATGTCTTCTTTCTTCTTCACAGATGCGCCTGTGTTGTTGGATGCATCAAGAATCTCATTTGCCAATCTTTCCTCCATCGTCTTCTCGCCTCTCTTGCGTGAATACAATGTCAGCCAGCGAAGCGCCAAAGCCTGTCTTCTGTCGGCTCTTACTTCGATTGGCACCTGGTAGGTTGCCCCTCCGATACGTCTTGCCTTAACCTCGAGTACAGGCATGATGTTGCTCATTGCCTCTTCAAATACTTCGATTGCCGGCTTATCGGATTTTGCGGCAACTCTGTCAAAAGCTCCGTATACAATCTTCTGTGCTACACCCTTCTTGCCGTCTAACATGATGTTGTTAATCAGCTTTGTAACCACTTTATTGTTGTACAACGGATCTGCTAATACATCTCTCTTCTGGGTATGTCCTTTACGTGGCACGGTCCTTCCCTCCTTAAACATAATTGTGCAATTAAAAAATGCACTGATTAATTCATCGGTACTCACATGTGTCTTTCTAATGATACTGTGTAGTGCAATCTATATCCTTGCAACTTACTTAATCATAGTTCTGTTTGTGACTACTTGAAAATTCTTACTTTTTAGCGTCTTTTGGTCTCTTGGCGCCGTATTTAGAACGTGCCTGCCTTCTCTTAGCGACACCTGCCGTATCAAGCGTTCCTCTAACGATATGATATCTTGTACCTGGAAGGTCTTTTACCCTTCCACCACGAATCAGGACAACACTATGCTCCTGAAGGTTGTGGCCTTCTCCTGGGATATAGCTTGTCACCTCAATACCGTTAGACAGACGTACTCTGGCAATCTTACGAAGCGCTGAGTTAGGCTTCTTAGGTGTAGCAGTCTTAACTGCGGTACAAACACCTCTCTTCTGAGGAGCGGATGCATCCGTACTTCTCTTCCTTAAAGAGTTATACCCTTTCTGAAGCGCTGGAGCTGTAGACTTCTTTACAGACGTCTCACGGCCTTTCTTTACTAACTGGTTAAATGTTGGCATTCTCTTTCACCTCCTACGATTATAATAAGTTGCATTCTGTTGCCAATCTGCAGGCTGTCTATTGCCTGCCCCGTGTTCCGGGAATCCCCGATACACGCTAGATTAGTTTATTACGAATAACCACCCTTGTCAAGGGGTTTTCCGTATTTTTACAACTAATTATTATCTTAATACATCACCCCCAGCGTCATCTCGCTCATCCATTTTCGTTTCTGCTCCATGGAAGAATGAACATAACGATTCAATGTGATATTTACATTCGCATGCCCCAGAATCTCACTTAGAGTTTTGACATCAAATCCCCTCTCTATGCACCTTGTTGCAAATGTATGGCGTAATGCATGAAAATTTACAATATCCATATTACACTCCATTAAATATCTCTTAAAAACATTTTCATACGTTCTCGGCTCAATAAATTTTTTCGATGTACCTGTCAGTACAAACACATCATCATCCGAAGTCTTCAGACGTTCTAAACGCTCCATCATAAATTGCGGCATTGGGATATCCCTCACAGAACAAGCGCTCTTAGGCGAAGTGATGATGACCCTCGTTTTCCGGTTCTCCCTCCCCTTCCAATCTACCTCGGCATTAAAATTCTGGATTCTCTGCATCGTAGATCTCACTTGCAGTATCCCTTCTTTATATTGTATCTGTCCTTTTCTCAGCGCACATATTTCTCCTAGCCTAAGTCCCATGCACAGGCTCAGCAAGATTCCTGTCTTCCTCAAATTATAAACGTCTCTCATTAGAAACCGTTCCAGCCTAAGCTGCGTCTGCTTGTCCAAAACCTGGATCTCGCTGTCATTCCCCCTGACCCGAATTAGTTCAAAACGGCATGGAATGTTAACATCACATAGAGCCGCATAACGGCAGATATCCTTTAATACAATCAGAAGATCCTTCACCGTTTTCTCAGCCAGGCCTTTGCCTTGTTTATTGCCTGCATTAAGCCTGCTCTGTACAAACTGCTCGATAGTGTCTGTCGTCAGGCGATCCGCCTCAATATCACCAAGTAATGGTAAGATGTGATTAGACGTCAGGTTCACATATTTTACATAAGTAGACTCCTTTACACGCATCTTTGAATTCTCCAGCCACTGTGGTACGATTGTCTCCAATTTCTGATTTTTTGTCATTTGTAATCATTCCTCTCTTTTTTTTAAATGATTATATAAGAAGAAAAAGAACGTGGCATTATGACACATTCAAATAAGACAAATAACAAGGCTGGACAAATGCTGCCCAGCCCTTTAAACTCTATATTAAAATAAATCAAGAAGACAAATCATGCCTAACAGACTCTAGCAGATACTGGTAATTGTCCCCATATTTTTCACGTATCATCGAAATCAATTCCGCCGTCTTGCTCTCATTTCCAAGAGTAAACCAACAAAAAAGCAGTGTAATCGCTTTCCTTCTATCCGCCAGATAATTCGCATCATCGGTGATCATCCGTACCACACTCAAAAATATAGCCTCCGCAGTATAGATGTTCTTCATTAAAAACTTGCCGTATACCTGGTTAAATAAATATCCTGGGACATTCTTCAGGTTATCACGCCCCATCTTATCCAAAATTATTTTTACATTGCCCTGACGCCCCGGTTCGCTGTATAAAGCAGGATTTTGCAGTAAGAGATCCGCCATAATATCTAAAGCCGGAAGAAATAACTCCCTCTCCGAAGACAGCGCAAATTCATGAATTGCGTCTGGGAAGTCATTCAGGGAATAATACGCCAATCCGCGTATATAAAAAAACTTAGGCGATTTTTTTCTGAACGTATAGGAGCGGGAAAGAATTTCCAAAGCTTCCCTGGCGTCTCCACGCAGTCTTGCCGCCTCCGCTTCATAGAGATCCCTGTCTTCATTTCTGGCATATTCCATATATTCTCCCATACTCAGATAGTTTTTTGTTATCAGCCCCATGGCATAACTTGCATTCATAAGAGTTCCCGCGCCTGGATTTGCCCAACCCATATTAATTTCAGAATAAGTTTTATAGAGGTTATCTAAAAAAGTCCGATACCGTATCTTATTCTTATGTTCCGGAATCTGAAACTTGCGACAGCATTCCTGCAGCGCCTCCTGCAATTCTCTATATGATGTAAATCTATCCTTAGGGTCTGATTCCATACACCGCAAAACCAACTCTCGTACCCTGGTTTCCAGAGCATTCCCGCTTGCGTTTCCCTCCTCTTGCTTTAACAGACAAAAGGCAATCATGCCAAGCGTATAAATATCGCTGCGCTCATCCAATTCTTCCCCTTTTTTCTGTTCTGGGGAAGCCCATGCAGCCGTGTAACTGTGGGTAGAAAAATCCATTAGTTTGTATGTACGGTCTTCTGAAACTAAAATATTTTCAGGTTTCAAATCTCCGAGAACAAACCTTTTTTCCACTTTGGAAAGTTGTTTGCAGCAGTGTTCAAGTCCCTTACAGACTTGTAACATAAAATCCACGATTTCTTCTGTTTGAAAGGAATAAGAATTCATCCAGCCATCAAAAGAATTCCCATAATGTGGATCTCCCTTCACCCACTCGCTGATAATATAAGGATAGCCCTGGATATTCTCCACAAGCATGAGGCTTGTTACATTGGGATGATAATTTATATGCATCCGTTCCTGTACTTCTTCCATAAAAAACTCAAACTTTCGGCGGCTGCCTCTGCCATCGCTGATCAGCGTTTTCATCGCAACATCATCCCTTAAAAATCTGTCATAGCACCGATAGACATCCCCCATATTCCCATGCATACGCTCCTTTACCTCATACCGTTCCAGGATTACATCTCCAACCAAAAAAGTATGCGCCGGCTTATACGATGGCGGCAGCACAAACGGAAATCTCTGTTTTTCTTCATTGGATTCACATTCTCTGATGCTTATCGCAGACATATCCGGCAAATAAACCGAGAAACTCTCTTCACTCTTTTCACTTTCCATAACGATTCTCTCCCTTAACTTACAATAAAGGCATTTGCACAAAATTCACTTCTGTGCCGTCATATAAAATTCTTTGCTTTATCATTTCAAATGTTTCCACTCCCAATTTTAGCTGTAATTGTTTCACCGTATTACTTCTGCCAGATGATAAAACTGCGTATGATAAAAGATTTTCTGTTATATACGGATATTTTTTGCGCTGCATCAGGGATTTTGCAAGCTCCAGCCCAAGCAGCGCATTCCATTCAATTCCCCAGTTAAAATGCATGCCGCAGGCTTTCTGTTCTGCATTTACTTTTTTATAGTAACTGCATAGATAATCGCCCAATGCCAAACTGCCGCTTTTCACTCTATACTGATCGAAACTCCTTTTCATGATGCTTCCTGGATATTGAAGCAAAAGAAGTAAGATTTGGGGCGTGTGAATCTGGACGTCTTCTCTTTCATAGTTCTGAACCCCTTCTTGGAAATGCTTCCAAAGTCTTGGTTCAAACCCTTTGAATTCATGATTCCAACCACTGCTTCCGCCAATCTGCAATACTCCCTGAGTTCCAAAATGAGGGTTGACTGCCCAATTTCCGCGCCATTCATGGGCAGTTACCTGGATGTCTCCGCCCGCTATTTCTCCTGTGGTAAATGCGGCGTCTACATCCTTAGAACTTCTGCAAATACAGCCGCTTGTTATTTGATAAAGACCTTCTCCCTGGCAGTCTTCATACAATTCATGGGCATCCCCGCACAGATAGAGTTTCACATTTTTCTCTTTGAAAATCGTTTTCAAGCTTCTTCGCTCTTCCGGCGCCAGCAGTTCCAATCCATGATGTCCCAAAGCGATGACTGGCTTCCCATTTGCCGATTCTAAATAGGATACATGCCCGGTTCCGACCAAAAGGCTTCCTCGTTCCTCATCCTCATTTGACAGTAACGCGGTATTCAGCATATAGATACAAAACTCTCCGCAGTCTTTGTAAATGTGTGGATTATGTTTTTGAAGAGAATGCTCTATGTAATCTACGCCATATACTTTCTGATATAAGCCGTTATAGTAAGAAAATCCTTGCAGCAAAGCTGCTAATTCCTCTTGTTCAAACACCCCTGCCATAGGATTGTAATTCTGTCGAATTCCATCTGTTAAGTATTTTCTTACATTACTTCTGGCAATGTCATGGTTTCCAGGCACCATGCAGACTTGTTCTGAAATATCACTGAGCTTAACCGCATTCGCAATACGCCGAATCCAGTGCCATGCTTGCTCCGGCGTATTGGGCTGCCCGCAATAGCGGTAGTCGCCGGTCAGGAAAAGCCAATCTACCGGGCCCACCTCTTCCGCCAAATAAGTTAAGAGCTGTTCCCTGAGCCGTTGGGTATCCGCCCCAGGAATCAACTCAGAACCCATATGAATATCTGATAAATGGAGCCACTTCATTACTTTTTCTCCTCTTTGATTTCTTCTGCTTGCATATCGCACCAATGGGTATGTACTTCTGTCATATACTGCTCCAGTAACATGATATACCGCGAATGAGCGTTTTCATCATCAAACGGTTCTACTTTAGCACAATATAGGGAGTATTGTCTCTTGATATTCTCCGCAGCCGTCCGATAGCTCGTCCACTTATCGCGGGCGTTGAAAAGCGCAAGCGAGGACGCCGATAAAGAGGTACATGCAGAGAGTATAATCCCTATGTCTGAATCCTTTTTCCACGCCATGATAGCAGTACTCAGAAGAGGCAATAATAGGTTTACCATAGATAGGAGGTAAAATATACGTTTGTAGAAAATGGCTTTGCGTATATACCATTCCAGACAATTCATAGTTCGGTGATAGCATATTTGTTCTGGTGTTCCTCCATATTCAATTAGGCTAGAAAAATCTTCAAATTCATGGCAGGGAATGTGTATTCTAAATAAGCGCCGCATATCGTTACCTTCCTTTTATCTTTTGCTGGATATAAAAAAATGGTAAGCAAATAAAGAGGAATTTCTTCCCCTTATCTCCTTACCATTGAAAAACTATGAATAGTTTACCACAAAATTCGATGGATTACGATATTTTTTTGAAAATATTTAATCATTCACCCTCTAAACCGTAAACAACACGCACCCAGAATTCTACAAAATATGAGAGAATATCTCTAATAGCAAACTGAGTATTCTCTTGCTTTGATGATTTTCTGGCATTCCGGTTCCCGCAAAGGTTCTGAAATATACCGTTGCTTCCATAAATCTTTCTACTAAGGATAAAATTTTCTCTGAGATGGTAGTCTATGGACTTTTGAATTATGAAGATGGCCTTGTTTTGATTCCTAATAGGGAACTAATGGAGAAATTCAACGATGCTCTTATGAAAGAACCTTCCTTAGGATATGTACACAGGCTTTCGGATCATTCTGAACGAATGCTGAGAGCTACAAAAGCAGGAGATACCGCAACGATGGCTGAGATTCTGGATTTAAAGGTTGATTGTACATCTCAACAGGCGGTGCGGCAAATTAAAGATAGTGTTTTCTTACGGTAAAGACAGCATACACTTAAAAAAACTGATGTCTGATTATCAGCGGCCAAACATAGTGTTGATATTCCTAATCACAAGATGCTGATATACAATTACCAAAAATATAGATATCACCAAACACAACACAAAATAAATATTTTGATGCGAAATCATCCAGTCATATTGCCCCAAAGCAATCATTGGCAATCTATGAAGGATAAAAATCCCAAGCAAATTTTCTCCACACCAAACCAGAATAGGACTGTTTATTTGAACCTTCATCGAAACTATAACAACCGAAGTTACAAAAAAGATGTACTTTACCTGAAAATAATCATTATACGGGAACATATAGGACAAAAATAGTATTGCCATCATTATACTTAAAGTCACAAAATATATTTTACTATTTGATAAAAATATATCTATTTTATCCTTAAAAAAGGCAAACCATAAACCAACTCCATAGCAAAATACTGTATTATAATACCATGATTCCTTGCATCTACTTACAATCAGAACATACATTGCAATTAAAATGGTGGAAAGTATAAGTCCCATTATTTTTTTCTCACCAGCCACTTTAAATGCAATGTATGAAATCAAATACATTACTAATATTGCAAAAATATACCAATTACTATTACCAACACTTGTCCATCCTATAAATGATAAGACGACTTGTTCATATGACATGTCTATTCCTAAAAAAATATTAAGGATTATATATAATGTTATCGCTATATCAAATAACAGCAATGTTTTAAGAATTCGGTTCTTTGGCATTGTTTTTATATAGCTCTCTCCTTTCCACATAATAGAATGCATTACCCCATATCCCGAATAAAACAAGAATGTTGTAACCACCGTCTGCCCAAGTAAACTTTTAATAAACAAGTATATTATATCCATCATTGAATCCAAAACAATATACTGCGAAAAGTGCGACAAAAAAACAAACATAATAAACAAACCATTTATAGCCCGTGTTTGCCTATAGCCAATATATTCATCATACCCCCCCCTAAAATTTGTATTTCTAATCAAAATAATAAAAATCAAAGCCAAGAATTGCCCTGGGCATCACACGGCCCCTAGGCAGCTGTGTGATCTCAGAAGCG
>OFGQ01001452.1_pt1 | contig 15756 bp, 10 predicted proteins | sample 1521791 | NCBI WGS metagenome assembly OFGQ01 (sample SAMEA3504116, study PRJEB24116) | mouse gut metagenome | biome: mouse gut; feature: mouse-associated habitat; material: faeces | place: Denmark | collected 2011 | reverse complement strand
GGCAGAAGCCGGTATGTCTCAGTATATCCGAATAAATGGAAAAATGCAAGTCATTTATATCCAATTCCTGCCCCTTTTCCCGCCCTGCGCTCCCCCTTCCGAAACTTCTTGGGGCCCTGGCTTCGGGCCGCCGGCGGACGAAAAAAATTTCGGAAAAATTTAGAATCGGCGGCTGATTTATTTACAAATACAGACTATAATAAATGATACATTTGAGTCATTGGGAGGGAAGGTTATGCGGATCCGGCGGCACCTCTTTCTTTACAACACCATATCGGTGCTGGTCGCTTTGGTCGCCATGCTGGCAGTAAACGGTGCAGTCACCCAGGCCATTGGACAGCACTACCGGGAACAGGCGGAACAGATGATCCGGGAGCTGCCGCCGGACCACCGCCCGGAACCGGGCGCACTCTGGGTGGAACGGGACGGCGGACGGCTGGAGCTGGTAGGCACGGTCCCCCAAGTCCATCCCAAGGAGGCAGGGCCGCGCCGCCCCCAGTCGGAGGTGCTGATGCTCTCGCTGCTTCTCAGTGGCTGCGCGGCCATCATAGCCATCCTTCTGCTGAACACCCTGTTCACCCGATATCAGCTCCGAAAGCTGCTCCAGCCTGTAGACGCCCTGGCCCAGGCCGCAGGCCGGGTAGAAGCGGGGGATTTTACCCAACCAGTGGAGTACCAAGACCGGGACGAGTTCTCCCCGGTGTGCGCCGCCTTCAACCGTATGCAGGAACATCTGTTGAAGGAGCAGGAACGCAGCGCCGCTTATGATCAGGCCCGCACTGAGCTGGTGGCCGGCATCTCCCACGATCTGCGCACCCCCCTCACCAGTGTGAAGGGCTACCTCAAGGGCCTGCGGGACGGGGTGGCCCAGACTCCGGAGCGGCAGCGGCAGTATTTGGATATCGCCTACCGCCGGGCCTGCGATATGGATGTGCTCCTTCAGCGGCTGTTCTACTTCTCCCGGCTGGAGACCGGCAGCCTGCCCCTGTTCCTCCAGTCCGCTTGTCTGGGAGAATTTGCCGCCCGCTTCGCGGCGCAGGCCGGGCCTGAGTTGGAACCGGGCCGCTTTCAGCTGAACCTCTCTCCCGGCCCCCACCCGGTCTCCCTTGATGAGGAACAGTTCTACCGGGTGCTGAGCAACTTGAAGGACAACGCCCTGCGCTATGCCAGCACCCGCCCCCTGGTGATCACCCTGACGGTGGAACGCCGGGAGGGCCAGGAGTGCATCCGCTTTGCCGACAACGGCCAGGGGGTCCCCGAGGAGGCTTTGCCCCGCCTGTTCGACCAGTTCTGGCGGTTGGACCAGGCCCGGAGCGCCCAGAATGGCGAAGGGACCGGTCTGGGGCTGTACATCGTCAAATACATCGTGGAGGCCCATGGCGGAACCATTCAGGCGGAAAACGACGGGGGATTGGCCTTTACCATCCTTCTCCCCCGAAAGGAGGACAGCTATGACTAAACTGTTGATTGCGGAGGACGATCTGGAGATCGCCATGCTGGAACGGGACTATCTGGAGCTGGAAGGTTATCAGGTCTCCCTTGTGGACAACGGCCAGCAGGCCGTTACTCAGGCGCTGAACGGCGGCTATGACCTGATTCTTCTGGATCTGATGCTTCCGGGATGCAGCGGCTGCGACGTATGCCGCCTCATTCGGGATAAAATCGACGTGCCTATCCTTATGGTCACCGCCCGGTCAGAACCGGTGGATAAAATTCGGGGGCTGGGCCTGGGAGCGGACGACTACATCGCCAAGCCCTTCGATCCGGCGGAACTGGTAGCCCGGGTCAAGGCCCATCTCCGCCGCTACGCCCGCCTCACCGGTGGAGGGCCGGCAGAAGCGGAGGTAATTCAGTTGGGCAGTCTGCAAATTTTCCCCCAGAGCTGGCGGGTGGTGAAAAACGGCCAGGAGATTAAAATGCCCAACCGGGAATTTGCGCTGCTCAAGTATCTGGCGGAGCACCCCAACCTGGTCCTCTCCAAGGAAAAGCTCTTTGAGGCCATCTGGGGGTACGACTATGTGGGGGACAGCGCAACCGTCACCGTCCATATCGGCCGTGTTCGGGACAAGGTGGAAGACGATCCCTCCCATCCTACTCTGATCGAGACCGTCTGGGGAGCGGGTTACCGGCTCAACCGGCCACAGTCAGCCCCGTTCGTCTAACCGGCCCCCAGTTCCTAAAAAAACAAATTATTTGTCGGATTTTGCTTGCGAAATCAAGGAAAATGTATTAAGCTATACCTGTCAACCGCTTTTCGCCCTTGAGCAAGGGGTAACCACCATCCCGCGCCCTGCGGAAATGTCAGGAGAGCTTTGTCATGGAATTGATGCAAACCCAGTCTCAGCAGTTGAATTATCAGCAGCTCCAGGGGGTGGCCCTGCTGCAAATGGGCTCTCTGGAGCTGGAGCAGTATCTGCGGGAGCTGGCCCAGGACAACCCCATGGTAGACCTGGAGGCGGAAGCCCCCGTTCATGAGGGGGAGGACCGTCTGCTCCAGTGCCTGCGGTGGCTGGAGGACAACGACCGGCAGAACCTCTACTACCAGCAGATGAGCGAAGAGGAGCTGGACCCGCTCTCTCGGGTGGGAAACGAGGGCGGTTTGGAAGAAACCTTGTTTCGCTTTCTCTCCCGCCAACTCTACCCCATGGAGCTGGATGAGAGTACCGCCAACGCGGTGCGCTATCTGGCCTCCTGTCTGGACGGACGGGGCTATCTCTCCGCCCCTCTGGCGGAGCTGGCAGAGAGCAGCCGCATCCCGCTTCCCCGGCTGGAGTGTGCGCTGGAGATCCTCCGGGGGCTGGAACCAGCGGGAGTAGGGGCAGAGACCCTGTCCCAGTGCCTGGAATTGCAGCTGCGGCGCATTCGGGAGGAGGGTCCCGCCCTGGAGATTGTCCGCCACCACCTGGAGCTGCTGGCCAAACGGCACTACCCCTCCATCGCGGCCAAGCTGAGCATCTCGGTGGAACAGGTCAAAGCCGCCGAGGCAATCATTCGGGAGCTGGATCCCCGGCCCGGGGCCGTCTTTGAGCGCGCAGAACAGATCCCCTACATCCTACCGGACATTTTTGTGGAGGAGGAGGACGGAGTGTATATCGCCCGGGCCAGAAAGCCCGCCCGTCCCCCTTTCCAGATCAACGGATATTACCGCCGCCTCCTTCTGCAATCCCAGGACCCGCAGGTCAAGGAGTATTTAAAGGAAAAGCTCCAGCAGGCCGAAGGGGTCCTGCGGGCGGTGGACCAGCGTGAGAGCACACTTTTGCGGTGCGCCCAGGCCATTGTGGACGCCCAGAGAGAGTTCTTCCGTTCCGGCCCCCAGGCGCTGTTCCCCCTGCGCATGGCCGACGTAGCCGCATCACTGGAGCTTCATGAATCCACCGTCAGCCGTGCGGTGCGGGAAAAGCACATCCAGTGCGCCCAGGGGGTATATCCCATGAGCTATTTCTTTTCCCGCAGTGCAGCCGTAAAGAAGAGCGGGGCCCGCGTCGCGGGAACTGTCGCCCGGCTGATGTTGAAGCAGCTGATTGACCAGGAGGACCAGCGCAGCCCCCTGTCTGACCAGAAGCTGTCCACCCTTCTGGAACAGGCCGGCTGTCCCATATCCCGGCGCACAGTCGCAAAATACCGGGGTGAGCTGAACATTCCCGACCAGTCCGGCCGCCGGCTCCGCTAAGGGCCGCCAACCGCTCAGGCGGCGCGGCGTTCCCCGCAGCTCCTCCGCCCCTTTCCCAGGAAATTTCTTTGGCGATTATTATGGCGAATATCAGCCAAGATGGCTGATATTCGCCATTTCCTTGTGCTGCCGTCCCTGTAAAGCAGTCTATATCCACTGTAAATCTGCGGATAGGCGGTCTTTTCGCGAACTTTTTCGCCTGTTTTCCCAGGCTTTCAAAATGGCACAATATTTGCTAATACTATATGTCAGAAAAACTCCAGCGATGGAGAAAGGAGAAGCGATTATGCTGTTAATTAAAAACGCCTCTGTCTACGCGCCGGACCCCCTGGGCGTCAAGGATGTATTCCTGGCTGGCGGAAAAATCTGCGCCATTCAGGATTCCATCACCCCCGGTCCCGGTCTGCCGGTGGAGGTCATCGACGCCTCTGGCCAGCTGCTTCTGCCCGGCTTGATCGACAGCCACGTCCACATCCTGGGCGGCGGCGGCGAGGGCGGATACCGCACCCGCACCCCGGAGGTCAAACTCTCCGACATGATCTGCGGGGGCACCACCACTGTGGTGGGCTGTATTGGGACGGACGGGGTCACCCGCCGGATGGAAAACCTGATTGCCAAGGCCAAGCAGCTCAAGGATGAGGGCGTGAGCTGTTACATCTATACCGGCTCTTACGACGTCCCCGTGCGCACCTTCCTGGCGGATATCCGCTCCGACCTGCTGTTTATCGACGAGGTAATCGGGGTGGGCGAGATTGCCATTGCCGACCACCGCTCTTCCCAGCCCACTTTTGAAGAGTTTGTCCGCATTGTGGCCGATGCCCGAGTGGGCGGGATGCTCTCCGGCAAAGGGGGAATCGTCAACATCCACATGGGGGATGACGGGCAGATGCTGGACTATCTGGAACGCCTCAAAGCGGAGACCCCGCTGCCCGCTTATCATATGCTCCCCACCCACATGAACCGCAATCCCCGCCTTTTCCAACGGGGGATCGCCTACGCCAAGGACGGGGGATTTGTGGACTTCACCACCAGCAGCTACGGCTGTTTCAAGGACAAGGGAGAAGTAAAGCCCAGCGCCGCTCTGAAACAGATGCTGGACGCCGGAGTATCGGTGGACCACATCACCTTCTCCTCAGACGGCCAAGGTTCCCTCCCCGTCTTTGACGAGTCCGGGGCCCTGGCCAGCCTCCAGGCCGCCCGTTTGGACAGCCTCTATCAGGAGATGGCAGACGCGGTCCAACAGGAGAACATCCCCCTGGAAACCGCCCTGCGGGCGGTCACCTCCAACAGCGCCGACCGGCTGAAGCTGTCCGGCAAGGGCCGCATTCAGGAGGGCTGCGACGCCGACCTGGTACTGGTCACCCCGGACACCTTGGACATTCAGACGGTAATCTGTCTGGGACAGGTTATGATGCGGGATCAGGAACTGCTGGTTAAGGGCAGTTTTGAATAAAACTTGTTTACCGTTCAGAAAGGAGACGACAAGATGAATCCGAAAAAAACGAGAACCAAACGAGCCCCCACTTTCCTTGAGGCGGTCATTCCCATTGTCGCCATGTTGTTGATCCTGACCATCGGCAAGGGTGTTTTGGGCTACAGTACTGAGCCGCTGTTGATTATGGTGGCCGGAGTGGCGGCGTTCATCGCCTTCCGGGTGGGCTGTACCTGGGACGAAATGATGGACGAAATCTGCCAGAAAATAGCCAAAGGCATGCCCGCCATCCTGATTCTGACCACCGTTGGCGCTATGGTAGGCACCTGGATGTCCTCCGGCACCATTCCGATGATGATCTACTACGGCATTCAGATTGTCAGCCCCCGGCTGCTGCTGGTCACCGCCTTCCTCATCACCGCCGTAGTCTCCGTCGTTACCGGCACCTCCTGGGGTTCGGTGGCTACCATGGGCGTGGCCCTGATGGGCATTGCCAGCGCACTGGGCGTATCCCTCCCCGCCACCGCCGGCGCGGTCATCGCCGGCAGCTACTTCGGCGACAAAATCTCCCCCATGTCGGAAACCACCAACCTGGCCCCCATGGCCGCAGGCAGCGAGCTCTATGAGCATATTGTGCATATGCTCTACACCACAGTCCCCGCCACCATTGTCTCCCTGATTGTCTATGCGGTGGTAGGTCTGAGCGCCGACGTGACGGCAAGCACCTCCTCCGAAACCGTCACCACGCTGATGACCCAGCTGGATATTATGTACAACTGGAATCCGCTGATTCTTCTGCCCGTGATCATCGTCCTGTCCGGCTCCCTGCTCCGCATGCCCACCATTCCGGTGATGCTGGCCAGCTGCCTGGTGGCCGGTGCGGAGGGCGTTTTCCTCCAGGGTGTCTCCCTGAAAAATGTACTCAGCTCCACGGTAAACGGCTTCAATGTCACCATGATCGAGCGGAGCGGCTTCGATGCCGCCAACGCCGCGGAAAGCGTGACCAAGCTGATCAACCGGGGCGGCATGATGAGCATTATGACCACCACACTGCTGGTGTTTTGCGCCTTCTGTTTTGCCGGCATCATGAGCCGGGCAGGCTGTCTGGACGTGGTGCTCCAAAAGATCCTGACGGTTGCCAAGAGCACCGGCTCCCTGATTCTGGCCACTGTGGTCTCCTGCCTGACCATGGCCCTTTGTACCGGAAACTCCTACCTGTCCATCTTGATCCCCGGCGAGATGTTCCAGGACGCCTATCGGGAGCGGGGTCTTGCCGCCAAGAACCTGTCCCGCACGCTGGAGGACGCGGGCACCGTCTTCGTCCCCCTGATCCCCTGGTCCGCCGCCGGCGCTTACATGGCCGCCACCCTGGGGGTGGAGACGCTGGACTACTTGCCCTGGGCGGTTCTGTGCTACACAGGCTTCCTCTTTGCCATCCTCTGGGGCTACACCGGCTTCGGCATCGCCAAGCTGAGCGACAGCGAAAAAGCCGCCAAGTAACCCCCTCTCTCCCTTAACACAGGCGCCGCAAGGATTCTTCTCCTTGCGGCGCCCGTGTCATTTATGGTAAAATCGTTACAGTTTAAATTGGGAGGGGTTACTATTGAAGCATATTTTAGTCGTCAGCATCGGCACCCCCACCGGCGCCGCCATCGCGGAGGAGCTGAGCGCCGTTTTTCAAGGCTGGGCCCAGGTGAAATACTGCCTGTGCCACCAGTTCCGGGACGAGGTTCCGGGACAGGATGTGGTCCTGTTCTCCTCCAAATACTGCCAAGCCCTGTGCCGGGATGAACCGCCTCCCCCCGCCGCCCTCCCAGCTCAGCGGGTCATCAACTACCGCAACCTTCAGGAGGTGATTGAGCTGGAGGCGGGCAGCCGGGTACTGCTGGTCAACGATGACAAGGACACCACCGCCGAGGCCATCGACCAGCTTATGGAAATCGGCCTTACCGACCTGTGTTACATCCCCTGCTTTCCAGGCAGCCCCAGCCACCCGGAGATTACCACCGCCATCACTCCCGGAGAGCGGGCCTGCATCCCGGAGCATGTCACCCGGATCATTGACATCGGGGTCCGGACTCTGGATATCCGCACCATATACGACCTTGCCCATCTGCTGGAGGCGGAACATCTGCTCAACCAGAGCCTGGTGGCCCGGTACCTCAGCCAGATTGTCACCGTCTCCAAGTCCCTCTCCCACAGCCGGCGGCAGGCGGAACGAACCGAACGGCTTCTCTCCGGCATCTTTGACCATGTGGACAGCGGCATCGCCTACGTAGGACCAGACTTAAAACTGGTCCGCACCAATCCTTTATTTGAGAGCATTTTGGGACAGGATCAGAACCACCTGCTGGGCCGGAGGCTGGAAGATCTCTTTGGACCCAAATTTCGCCGCCCAGAGGAGGGCAGTTTTGTGGTGCCCGTCCGAGCCCGAACTGTACTTTTACGGATCAAAGCCCTGGAGGACTCGGAACGCGCCCACTCCTTTCTGGTCACTGCGGACTACACGGATACCATCCATAAGCTAAACCGCCGCATCCGTCAAGACAGCGCCCCAGCCCAGCGCCGCCGGCTGTATACCTTTTCTGACTACCTCACCTGGGACCAAAACTGCCGGAACATGCTGGCTCTCGCGGAAAAATTTACCCGCACCGGGGGCGCGGTCCTGATTCAGGGCGAGAGCGGCACCGGCAAAGAGATTCTGGCCCAAAGTATTCACAGCGGTTCCGCCCGGAGGAGGGCCCCGTTTATCCCTGTCAACATCACCTCGCTCACCTCCACCCTGGCTGAGAGCGAACTGTTCGGCTACGAAGACGCCTCCTTCACCGGGGCAAAAAAGGGGGGCAGGGCGGGCATTTTCGAGCTGGCGGACTGCGGAACCGTCTTCATTGACGAGATCGGCGACGCCTCGCTAGAACTTCAGGCCAAACTGCTCCGGGCCCTGGAACAGCGGTCAATCCGCCGGGTGGGCGGCGCGGAGGAAATTCCCATCCGGGCCTCCGTCATCGCCGCCACCAACCGGGACCTGTCCGCCATGCTCCGGGATGGAAACTTTCGGAAAGACCTGTTTTTCCGCCTGAACATGTTCCCTCTGGCCACCATCCCTCTGCGAAAGCGGCCGGGAGATATTTTGTCCCTGCTGGAACACTTCCTCACCCAGACCCTGGCCCCGGAACTGGTCCAGACCCTTCTGGGCCCGGAAATCCGCAGCTTTTTCCTCCGCTACCACTGGCCCGGCAATGTGCGGGAACTGATGAACGCCGCAGAGTATATCAAACTCACCCACGAGGGCCGGCCGCTCACCCCTCAGGACCTGCCCGCCTACATGCTCGCCCCTGGCGACTCCCAGGACCGGGTCTTTCTCGCTCAGACAGAGTACCAGCTGCTGTCTGCGGTGGAGGCCAACCGAGGAATTGGACGCAACCGCCTGCACGCCCTCCTGGCCCAAGAGGGCGTGGACCTGGGCGTAGGAAAAATCCGCGCGCTCTTGAAGTCCCTGGAGGAACGGGGGCTGGTCTGTCAGGAGTCCAGCGGATGTACCATTACCGAACAGGGGCGGACCGCTCTGCGGTAATTCTCTGTCCTGTTCCGAATTTGCTTCTCAGAAAGGGGCGTTTCAACTGGGAGGCAGAGGTCAGTCCGGCGTCGCAATAATGATGCGGAGCCGCCCCCCGGCAGAATGTTCCTGGTCGTCATACCAGCCGGTCAGTTTGTAATCCTCCCCGTTTACCTGGGACAAATCGGTTCGGTAATAGCCTTGACTGCTGGTGCTGTCCCGAAGCAGAACCTGAACATTTTCAGCAATTTTATACTCTTTGCCGCCGCCCATGGCACTGAGGGCAGACAGGCTGTCCAGGCTGACCGAGGCCAGCTGGCGCATCCCTTTTAAGCTTCCCTTTTCATAGACCAGCATGGCCCCGCCGGATTTTATGGCATACTTTGCCCCGCCGCTGAGATTTTGAACCGTTCCATTCTGAACATAGGAGTAGTTGACCGAGATGTTCAGTTCGCTGGAGTTGTCATCAATTCCGATGATATAAACATAGGGTTGGGTGTCGCCAGTGACTTCCCGAAGCACCATGCGGTCAATGTTTCCGCTGGCGTCCAAGGTGTAGTAGCGCACGTCGTCTCCAGACAGCTTGACGCCTGCCAGCCGCGAGGGGTAGATCCGGGCGCAGCCGCCATTTCCGTCCGTGTCCAGCAGCTGTACCCCAGCGGCAAACTCATAGCCGGCAAACCCGGTTCCGTCCTTGCTTACCGTCCCTTCCAGCTTTTTTACAGGCAGGCTGCGTACTTGGGTCCCCGACTGGGTGGTGGATACCGTGACCAGACTTCCGGCCGAAAAAGGCGCCCCGCTGTGATAGAAGGTGCGCACCACTCCGTCGGTGCAGGTGATCTGGGTGGTCACCTGGGCGGAAGCGATGGCGGAGCTGGTGGTGGAACCGGTGGAGGCTGCTTTCGCGCTGGACACCACTGAGCCGTAGTAGACAGCCTCGCTTTCCAGTGCGTCAATGGCCTGGACCGCCTCGCCGTTCATACCCAGCAGCAGGGTAAGCATGTCTCCCTCCTGAAAGCGGCCTTGGCTGGAGAGCTGGTAAGCGGCCTCTGCTGTTCCGATTTGATAGCTCACCCCGGCTACCGTGACGGAGGTGGGGGCGGTCTGGCTGGGCGACAACCCGGTAAGGGTACCCGTCACCCGGTCGTGATAGACCCAAACGGTATTCAAATTTGTATTGTAGTAGTACACATCGTACTTCTGTACCGCTTTTAAGGCGGAGACCGCACCGTTATAGTAGACGGTACTGGGGGTGAAGGGCAGAGACAGGGAGGCGTTTTCTGCCACATAGGGCCCCTTGGTGTTGGCGGAAACCAGGGCGGAATAGTCCACCTGACCGTTGGTAATGGAATACCCCAGCGATGTCCCATACACGGTCCCTGTGCTGGTCTGGGCGGTAAGCAGATTGTAAAACAGGTGGACACAGTCCTGTTGGGTCAGCTTACTGCCCCGGCTGGCGGATACGTCGTCCAGCAGGCCGATGGAGCTGGCCTTGGACAGCTGAGCGGAGGGGTAGGCCCCCTTCAGTGTGCCTGCGTCGTAGCCCAGCGCCTTTAACAGGGCGGCGCAGCCCTCCTCCAGGGTAACGGCCTGGTCAGGACGGAAGGTTCCGTCCACATATCCGCTCATCCACCCCTGTTCAATGGCAATACGGACATATCCGCTGGCCCAGTGGTCCCCTTTCAAATCCTGGAACAGGGAACTGCCGTAGCCCTCCGCCGAGTCCTTGTAGGCGGATGCGGCCACCAGCATCCGGGCAAACTGCGCCCGGGTGACCCGGCCTGTCGGATCGGCCTCTTCGGAGAGAATGCCCAGCGCCTGAACCGTCTCCTGTTTGACGCTGGAGCTGGCGGCTCCCGTCCCAATACACAGCAGGGAGAACGAGAGACAGAGGGTAAGAGCCGCGGAAATAATACGTTTCATCATAGAATCCCTTCCTTTTCATGCAGGGGCGCGGATTGTGCGCCCCTCATTTGCACATTCGATTTTGCGGACGCATATTGCACGCCCCTGCACAACCAAACAGCTTTAGTCGTAATGCAGCGCGTCGATGGGATTGAGCCGCGCCGCCTTTTTGGCGGGGAGATAGCCAAAAAGAACTCCAATGCCCGCCGAAATGCCAAAGGCCATGAGGACCGCGAAAGCGGTTGGAGCCACGGTGAGGGCCTCCCCCATGAGCCGGGCCACCACCGCAGTGGCCGCCGCCGAGAGTAGGTAGCCCAGCCCGATGCCGATCAGCCCGCCTAGGGCGCTGGTGACCGCCGCCTCGATGACAAACTGCTCCATAATATACCGCTCCTTGGCGCCCAAAGACTTTCGCACCCCAATCTCTCGCGTCCGTTCGGTGACCGAGACCAGCATGATATTCATGATCCCAATGCCTCCTACCACAAGGGAAATGGCGGCAATCCCAGCCAGCACCCCCACTAGAATGTCAATCATTCCCGTCATGGTGTCCACCAGTTCGGACATGGTAAGGATGGAATAGTAGTCGTCGCTGCCAAAGAAATCGGTTAACGACCGCTCCAGCACGGCCTGGCTCTGCGTCATCCGCTCCTCGTCCGTCATGGTGACCACATAGCTGGAAACCCTGCTGCCCCCCAGGCGGGCGGCGGTGGAGTAGGGGAGATAGAGGCAGTCGGCGCTGCCGCCCTCCTCCATGGAGTCCTCCCGCTGCTCCAGCACCCCCACAATGGTCAGGGCCTGCCCGCCAACCCGGAGCGTCTGACCCACGGCGTTTCCGCCAAAATAGGCCCGGTTTACATAAGCCCCCACCACACACACCTTGGCCCGCGCGGCAATGTCGCTGTATTGCAGGCCCCGGCCTTGGGCAATGGTGTAGCCATAGATATGGTTGTAGTCCTCGCTCACCCCAGAGGCCGAGGTGGAGGTGGTCTCTGACCCAATCTTCACCCCGCTCATCATGGAGACGGTGGGGGAACACAGCTCCAGTTCCTGGGGATGCTCAGCTACAATCTGGTACATATCCTCCACCTCCATAGTCCGGGTGGCTCCCCGGGCCTGAACGGAGACGGTGAGGGTATTGGTGCCCATGCTGGAAAAGCTGTCGGCGATGTAGTGTTCCAGTCCGCTGCCCAGCCCCACAATGACGATTACCGCCGCCACGCCGATAATGATGCCCAGCATGGTAAGCAGGGTTCGGACCTTGCTGGAGACGATGTTCTTCACCGCCAACGCAATGGATTCGGTAATACTCACCTATCTTCGCCCCCTCTCGTTCCGGCAGCTCTGGGGGTGACCACCGCCTCTGGTGCGCCAGCGGGACCGTCGTACACCACGCGGCCGTCCTCCAAACGGATGATTCGCTGGGCCTGGACCGCGATGGAGTTGTCATGGGTGATAAGGACCACCGTATGTCCCTGGTTGTGGAGGTCCTGGAGCATAGAGAGCACCTCCCGACCGGTACGGGAGTCCAGCGCACCGGTGGGCTCGTCAGCCAAGATAACCGAGGGCCTGCCCACCAGCGCCCGGGCAATGGATACCCGCTGCTGCTGTCCGCCGGACAACTCCATGGGCTTATGCCGCCACTTGTCCCCCAGGCCCACCCGTTCCAGAGCGGCCCTGGCCCGCTCCCGGCGCTCCCCTCTGGAAACGCCGGCATACATCAGGGGAACTTCCACATTTTCTAATAAATTCAGCTTGGGCAGCAAGTTATACTGCTGAAAGATGAACCCTAAAAGCTCGTTCCGCACTTCCGCCAACTGATTTTTGTTCATCCGGCCCACCTCCTGGCCGTTGAGGAGATAGCTCCCTTCCGAGGGCACATCCAGACAGCCGATAATGTTCATGCAGGTGGATTTCCCCGAACCGGAGGAGCCCACAATGGCGGTGAACTCCCCAGACTCGATTGAAAAGGAGATGTGGTCCGCAGCAACCACAGTACTGTCCCCCATGGGGTAGTACTTGCACACATCTTGAAACGTAATAAGTGCCGCCATGTCAGGACCCTCCCCGTCCGCCGCCGTGGCCGCCACCCGAGGGTATTGCACCGCCGCTGGGAATGGCCCCATTGCTGAACGGCACTCCGCCGCCCATGCCGCCGGGCATCATCGTCATAGTAAAGCCGCCGGAGGAAGCGGCCGGAACATAAGCCACGGTGTCCCCCTCCTGAAGGCCGGAAACAATCTCAATGTAGCCGCTGTCGCTGGCGCCAGTCTCTACGGGAACGGAATAGTACGCCTCCTCTCCGTTTTCCACCAAAGTTCCCTTGGATGCGCTGGGAGAACCGGCGGTAACCAAAACTGTGTTCCCCCGGTTCAGCGCCCCAGAGGGGATGGCCAGCACGCCGCTGGCGCTTTGCAGGGTGATGGCGGCGTCTGCGTTCATTCCGGGGAGCAGGCCCTCTGTCTCGTCTATGCGGACGGTAACCGGGTAAGTAGTGGTCCCGCCGGAGGAGGTCCCTGCCACACTCACCTTGGTAACCACTCCGGCATAGGTTTTGCCCTCCACTGCGTCGGCGGTAATACGAACCTTCTGACCCACAGCGATATCGGATATGTCCAGTTCATCCACGTTCAGGGTCATGGTCAGATAGCTCAGGTCGTAGATGGAGCAAAGAACTTTGCCCGCCTCGCTAGTCTCCCCCGCCTTGTAATTCTTGTCGATCACGGTTCCTTGGATGGGGGAGGTAATGGTATAGTTGTCCAGCTGGTCCTGCCGGTTTTCCAGGGACAGTTCCGCGTTGCGCAGCGAATCGGCGGCGCTTTGCAGGTTGTCGTCCACACTGTCGCTGGTCAGGGTAAGGATGACGCCGTCCTTGTTTACCCAGCTTCCCTCCTGGGCTTGGATGGATGCCACCCAGCCGGAGACCTCCGCTGCTATGATTTCCTCTGCCGCGTAGTCAAACGCGGCGCTCCCAGAACTGGCGCAGCCGTCAATTTCGGCGGAACCGGTGTGCTCGGTGGACAGAGCGCCAGGGTTGGACACTTCTACTGTTACATAACGGACAATCATGTTGCCCTCCAGCACGGTACTCGACGGCTCCACCTTGGAAACCGAACCCTCCAGGGTCTCGAAGGTGCTCTCCAGGGTCACAGAAGCACTCTGACCCACAGAAAAGCCCGCCGCCTCGTCCGCAAGAAATGGAACCTTCAGGGTCATGGTATCCCAGTTCCGCAGGGTGGCCAGCGTCTGTCCGGCGGACACTTCGTCCCCCGCCTCCACCTCCAGGGAGAGCACCCGCCCCGCCTTGGGGGCTGTCACTGACAGCTTTTCCAGCTCCTTCAGCCGGTTATTGTAGGTGCGCTGGGCCTGGTCCAAGGAGATTTGCGCCTGCTCCAGAGAACTGGACAGGTCGGAGGCGTCAATGGTATACAGCACGGTCCCTTCCTCCACTTGGTCTCCCTCCTCGAACCCGGCGGTAAGGATGCTGCCCTCCACCAGGGAGGTGACGGAGTAGGAGTTTGCCGCCTCCAGCGCACCGCTGCCGGTGATCTGTGCAGTGATATCCCGCCGCTCTACAGGGGCGGTGGTATAGGACAGGCCGGCTGCGGAGACGGACTGTCCGCCTCCGGCCAGCCGCAGCGCAAAGGCGCCAGCCAATACGCAGGCCAAAACGGGAATGACCACCCGTTTGCGCAGCAGTTTGCGGGCGATTAGCCCAAGACTCTGGCAGGATTTCTCCTGTTCCGCAGAGTTTTGGCTGAGTACAGGAAGTTTCATAGCGGAAATCGTCCTTTCCCTTTCAGATTGTCCCCCATCCTACCAGGAAAATTTGAACAGCCAAAAGAGAAACTCGAAACAAAAACGAAACAAATTACAAACAATTCCTCCCCGCCTGAGCGCGGGGAGGAATCCAGAGCCGGTCCGGCCAATTGATGATAAAGGTCGATGCGCAAAGGGGTAAGATCAGACGTTTACAGCCGTCCAGTCAGCGCCTGTTCCAGCAGTTCAGGCAGCTTTTCCGGCGCACAGGCAAAGCAGGGGATGTCCAAAGCCGCGACCCGCTGGGCGGTCTGGGCGTCATAGTAGGGCTTTCCTCCGTCGGCAATGGCCAGCAGGACAACTACGGTAACGCCGGATGTTTTCAGCTCCTCCAGCCGCCGCAGGAGAGCCGCCCGGTTGCCCCCCTCGTCCAGGTCGGAGATGAGGAAAAACAGCGTTTTAGCAGGGGCATCCACCAAGTTCTGGCAGTAGGCGATAGACTTGGCGATATCCGTCCCGCCCCCCATTTGAAAGCCGAAGAGCAGGTCCACCGGGTCGGCGCACAGCGCAGTCAGGTCCATAATCTGGGTATCGAACGCCACCACGCTGGTCCGGACCGCAGACATAGAGGCCAGCACACAAGCCATAACCGAGGAGTAGAGGATGGACTGCCCCATGGACCCGCTCTGGTCAATATCCAGAATTACATGCCACCGGTTGACCCGGCTGGAGCGGTCGAAGAACCACACGCGTTCCGGGATAACCGCCCCCAGCTCCGGGTTATAATTCTTCAAATTTCTACGAATTGTATAGGGAAAATCCAGGGCTGAGGCGGAGGGTAACGGAGCGTGGGCGCGGCGGTTCAAGGCCGCCGTCACCGCCCGGCGCACATCGTTTTCCAGCATTTTGTTGATCTCATCTACAATTTTACGGATGAACCTCCGAGCGGACTCCTTGGACTTTTTGGGGATCTGATCCTTGAGCATCAGCAGGGTAGAGGCCATATTCAGATCCGGTTCCAGGCCGTCCAGCAGCTCCGGCTCCAGAAGCAGCTGCTTTAACCCCTTACGCTCAATGGCGTCGTTCTGCACCACCGCCACCGTCTCCGGATCAAAGAGGGAACGCAGATCCCCCAGCCATTTGGAGATCAGCGGGGAAGACGGCCCCTTCCCTCCGCCGGGGCCGCCGCCAAAGCTCTCCCCCGGTCCGCCGTAGATTGCCCCCAGGGCGGAGTCCATCAGCAGTTCATCTTGGGACAGTCCGCCCCCGCCCATCCCCGTAAACGCTTCCTGGGTCTCCGAACCCAAAATCAGCCGCCAGCGGGTAAGCTGTTCTGTTTGTGACATAAGAACCACCTCGCAATGCCGCCCGTCGGGAGGCAGATGTCGTTCGCTGGGGCGGGCACGGGTTCCCGGCTCGTGTCCGGCATGCCGG
>OFGQ01001443.1_pt1 | contig 15805 bp, 17 predicted proteins | sample 1521791 | NCBI WGS metagenome assembly OFGQ01 (sample SAMEA3504116, study PRJEB24116) | mouse gut metagenome | biome: mouse gut; feature: mouse-associated habitat; material: faeces | place: Denmark | collected 2011 | reverse complement strand
CTGTCACCAACTTTCTAAAGATGAAGTCCTGTATGATTGATTTTACGAAATATTGTTGATAATATACTTCTAAAGATGAAGTGAACGGAAATTATCTTGAGAAAAAGAAACTTGGGATTGATAATACTGCCTGTAAAATGCAAAATTATGTTTAACAGAAAGGTGGAAATGAACATGAATGAAGTTTTTGAAACATTAGCAAACGTCTTTGAGGAACTGCGCAGCGAATCCGGGGACAGGGAGTATTGCGTCCAGACCGAAGATGCAAAAGAAGCCAGCCGGGAACTGAAAAAGAAGCAGAAGGCATTTGAAACATATCTTTCCAGACTGCCGAAAGAGGACAGGGAGTTTTTAGAGGACTATCTGGACACAGTGGATCATGTCCATTACAAGGAGGAGCAGAGGGCGTACTATCAGGGAATTGTGGACGGTATACAGGTGCTTGATGGATTGGGCATCGTGAAAAAACGTATGCGCATAAAAGAATTTCTTAAAAAATTTAGCAGATAAGCAAAGAGGTGGCTGGCAGGACAGAAGGCGAGCCACCTTGTTTGTATAGTTCAGAATAATCCAGAAATATTCATGAAAAAATTCAGACATTGGAGCTATTCTATTCTTTAGGATGTTTATACGTCCGGAGATAGGCTTCCACAATAGCGAGAATGGTTGTTATCTGTTCTTCCGTACATTGTGACAGATAAACCAACAGCCGCTGGTAGTCGAGGTTGTCTGCCGGGACAGTTGGGTAAAAGAACGGATCGGCGGAAATATGTAAGGCTCGTATGAGCTGCCCTAGCTTTTCAAGGCTTGGCACGTTTCCATGATTTTCGATTTCCTTGATATAGCGTGAGGAAACGCCGGATTTTTCAGCCAGTTCTTCATAGGTCAGTTTTTGTTCAGTCCTAGCCTGCTTCAGACGAAGTCCCATTTCCTTGTCAATTTTCTTTTTTCTTGCCATATATGCACCTCCATGTATAGTGTATATTGCACATTTCGCTTTGAAAATGCACTAATAAATCACTTTATCAGAGGGGCATAATGCACACATAAGAATAAAAAGACTTTGGATATTGCATATAAAAAAACGCAGTATCCAGAGGTTTTTTGCGTGAATTTTTATCCTTTGGGTACGTTTAGGGGAATTTATGTGTTCTGAACGGTCTGAGGGATATTTTTTTGACTTCGGGAACCTGTCCGTCTATTGGCGTGGGAAGGTTCTTTTATAAGGTGTTTTACTGGAAGTGAAGCAGAATATACCTTAAAGAGTGAACTATACACGCTCGCAGTTTGTGGAGAAAACAGAATAACAGATATGAATAACGTCCAATGGGCATTGAGCCTGTTCGGGCGTTTTTTATATAAATTTTTCAAAAATTTTTACTCCCACCCGAACATTAGCCTATTGCTATTTGGCAGATACAACGGAAAGGGAAAAGGCGTATGCCTTTGTCACGTCACAACGGGGGAGGAGGTGAACTCGTATGAAGAAACCTTCTTGCCATGATGAACTGACAATCAGGCATCGCTTTGACCGCCTGTGCCAGATGTCGCTGAAAGGTGAAGCGATTAACTATTACCGGCACATGGATTACCGCAGGGAGCATGAAGCCATGTTTTCTGAACTGTCTGAAAAGGAGCTGAACCAGTTGTTTGTTATGGATGAATACGGAGTGGAAAACAGCCATTTTACAGTGCATGGATATGACATTGAGGTGAAAGACACCCTGATTGCGGAAGCGTTGCAGGCACTTTCGGAACGGAAGCGGAATGTAATACTGCTTTCGTATTTTCTGGAAATGAGCGATGCGGATATAGCAAGGGAGATGAACCTTGTCCGCAGCACAGTCCATGAACACCGGACACGCTCTCTTGAGATTTTAAAGAAGATTATGGAGGGAAAAGCAGATGAGAAAGAGATGTAAGAGCAGAGAAGAAAAGAATTTGTTGCCTTTCCATATCATTAAGGCAGCATCAGAAGGCGATGTACTGGCAATCAACACAGTCCTGAAGCATTATGAGGGATACATAATTACCCTGTCCACCCGGAAGATGTATGACGAGGGCGGGCGGCTTCATTATTGTGTTGATGAAACATTGCGCCGGAGGCTTGAAACGAAGCTGATTACAAAGGTACTTGCGTTTGAAGTGGTATAAGGGGCGGTTCGCTGTCCTTTTCCATAGCTGACAGATTTACAGCGGTGTACCTTGATAATTGAATATTGTATTGCATACAGGACGTGAGGATATGCAGAGCCACTAAGCAGATGCGCCATGATTTACCTGTCCTGTCTTTTTTGACAGGATAAAACGTGAGGGAATGTTGGAACAGGACATTGAAACAAAGGTAAGGAGCGAGTAAGATCGGGCAAAATATGTAGCAGTTACATGGGGCGATGAAGCATATCTGTGATAATGATACTTCCGGGTTGTGGACGAACCACAGCCCGGTCAATGAAATGACGGTGCAAGACCGATGTGGGTGGCGTAATGAGCCGCCACCTGTATTGCAGTTTTTATCTGCTGATAAATGGAGGAAGCGTATTTTTATTGGTAGATATATAATTACCGGGGAAGGAGGAAAAGATGGGATGTGAGAAAACATTATTGTCAGTCAATGAATTTTGTGTATATGTTGGCATAGGGAAAACTAAAGCAAGAGAAATGCTTGCTAATCCCTGTTGCAAATATGTGGTTCGCATTGGTCGAAGGGTTTTCGTACATAAAGAATTATTTGATGAAGAACTGAGAAAGAGTGCAAAATTTCAACTGATTATGTGATTTGAAAAATTCCTCTTGAAATTGCGTCATTATTATGCTACACTTAAAACGAAGGAGATGAGAAGATGCCTAAAATAATACCTATCAGGGAATTAAGAGATACAACAACAATGTCTGAGCTATGTCACAGCACAGAAGAACCTATTTTTATAACCAAAAATGGTTATGGTGATATGGTAATTATGAGCCTGGAAACGTTTGAGAAAAACTCAGGCATGAGTGATTTTTATTCGGATGTTAAGTTTCGTAAAGGAAAATACTCTGATTTGCAAAATAAATAACAGGCATCGAAATTCTTTGGAGTTTTAGGGATTGCTGATAATTTGAGCTTTTCGAGATTGTGAATGAACGATTGCGAGAGGATGAGAATTATGGGTAAAGACTTAAAGGGCAAAGAATTAGGTAGAGGGCTGTCCCAAAGACCAGACGGAAGATATATGGGTAGAGCGCAGGTGGAAGGAAAGTCAATTGTATTATATGATTGGAAGATAAAAGAGTTAAAAAAGAATCTTGCAATAGCCATTGATGAAGTCAAACGGAGTAATCTGATGCCGGATATGGATGGTAAAAAGATTACTTTAAGTGAATGGTTTGAAGAATGGTACTCTAAATACAAGGCACCAACTTTGAAAAATGGTGGTTCACCTTCCTACAAACGAAAATTTCTGAATTACTATGGAGTGCGTATTGGTACAAAGCCTTTGGCGGATATTAGACAGCTCCATGTTCAGACTGCGATTGCGGATATGCTGGAAGCAGGGCGCTCAACTAAGTCCGTCAGAGAAGCAACAGGAATTTTGCAGAATTGTATTGAAGCTGCTATCGCAAACGGATTGATGAGATTAAATCCAGTAGTCGGTGTAATAATACCGAAGTGTGAGAGAGTCGAGCGCAGGGTACTTTCTGTAGAGGAACAGGAAATTTTCTTAGAGTACCTTGAACGAACGAAAAGTTGGTATGAAGAAATGTATAAATTTATGCTTCTAACAGGTATGCGGGTAGGTGAGATTGGTGGTCTTCGTTGGGAGGATATTGATTTTGCTGGAAAGTTTATCTATGTAAAAAGAACATTGTCTTATGACTATGCAGATGGGAAAAAGACAATGAGAATGACTTCACCAAAGACAGAAAATTCTGTCAGAAAAATTCCGTTTTTTGGAGAAACAAAAAGTATTCTTGAAAGACAGATGGAAAAAATTAAAAGGAAACGAGAGGATTTAGGTGAGCGATGGCGTCAACCGGAGGAATTTGGAAATCTGGTATTTCTGACATCTATGGGTTCACCGATTGGGCGTTACAGCGTAGAGAGTGATATGAGGTATATTACAAGCCAGATAAATGATATGTACCGTATGGAAGCACTGTATGGATCTGCTGTACAAAAAACTTTTGAGCGTATACACCCACATGCTTTACGTCACACTTTTGCAACCAGATGTTTTGAAAAGGGAATGACACCAAGAACGGTACAGGAAATTATGGGACACGCAAATTATAATACAACGGTTTCATATACCCATGTGTTGGATGATATAAAAGCAAAAGAAGCCTTGCGTGTAGGGGATTTCCTGCAGAACAGTAACAATAAGGAAACGGTTGAGTATGAGAGTTTGGTAGGTATTATGTAGAAAGATTCTCTACTCAGGAAAATTGAGTAATTTTAGTATGAATCAGTGCGTGTGCAGTGGTTTAAATGCAGATATTGCTTGAAAAATAGGGATTTTAAATAAAAATATCTAGCCTGTTTTTCAAACTTCGCAAAACAGATGGCTGGAAACTAGGCGAATCAAGTCCGTAGGACGCAGATGAGCCTTATGTTGGAAGCTATGCAGCGTTGCTTAGCGAACCGAGCCTGAAAGGCGAAGGTGAGGTTAGCAACAGTCGTATGAATGCGTAGAAATTTGTCGAAAACAGGCGAATAGAGATAAGAATGAGAACCCTTGTAGGTGGCATGAATGTGCCATTTGCAGGGGTTTTATGTATTTTCTATAATAGCAATTGGAAAGATGGGTATAGAGTCTGTCTACAAAAAATATTGCAATTTACATATTTTTTGCATATAATGAGTAAAAAGAGATAATGATAGAATTCAATTCGTGAGGAGGTGTTGATATGGCAACATCAAGTATACTTACTAATATAAAGATTACAGATCCTAAAAAGGTGGAAGATTTTGTAGAAGCATTAGATATTTCAGCGCATGAACCAGAAAGGATACCTTCCAAACCTATTATTCCATTAGTTACTAATATAGGAGAAATACGAAAGTTCATGGGAATGGAGAATAGAGAGAATGAATGATTGTATAGCAGTAAATATTCAGGACATGCTTAAAGCAATCGGAGAGGAGAAATTATCAAAGCTTCTCTCCGATTTTTCGTGTCCTTTAAATAGGGAAGTGGAGGATTTTGTACGAAATAAATCTATTGATTTTGCACAAAGGAAACTTTCCATTACATATCTTGTTATGAAGAGAACAAATGAGGCGAAAAATATTCTTGTAGGGATTTATACGTTATCTCATAAGGCTATTAAAATTGCGGATTCCAATATTAGTAATACAACTCGTAAAAACTGTTGAGATATGCAACTTTGGATAAGGATACCAATAGATACAATATTTCTGCATTTTTAATTGCACAGTTTGGGAAAAACAATGCAGTACCAGAAAAATATTCAATTACTGGAAACGAATTAATGGATTTAACGTTTGAGTTGCTGAAACATGTTCAATATTGCGCTGGCAACAGCAGAAAAGGGAGTTCCTTATGTACGGTATGTAAATGCCTATTATGAGAATGGAGCGTTTTATGTTATTACCTATGCACTTTCAAATAAAATAAAACATTTAGAAAACAATCCTGTGATTGCAATAGCCGGTGGATGGTTTACCGCACATGGCAAGGGGATAAATTTAGGTTATTTTGGAAAGGAAGAAAACCATAGGATTGCAAAGAGGCTGAAAGAAGTGTTCTCTGAATGGATTGATAACGGGCATATTGATCTTGAGGATGAGAACACGGTTATTTTATGTGTGGAATTGACAGATGGGCTTTTGCTTTCACATGGGACAAGGTACGAGTTTTAGGCTTTCAATTTCCGGAGGGATTTTATTATGAAATTTCAAAGAACAGATGGCAAAAATAAAGATTTTATAGAAAACTGTAGGCTTCTTGATATGGATCTGGACAGACGTGTCGGAAAAAAGATAGAAAGAGACAAATACAAAAAATATAACCAGTTGGATGAAATTAAGGAAGCAATCGTTGTGTATGAAGGGAACCGGGTAATTGGCGGCGGAGCTATCAGAAGATATGATGATGAAACGATAGAATTGAAGAGGGTGTTTGTACATACGGAATATCAGGGACGGGGCATAGGGAGCAGGCTTGTTTCCCTGTTGATGGAATGGGCTATAGAATTGGGATATAAGAAAATGATCCTGGAAACCGGGGAATTATTGGCTGAATCCTGCGCTGTATATAAAAAGCTGGGCTTTCATGCAATCCCGAATTATGGTCCGTATGAGGATATGCCAGAGTCATTGTGTATGGCAAAGGATTTGAAAAGCGGGAGACGGGCAGATGCGGGATAAAGGCAGAATGGAGACAGAGGATATTATTCTTGGGAAAGCAAAATATGAGGATTGGGGATCCATATACCGTAATGTCTGGTCAAGGCCGGAAACAGCAGAATATATGGTATGGAAAGTGACTGTTGACGAGAATGAGGCCAGGGAGAGGATGCAGAGGACGATCACATGGCAGGAGAACCATGATGCGTGGCTGGTTTATGAGAAGAGCAATGGGCAGGCCATTGGTTTTGCCGGAGTGGAGGAAACAAAACCGCATATCTATCATGAGACTGGTATTGCCCTGGGGCCTGAGTATGTGGGAAGGGGATATGGGAAACAGATCCTGCGTTTATTGATGGAATACTGTATTTCTTTAGGCGGGCAGGAATTTTATTATTCTACGCGGGCAGGGAATCTTGCTTCAAGGGCGCTGGCCTTATCCTGTGGTTTGTCTTATCAGCATTCGGAGCGGAAGACAGACCAGATCAGTGGGAAAAGTGATGAATTGGAGATTTATTATAGAATCTTTAAATGAAGAAACCCTTGTAAGTAAGCTGATAAAAGAACAAATATTAAAAATCATGCAAGGATGCTCTTTACTTAATAAAAGCAACTATGTATAATGAGGGCATATTCATCATTGCAGAGAGGAGAAAACAAAACCAATGTCCCTACTAGATCCCGTAAACGATAAGTTTTTCAATCCTTTCTGCTGTAAAAACCGGGAGATCTATTTGGAATGCATCGACCAGCTGATCGAAAAATCCAAAGAGATTTCCACATTATATGAAACGGATGCCAGGCACTGCCTGATCCTTTATCTCCAGAACTGCCAGTATGCGCTGGAAACGGAAGATATCGGGGAAGAGGTAGGCAGCGGCAGGACGCCGCAGGAAAATGCGTCCTCCATTCTTCGTTATTTCCGCAGATGCGGCTGGATCACCCCCCAGGAGATCGGGCGGAGCGGCGATAATATTGCATCGGTATCGGCTTATTGCAGAAAGCTGATCGATGCCATACATAAAATTTTTGACAGAGATGTAAATGGGGCTATTACGAACCATATATTTTCTATTTATGAAATTCTTAAGTCTTCCTTTGAAAAGGACAGCGTCAGAGCAATTCGCCCTTATTCCAATATTCTCGTGCCTTTGGTTGAAAATGAATGCGACTTGAAAAATGAGCTTTTAGTTTTGAAGGACAGCATCCGCGAGATTATGCGGGCGGTGATGCGCATGTCGGATGCCAACAGTTTCGGGCAGTTTCTGATCAAGGACGAGCTTTTGAACCGTTTCTTTAACGATTATTTTTTTATTAAGAGAAGCGGGCTGATTCCATCTTATATATCCAAAATCAATTATCTGCTTATAAAACTGCATCGGTCAGAGCTTTACGGGCAGATGATAAAAGAATACGGGAAATTGAAGAATGCGGACGAAATCCAGGCCAGGGAACTGATTGACCGTCAGTTCGGTGAACTGGACAGTTTCATTAATCTGGAATACGATCAGGAAATGGGCTATATCGATAAGAAAATCAATACGTATTACAACCTTTATGCGATCCGCATGATGATGGTCTTAAGCGGGGGCGGCAATCTGGAACATGAACTGGACCGCATATTGCTGTTGTTAAAAGAATTGGATGAGGAAGACAGGGAGCTGGCGCTGAAGCAGATCGCCAGTTCGCACCGCCTGATGTCGGTAGGATTTATAGGGAAGAAGTCTTTCCAGAGGAGGAAAAAGGCCAATCCGAATATGAGCCATGCGGGAATATTGTCAGAGGAGCTTTCGGAAGAGGAAAAAGAACGCCTGACAAGGGAGCTGCTGACGGAAACGCCGGATAAATACTGCATGGACAATGTCAAAGAATATTTTGACCGGCTCATGGGGGATAGAAGAATGGTATCGGTAGAGGACTGTCTGGTACATACGAGGGAAGACGCGATGATGATCGCCGCAAGCATCATTTATTCCGGGACGGAAGGGTTCCCTTATGAAGTGGAATTCGGGGAAGGGATGGTACAGACGGATGCAGCGGCGATCCGGCAGGTTCGGATCAGGAGGAGGGGTTCATGAGCGATATTCATTTGCAGCTGACGATAAAAGAAGAAAGCGGCCATATTTTTAAGCGGAGCATCCGCAAGCTGCTGGAGTCAACGTTTATTTTGAGGGATAAGGATGAAAAATTATATGCTTTTTTGTCCAGGGAATCCAACCGACAGGATGTGTCAGAGTATTTGCGCATGATCGGTTTTGATCTGCTGGTGGATGATAAGACGGGGGTATGCATGCTGGTCGCCAGCGAGGAGGATGAGGAGACGGTGGGACTCAAGCGGGCAAATGTAGTCACGTTTACGACCCTGCAATATCATCTCCTTCTTGTGCTGTGGAAGATTTATCTGGAAAATGTGGGATATAGCGAGGGAAACTTTGTGTTGAAAGGGGATTTGATCGATAAGATTAAATCTTTTGGCGTGATGCCGGTGCGGACGGAGCTGAATGCGGCGTTCCGGCTCTTTAAAAAGTACAGTTTGATTAATTATGCGGAGGACGAAGACGGGGAAGATATGAAAATCGAGCTTTATCCTTCGCTGCAGTTTGGATGGGATATTCCGCAGTTCCGGACGGTGGTAAAGGAATATTTGAAGGAAGAAGAAAAGGACGAGGGAGAAGAGGAAACGGTGGAAAACAATCCTTTGGAAGAAATACCAGTTGATTTCGAGGAGGAAGAACTATGATTTTGCTGAAAAAAATACGTTTGATCAACTGGTACGGGTTCGCGCATGTGACAGCCCCGATTGGATTTTTTACTTTAATTGCCGGAAAAAACGGAAACGGGAAATCGGTGATGCTGGATGCCATCAAATACGCGGCATATGGCGACACGGTATTCAACAAATCGTCGGAAAGCAAGGGAAGCCGGACGCTTTCGTCTTATACGAGGGGGCTTTTGGATGCCACAGCCGGTACCTATATGCGCCCTGCCGACAAGGTTCCGAATGTATACAGCCATATCGTGCTGGAGTATTACGACGGGGCAGAAGAAAGGTCGTTTCTGCTCGGCACGGTGATCGAAACCAATGCGGCGAACAATTACCAGGTCTATCGGTACGTGATGGATAAAAAGACATTGGACGAGGTCGGGCATACTTATGAGGAACAGGGGAGGACGCTGCCCTATACGGCATCTGCCCTGCAAAAAAGATATCAGCTTATTTTGCTGAACAAGGAGCAGGGGATTCCCCGTTTTATGCAGATGACGGGGCTGAAGCTGAATATGAAGCAGATGCCTACTTACCTTCGGAAGCTCCGGGGTATTATGTCCTACGATCCCGATGCGAAGATCGACCGGTTTATCCGGGAAAGCGTATTGGAAGAAAAAAATGTGGATTTTGCTAAGCTGATTGAGGCGAAAGGGAATATTGAGCGGCTGAACCAGACTTTCCAGATGATTGAAGGAGAGATCGAGGAATTGGATGGGATTCTTTCCGGATATGATACCTATGAGAATGAAAAGAATCGTTTGCTGGCAGACGATATAAAAACAGTATATAAAGGAGTCCGGGATCTGGAAGCGGGGATCGAGCGGGATGGCCGGGAAAAAGAGCTGGCAGAACAGAAGAAAGAAGAAGCGGCGCTTGCGCTGGATGTTCTGTCGGGAAGGATGAAGGAACTGGAAGAACGGCTGATCCAGGCCCGGGTCAGCCTGAACCAGCTGGACAGCGCCCGGATGATCGCGGCAGAAGAGCGCCATTTGTCCGAGCTTCATGTAAGGGAAAAGGAGCTTTTCCAGAAAAGGGATTCTTTGGAGCTGTTCCAGACAAAGATCAGCGAAATCATCCATATGTTCGCCGAAAAAAATAAGCCGATAAAGAAAAAGGAAATTCTAAGTTCGCTTTGCGGCAGGGAATATTCTTCTGTAGAAAAAGAGCGGGCGGTAAATGAACTGAAAAGGCAGATGGATGAATTTTATGATGAATATGTGGAAAGGCTGGGCAGGATAAAGGCGGAGTTAGGAGAGCTGGACCAGAAGCTGGGAGTCCAGGCAGAGCTTCTGGAAGCATGCAGAAAGCACAGAAATGCCTATCAGCAAATTCCTGAGTATGTCGGCCTGCGGGATGAGATCAACCGGGAGTTTGAAAAAAGAAAGATTGCGGAAAAGGCGATGTTTGCCTGTGAATATGTGATCGGCCTGGAAAAGGAGGAATGGAGGGACGCCATAGAAACGTTTCTCGGTCCCCGGCGTTATACGATTCTTGTCGAGCCGAAATATTATGATATCGCGGATGACGTGTTGAATCGCTCCCGGTATCGGTATGCCCATTTGTTCAATACGAAACTTTTGATGAAAAAGGAAATAAAAGTGGAAGAAGATTCGGCGGTACATATGCTGGAGATCAGGAATTTTGTGGCGCAGAAGTATTTTGATTTCCAGCTGGGCAGAATGCATGCGGTGGACATCGGAAAAGTCAGGGATTATGAAAATGCCATTTCCAAGGAAGGGCGTGTGTCCGTAGCGATGGACAGTTATTTTCTCCGCTTTGAAAAATTGCGCTTTTATTATCTGGGGCAGAAGACATTTGAACTGAACAGGATACGGGCGGAGAAGGAAATCAAACGCCTGCAGGGAGAAAAAACAGAGCTTCTGGCGCAGCAAACAGAGCTGGAATTTGGGAAAAACCGATTGAACGGGGATAAAGGCTTTTTCCGGGAATATGATTACGATGCCGCAGAGGAATACCAAAAAACGGTTGATATGCGCAAAAGTTCGGAAAAGCAGCTAAAGCAGCTGAAGCAGGCGCAGAAGAATAACCGGGAATTTATGGAGCTGAGCCAGATGGTGGAAAAGCTTTCCGTGGAAAAGGAAGCGGTCCGCAGGGAGCAGGAGGGCAAAATTACGCAGGAGAGCGAACTGCGGACGAGAATAGGAGTCTATAAGAGCAGAATCGCAGATAAGTCCGAAGAGCTGCAAAAGCAGAAGAAACAATGGAAAGAATATGAAATAGAATTTTATCCGATTGTGAAGAGAGCGGTGGAAGCTTATGACAAATTTGTGGAAAACGGGCAGCAGGGAGCAGGAGGTCTGCTTTCGCCGGAAACAAGGGGGCGTCTGTCCAGGAGCATCGAGCAGCATAAGAAAGAATTGATCGGCCTCCAGTCGGCTTATAACAGCAGGCATCCCGAAGGATCCCTGCCCGTGGATACTTCCGGACGGCAGGAATACGCGGCCAGAAGGGACAGGATCTGGATGGACAGCCTTCAGGAGATCAGGCAGAAGCTGGAAGAACAGACAAGGCGGTACGAAGATATTTTTAAAAATGAATTCGTGCTGACGATTCTGAATGCCTGTGAGAAGGCGCGGGAAGATTTGAAGCAGATCAACGGGGAACTGGCAAAGCTGCATTTTTCAGAGAAATACGAATTTGATATCCATTACGTGAAAGACGGTTCCGAATACGCGAGGATATTGGAATATGCAAGATATCTGGATGAGAGGGAGCAGCTGGGCAGTTCGGACGGACAGATGACGTTTTCGATGTTTACAAAGGTTTCGGACGAAGAAGGAGAAGCGCTGGAACAGGAATTGAAGCGGATTATTAACCGCATTATCGAAAAGAACAGCGAGGAGGCCATTGCCCGGTTTGCAGATTACCGAAATTATATGACTTATGAAATTCTGATCAGCAACCAGAATTTGAGCCGGGCGAAGTTATCCCGTCAGATCGGCTTTAATTCGGGAGCGGAGGTGCAGATTCCTTATTTGCTTATTTTGTGCGCGGCGCTGCTTTTGATCTATAACCAGAGGGTGAATTCCACCAGGCTGGCGTTTATCGACGAACCCTTTGCTAAGATGGATCCCGGCAATGTGAGGGTAATGCTGGATTTTATGAAAAGGCAGAAGATGCAGGTGATTTTTTGTTCGCCGGACAAGACGGAGTCAATCGGAAATGAGTGCGAAGTCATCCTTCCTGTGCTGCGCGTCCGGGCGGACAGCATGCAGATGGGCGTTATACAGTTCCATGAGGAAAAGGCATATGACGGATTATAAAGAAAAAATATTGGTTCTTTTAGCGGAGAGTTATAGGAAGAGCAAGAAGGACAACGGCACCAGCCGGATTGCCAGGCGGACAAAGATCGAACCAGTAAAGTTATATAAGCATTATAGGGACAACGACGGGGATCTGGATGAGATAGAGGCAGTGAACCAGGCGGCAGAGGACTGCCGGAAAAGAGGATATGTAACGTATGATATGAATGGGTTCAGTAACGAGATTGCCGCCATTTATCTGGCAGATGATAAGATAGCGGAGATTGAGAAGTATCTAAGCGACACATACGGTTATGAACCCAAATACGCAAAACGGCAGTATATAGAGGAAATGCTGGAAAAATACGGCGGATGCTCGCCGGCAGCGGACAAAGAATGCGAAAGGCTGCGCGGCATTCTGGAGAAAAACAGAATACCGAAAGAGTATTTGCAGACAGAAGATATCCTGAAAGCGCTGGTGTTTATAGAAAACAATCAAATACCTCTCTATCTCAGGGAGGCTTCCATGCTTATTTATGGGAGCAGCAAATATTTGGAAGAAACGGTTTTGGAAAGTATATGCCGCCTGCTCAGGGAATTCCAGGAAAAGCCCTGCGAAGAGGGGGAACTGCCTGATGAGATTCTGCGGGAATACCATATCGCAAAGGAACCCCAGAAGATATGCATCAAAGGAGATATCACCCTATGGATAAGGGGGAGGAGCTTTGATGCGGGGGTGTTTGAGAATGGAATCGAATTTTTTGCAGATGAATGGGATCCTATGGAAAAGATCGAAATCCATGCGGGGGAATTTATGACGGTGGAAAATTACACTTCTTATTTGCGGATGAAAAGCAAAGGGTGCGTTTTCTTTTATTTAGGGGGCTATACGGCTCGGTTTCAGAGGGATTTTCTGAAGAAAGTATATGAAGGGAACCGTAGAATACGTTATCTGCATTTTGGCGATATCGATGCCGGAGGGTTCTCCATTTACGAACATTTGCGCCGCATTACGGGAATTCCTTTTTCTATGTACCGAATGTCTGTGGAGGTTCTTCAGGATAAAAGGCATGCCTCCTGCCTCCAGCCATTGACGGAGAACGACAGGAAACGTTTGGAAACGCTTGCAGGGAAAACCGATTTTCACGATATAGCGGTTTATATGATGGAAAAAAACGTGAAGTTGGAACAAGAGATCGTGAGCCTCGACAATCTGTACCCTAAAAAGTGCGAATGGTAACAAAAATATTTTTCCTGGAAGATTTCTGCTATGCTTAAATGTGAATTGTCATCAATAAGAGAAAAAACCATAGATGAGGCGGGGGCAGAATCATGTTAAGGACAATTAAGGGAAAGCTTACAGTTAATGTGATAGGCATTGTGGTGGCGAGCATTCTCCTGACGACAGCGGGAATCGTCTGGGTTGCAGGAAAACGGATGATCCAGGACCAATCGAGGGCATTACAGCTGAATGCGGATAAATATGCGGAAGAGATCAATACCTGGGTAGAAAATGAAAAAATGCTCGCAGAAGGTACGGCGGCCAGCATAAGGGCGGGCGGAAGGACGGATACGGATTTTCTCCAGTCCGTGGTGGATGCCCATGCGGAGGGCAGGAAGGAATTATTAAATCTTTATTGCGGAACGAAAGACAGCAGATTTATCCAGTCGAACAAAGGAGCGGAAGTGCCGGAGGGATATGACCCGGTGGAAAGAGGATGGTACCAGGAGGCGGCAGAAAAAGGAGGGGCTATCGTTACGGATCCTTATACGGACGCGGTGACAGGGCAGATGTGTACTACGATGGCTGTGCCTGTTTATATAGACAATGAACTGGCAGGAGTGGTCGGATTGGATGTGACGCTCGGCACGGTGACGGAACTGACAGGAAGCATCAACTATGAAGAAGGGGTTTATGGTTTTTTGGTGGACAGCAGCGGGCAGTATGTGGCGCATAAAAACAAAGAATATGAACCCACAGAGGATGCGGCGGTAGCGGCGGCGGATGTGCTTCCCGGGTTAAAAGGAATGCTGGAGGGGACGGACAGCGGCGTGAATAGGCTGGTGGATTATGATGGCAGCGCTTGTTATTTTGCGGTATCGGGAATTGAGGGAAGCTTGTGGAAGCTGGGCGTTGTCGTGCCGGCGGCCAATATTACGGATTCTTTGGCGGCTATGGTCGGGATAGCGGCTGCTGCAGCGCTTGTCATTATTGTGTTCGTGGCATTATTTATGGCCTGGCTGATCGGAAGGATGCTGGAGCCGGTACAGATGCTGAAGCAGTTTGCTTCCGGGGATTTTTCGGAAAACGCGGTTTCTGCCAGAGGCGTTCCGCAAGAATATAAGAACGAGACGGAACAGATCCGGATAGCTACGGCCGAAGTAAGGCAGCAAATGCGGGAAATTATTCTGAATACCAAGCAGGAGGCGGAAAAGATCGGCGAGATTGCGGAAGGCGCGTCTGGAGGAATGACCGTATTGAATAAAGAAATTGCCGGCATTTTTGACTTGGCGGCTCATGTGTCGGAGCAGACCGCGCAGGCGAAGATACTGACAGAGAATATGAGGGAGAACGGGCAGGAACTGGGGGATGCCATAGAGAATGTAGCCAGGAAGGCGGAAGAGGCGGCGGAACAGTCAAACAGCATTATGGAGCGGGCCGGAAAGCAGTATGAAGCCTCCGGCCAGTCTGCAAAAGAAGCTGTCGCGCTTTGCAGCGAAGCGGGAAAAGAGCTGGAAAAAGCGATTTCGGACAGCCGGAAGGTACAGGAGATCGATGCTTTGACGGAGGAGATATTGGCTATCAGCTCCCAGACGAACCTGCTGGCGCTGAATGCCTCGATAGAGGCGGCAAGAGCCGGCGAAGCGGGCAAGGGGTTTGCCGTCGTGGCGGAAGAAATCCGGCAGCTGGCGGACAATTCCAGGCAGGCGGTGGATAAAATACGCAAGGTGACGGAAAACGTGGTGCAAAATGTTGCCTTTTTATCGGAAAATGCCAGAAGGCTGCTGGGATTTATGAATGGAAAGGTGATGGAAGATTATAAAGGGATGACGGAGCTGGCAAAAGCATACCAGAAAGATGCCGCATTTTATAACGATATATCCAGCGACCTGGGGGCATCTTCCCAGGAGATGAACGCGAGCATGGCAGGGATCAACGAATCCATCGGCGTGATTGCGGAACTTGCAGGAGGAATTGCGGAATTTATGGAAAACATGGAACAATCCGTAGAAGAATCGAGGGAAAATTCAAAGGCGGTAATGGAACGGATGGCGGAATTGTTCCGATTGAGCGAGCTTTTAAATGAGACGGTGGCATCCTTCCGGGTATAAGAATTGAATAATTATAAAATCAGAAAAATAGCGCTTTTCCATAGGCGCTATTTTTATAATTCTTATAAAATAATAAATTTTTTTTAAAGA
>OFGQ01001437.1_pt1 | contig 15851 bp, 15 predicted proteins | sample 1521791 | NCBI WGS metagenome assembly OFGQ01 (sample SAMEA3504116, study PRJEB24116) | mouse gut metagenome | biome: mouse gut; feature: mouse-associated habitat; material: faeces | place: Denmark | collected 2011 | reverse complement strand
CCCTATTTTAACACACTTTCCGCGGTTGTCAAGAAAAAAAGTATACCCCATTTTTCTCTCTTCCCTCTTGACTTGGAGTATACTCCAGGTGTTAGATTGTAGGCAGAGACATATTTACCTGGAAGATTTGTGAAATTTTTAAAGAGGAGCAAGGAAAAGCCATGAAATACCGTACACTAGGACGCACCGGCCTTTCGGTCAGTGAGATTGGCATGGGCTGTGAAGGCTTTGTGGAAAAGCCCTATGAGTTCGTCAAGCAATTTGTGGACCGGATGGAGGAGGCTGGAATCAACTGCATCGACCTGTACGCCCCCCATCCGGCCAGGACATTGGAGGATTTGGAAGCCAGCCTGGCCTACGAGACTGCCTCGGAGGAAGAAAAGGACTATGCCGCCGCCTTTGCCGCTCTGCCGAAAATAAGCTGGCAGGGGCACTGCATGTACTGCGGACACTGTGCCCCGTGCCCCCAGGGCATCAGTGTGGCAAATGTGACGAAGTTTTATAACCTGGCCCGTGCCCAGGGCGGCGTGCCGGAGACGGTCCGGGAGCATTACGCCCTGCTGTCCCACAAGGCGGACGAGTGCGTGGCCTGCGGGGCGTGTGAGACGCGGTGCCCCTTTGGAGTGCCCATTATCGAAAATATGAAGCAGGCCGCCGCACTGTTCGGGGAGGGATAGGCTGTGACCATTGCCGAGGCCAGCCGGACATATGGCCTGTCCGCCGACACGCTGCGCTACTATGAGCGTGTCGGGCTGATTCCCCGCGTTCCCCGGACCAAGAGCGGGATTCGGGATTACGACGAGGCGTCCTGCAAATGGATTGAGCTGATGAAGTGTATGCGTGCCGCCGGGGTGCAGATCGAGGCGCTGGTGGAGTATGTGCGGCTGTACCAGCTGGGGGACTCCACCAGAGAGGCCCGGAAGGCCCTGCTGGTGGAACAGCGGGAGCAGCTCCGGGCACGAATGGAGGAGATGCGGCAGTCTTTGGAACGGCTGGATTATAAGATTTCAATTTATGAGGCGCAGAACGAGCTTTAGCGCGGGCTTTGGAAAACGGCAGACACGTTTGTGTCTGCTGTTTTGCTGTGCAGGGCATATTTGCGGTAATTTGGCAAACGGCGGAAGCCAAAATACTGCTCCGCCGTTCAAACCTCTGGACTTTTTCTCTCATTTCCGGTAAACTATAGAAAGAAGCAGGAGGGGTGAAATGAGCCAGACAGAAAAAATGATTCTATCGCTTCTAAGCGGTGCCCAGGATAAAAGCTTTTTGTTTGCGGACCTTCAAACAATCCTTTCGCGTTTGGGGTTTCAATGCCGTATCAAAGGGGACCATTTTATTTACAGCAGGGCGGATATTGAGGAGATTATCAATATCCAGCCAGCCGGAAAGCTGGCAAAACCGTATCAGGTCAAACAAGTCCGTAATTTGATTCTCCAATATCGGTTAGGAGGAAGCTTGCATGAAATATGAAATCATTTTATACTGGAGCGAAGAGGACAACGCCTATATCGCCGAAATGCCGGAGCTGGCCGGATGTATGGCAGACGGTCCCACCGCTGCGGATGCCCTGCACTGCATCGAGCAAATCGCGCAGGAGTGGATCGAAACGGCGCAGGAGCTGGGCCGTCCCATCCCTAAGCCCAAGGGCCGCCTGCGCTACGCATGATATCAAAACATAAGGAGCTTATATATGACAGATACCATCCTTCAAACCCTGGCCCAAGAGCTGGGCCGTCCCATCGAGCATATCCAAAACGTAGTCACCCTCATTGACGAGGGCGCTACGATCCCCTTTATTGCCCGCTACCGAAAGGAGCTTCACGGCTCCATGGACGACCAGCTTTTGCGTGCCTTGGCCGACCGCCTGCAATACCTGCGCAATCTCCAGCAGCGCCGGGAGGAGGTCACCGCCCTCATTGACGCTCAAAACAAACTGACGGAAGAACTCTCTGCCGCCATCCAGAATGCCGCAACCCTGGCGGAGGTGGAGGACCTGTACCGCCCCTACAAGCAGAAGCGGCGCACCCGGGCCACCATCGCCCGGGAGAAGGGCCTGGAGTCCCTGGCCGCTCTGGCCTACGCCCTGAAACCCCCCGCCGTGGACATGGAGCAGGCCGCGCAGGACTACATCGACCCGGAAAAGGGGGTGGAGACGGTCCAGGACGCGCTGCAGGGGGCCAGCGACATCATTGCGGAGTGGATTTCCGACGACGCGGAGGTCCGTAAAATGCTCCGGGAGCTGTACCTGCGCCGGGGGATGCTGGCGGGCTGCGTGTTCCCGCTGGTGTTGATCGCGGCGCTGCTTATGATGAAAAAAACGGCCAGGAATGATAAAAAATCATTTGCTAAATAGGCAGTTTAAGCAGATTTTATAAGGTTCTATTGCCAAAGGCAGTCTCCTGTTAGGGGGACTGCCTTCTTTTTGTCAGTCAAATCCAGTTGCTGGTCATGCCCTCTTGTGACTGCTCCTAAAGCTTCTCACCGAAATAAGAGGGTGCTTCTTCCATCACGCTCCTTCAAATTCGTAAAAATTACACTTCCTCTAACAGAGGGCGGCGGCCAAAACATTTGCAAAATGCTTGACAGCCGATATCGGCCACCCTCAAGATAAATTTGAAAAGGAGCAAGTCAACATGAGCAGTATGAAAGAGTTTGGAAAAACCATCGGGGAAGTGGCAAAACTTACCGGCATACCACAGAGGAAATTGAAGTATTTCACCGAACGGAACATCATGCAGCCTTCACAGAAATCAGAAAGCGGATATTGGTTGTACAGCGAGAAAGATATCCAAGTCGTGCAGACCATCTCGCTGCTCCAAAATTTGGGCTGTTCCATCCAAAACATTCGCGACTTTCTCACGGCCCCGTTTTCCAGATGGCAAGAGGACCTGGAACAGCAGATCCACCGGCTGACGAAGGAAAAGGATGGTTTGGAAAACCAGCTATTTCTGGCTGAGTTTTTGCGGTATCTGGACCACATGCAAATATCGGTCGATACATTTGACATCAACGATTACTCCACGAATTACTCCGAGGGGACCGCTTGGGGGCAGGATGCTTTTCGCTGGAAGACAGGGAAAAGAGACTCTTTATGCCGCTTTCTCTACGAGCTGTTCTCGGAGGCGTCGCCCGGCGGCCCGCTGCACGAGTTGAGCGCATTGGCCGATCGCCCGCCTGATGATCCCGCCGTGCAGGCGCAAGTCTGCCAATTATGCGCCGCGCTTTGGCTGCACCACGCGCTCTCTCCGGCTCATACCCTGCTCATGTTCCGGCTTATTCACACATTAAGCGGAATGGAGCCCATTCTGAACGCACTCCTGGGGCGGGATGGAGCCGTACGATTTATCACCGAAGCCTTGCAAACTTACTGCAGGCAGCTATGATTTGCGCAGGCAGTTTGTATAGACCAAACAATATAGCGAAACGAATAGAGGAGAATAGAATATGAAAAAGTATCAAACAGCAGTGTGCTTATTCCTCGTACTTACGATCGCGGCGGCGCTTTCAGCATGTGGCGGCCCTAAGGTGCCAATCGATTATGCGGATGCAGAAGCTTTCGAATCCGCCCTCCGCAGCGGTGAGGACCCGGAAGGGAAAGTCGTTCGATTCGTTGTTACCGAGGTGCATCCGGATGCGCTTATCGGGTACAACGTCAGTGCCGGAGACAGACTGTGCTTCGTACCGCAGGAACGGCCCAGTCTCAAGGAAGGAGATACTGTTACGGCGAGGGTAACAAAGGCAACAGGGTTATTCGGATCATGGATCATCCTGTATGAGGAAGTGTCCAACGCAGTCATTGTGGATACCACGGTTTCATCCGCATCCTCTCAGCCATCGGAGGAAGCCGCTCAGGATGATAGTGATACGGCGGCACCCTCAGAGCAGTCCTCTCCGGCTGACGTTGAGGATGAAACCCCATCCATACTGCCTCTGGAGCTGGTCGATCACGGATTTGCTCCAAACAGTTCGTTTGGTGATACCGCATATATCGATTATTGCGGAATGATCTATAATCCGAACGAAGATCTGGCTGCCATCTTCCCCAAGCTCGTTATCACAGTAAAGAACAAAGACGGCAGTATCCTGACGACAGACCACCAGACGGGGAGCATCGTCATGCCGGGAGATACGATAACGCTTTGCGGAATGTTCTCGTTGCTTTCAGACGATATAACCGAAGACACCGTCATTTATTACGATGTAGAATGGTCCGATCTGACGACCGGCACATTGCATTACAGCGGTGCGCGGACCACTGATTTTGAAATATCCAACATATCAGAACGGAGCAGCGATTTTAATGATTCCATCACCGGCGAGATCACCAATCGTTATTCCGAGGACATCGATCAAGTATGCTTGACCTTGCTGCTGAGAAAAGATGGGGAGATCGTTTTTATAGACAATACATATGTGGATAATCTAAAAACCGGCGTTCCGAAAGCGTTCAAGTTCGAACGGTACCGTGGGTGGCCGGAACACGATACGATCGATATTTCAGCAATGGTCTGGTAAATAAACGTAACCCGGCTGATCGAACTTCAGCAAAACAAGCACGGACGCACAGCGGCGCTCTTCGGTGGAAGAGCCGGCGCTGTGCGTCCTCCATGCAATAATTTGACATATGTACAGAAATCTATTATAATTGCCAACTGCGCAGATTTTATCACATTTAGGGAGGGAAGATATGAAAACAAAATTTTTGGCCCATATCTCGTGCAAAATCATCGTCCCGCTTTCTCTTCTGTCCGTACTGGTACTGTCCGGATGTTCTGCCGCAGAAGCGAAAGCCAACACACTTCGCTTCTTCCGGATCATCTCGGATGAAGAGTGCCAGTCTTATATCGATCTGGCCAACAACGGGCAGTTGGATGCGGATGGCAGCTACATTGCCGGGGAGCTCAATGATGCTTCGGAGTTTCTTCCCCCGGAGGGCAGCGTCCATGTAACGTTTGCTCAAAATAACTATATCCATGTCCAGTATTACGCGGATGCCGATTTGAAAAAACCCGTCGATACCAAGCAATGCTATCTGATGCCCGGCGATCGTATCTACGCCTCAGAGCCGGTCTGCGATCATCCCAGCAGTAAATGGTATAAGTTCGACCGGTTTTGCGTGTATGCGCATGACGGCGATGGAAAACGGGCGCAGGAGCTTTCCTGGAATGACGCGGAGGGTTCCGCACTCGTATTGCGCGTGCCTGAAGAGCCTGCGGCGGCAGAAATATCTGTAACGCCTATGGGGATATACGAAGATCGCATTTTGGAGCTGACGGATCACTGCATTGACAGCATGGGCCGCCAGCAGGAGCTGTCCGGCACCTGGATCGTCAATGGCCAGGAAACTGCCTCCGCAAAAATAGAGGTCAGTCCCGTTGACCCCCTTGAGGTCGATTTCCACTACAATGCGGAAGAGTACGATTTTGTTTCTTCTGAGCCGGGCAGTTTTTATCACGAAAAGGGCTTGGTCCGGTTTGAGACTGCTTTTGCCGACAGCGCCATTGAAAAATATTCTGTGGAACTGCGTTCGCTGGAGGGGATGTTCCAATTCGACCCATCTGAGTACACAGTCGAACACGGCACGGTCATATTTGAGTCCTCTTCAGGCATTCGCATCGCAGAGCCCTGCTATATCCCGGACGGACAGACCATCACTTATACAGCCATCCCGGACGATGGATATCAGCACCCGACCGGGACCGGCCAGGTCTCCGTCAACGCGGCCGACCCCCTCGCGATGAGTGATGTTATAAGACAAGCTATCCGCTTCTACCCGGACGAGGAAATAACCGTCAGCCTCCCGCAGCCGCCTGCCGGCGGAAGCATAGAATATACCGCCAACGGAGAGGTCCTTTCTGAGAAAACATGCGAGCTACGCTGTGGGACTGTCATTTCCATGAAATATAATCGTTGGAACGGCTGGATCATCAACGCAGATGCCCGCAAAGAGTATATCGTCACGGATCAAAGCAGCAACCAAGCGGTAGATATCGGAATAGATATCAATACCTTGTTTACAGAATCCGAGGGTCACAAGCCGGTATTGAAGGTTATCTTGAAGGATAGTATGGAAGCTGCAAAATTTGCTGTTTCCTCGTCTGCTGGTCAAGTCCCGCCTTTTGCCTATAATGATTCCCAAATGAAGAAGGGCAGCTTTGAATGGTTGGGTCAAAATGACAGATATATAGAGATCGATAAAGATAAAATTGGGACCGGCGGCCCCATTATACTCAAGGTGACCGAAGACACCATCGTCAATGGTCAGGCGATGAAACTGGACATCATAGCAAAAGACGACAAGGGTGTTGAACACAAATTCACACCGCGATACATTACATACTTGCCGATTGAGGAACCGATCGTCTTATACAACGATAACCAGCTCTTTACCTCGACTATTTCCTATCAGGATATCACGATCACCGTTGGCAAGGTAGATGTCTCTACCTATCATACAAAAACAGTCTCTAATGCGTCGATTTCTCTGAATCTTGTTGACGGAGACTCCCCGCGCGCATTGCAGGATGGCGAGGTGCTGGAATCTTCCAGCAATGTCGAGGTCTCCATCGTCCCGGACCAGGGCTACTCTATTGCAGGCGCGCAGTCCAGTACCGGCGTGTACAAGGAGACGATGGCATATTCCAAATGGGAAAAGGAGTATCAAAAGATTCTGGACAAGCATCCGGCGCGTGAGATATGGTTTGTAACGCTGGATACCTCGGATGACTTTGGTACATGCGTTTATAAACTGGACGGCAAGGTAGTTTCCGGTATAGTCAGCGTTCGCGAAGGGCAGAAACTGATTCTGGAATACACTCTCACCGATCCCGGTTATCAAATTACCCGCGAAGGCATTGGCAGTTTTTTGAATAATGTGTTCAGCAATAAAAAAGAGACCTGTTCTATTTCCATAGACGCATCTCTGGATGGCCGGACGGTCAAGCGTTCCGACTATATCACAATTGAGAAAAAGGAGGGGTAAACTATGAATCAGGAATTAAAGCCGCAAGATACTTCTGTTCCTGAGCTGCAGGAGGAGCGGAAACGCACAAAGCAGCGGAGAAAGAAAAAGTCTGTCAAATTTTCCGATGTACTGTTCTGGTTCTCTATGCACTGTCAGGCCGCACTGTTTCTCTTACCTGTTGCCGCAGCTGTTTTTGCGTTTTTGATCGCGCCAGCGATTGGAAGTTCCGTCGGCATGGCGGTCGGTTCATATGAGGGTGTTACAAAAGGACTAATCGATGGATATAACGATGGCAAAATCGATGGGCTCAGCGCGGAGGATACCACTGCGGTATTCGTCAATAAATTAAAAGAAACACAGAAGCTCCAGGTTCTTTTAATGAATCTGCAGCTCACGGACCTCTACATGCAGCCCGAAAACAAGAAAAATGATCCAGATTATGCCGCGTTATTTGCTTTTAATGGTGAAGGTGTATTTACTGTAGACCTTGCAAAATCAGAGGCAAAAAAGGACCCCGAATCCGGTAAGATATTCATTCATATCCCACAGCCGGATTTTGATGTCTACATCGATGACGCCTCCATAGAAATGGTTGACGGCGCAGAGTATAAAGCACCATGGTATAAGGGCAACGGAAGCACCGTAAATGGTTACACCGGCTGGCTCAATTCCCACGAGCAGCTTGACCAACAGGCGAAGGCAGAAATGCTTCGCGATGACGGCCCGATGGAACAGGCACGGGCTTCTGCACTGAGACAGGTCAGGCAGTTGGCCGAGTCGCTCTGCAAGGACGGAACCACTGTAGAAGTCTGCTTTTTTGAAGGAGGGGAGGGTTGATCTTATGGATAAGAATCGTGATTTAGAGGTCATAAATCAAGAGGCGTCCCCTAAAAAGAAAATGTCCTTTCGAAACTGTCCTCCATGGAAAAAGCAGTTGTTGATCGTTGGCACTGTAGTACTCCTGACAGCAGTCCTCATCATGGCAGGAATATATCTTATGAAGAGGAATTATAATACTGCGAAACAGGATACATATAACGGTTTCCATCAAACCGCATATGATTTTGCGGAACAGCAGAACCATGTCTCCAATTATGCTTTAATTTCTGTAGATGCCGCTAGAGAAGTATCCCGTCTGGAAGTTCTCTCCGTCAGTGATTCCGAATTTGTTATTAAGAATGCGGATAAAAATGACAGGACCATCTCCTGGCTGGAGGTTCAAGGCACAGGCGTATTCACGGTCGATCTGGCGGCAGGGGAATTTATCACAGATCCTGATCGCCAATATGTATTGGTGCGGGTCCCCAGGCCGGTACTGACAGAGTGTAAGGTATCGGGAACAGGTAAGCAATTCTTGAAAAGAGCGGATTTTCTCATCTTCAACGGCAGTGTTGCGGAAGGCGTTCAGCTGTCGCAAAATCAGCTGAAGGAGGGCCGCATCAAGTTAGAAGACGCGATGAAGCAGGACCGCAGATTTTATGACGAATCCCAAAAGGCGGCTGTGAGCATGATCGAGTCCCTTGTAAAACAGTGGAATCCCTCTGTGCCTGATCTGCAGGTCGAGGTCGAGTTTATTGAGAGCAATTGATACAGGTCTTAGTAGTTGCCGCAATCAGATGTTGCAATTCAGAGCATGAAAAATGGGCGGAGGCAATGCCTCCGCCCATTTCGTTCAGGCTAAAACAATATCAGTTCGCGGCCAAAAATGCGTTGGCCTGATCCTGGAGGGCGGCGTAGACCTTGTTCGCGCCAGCGGCCTCCATCTTGTCGCGCAGCTTGGCGATGTCACCGGCAGGATCGTCAGTGAAACCAAGGGTCAGGAGCTTATAGTCCGTATTGAAGATCTCGCCCATGGCGGCGATCTCGTTCTTCACCTCGGCATCATCAAAGACGAAAGTCTGGAACAGGCTGCTGCGGGCGGCCTCCTGCCACTTGGCGGTCAGCTCGGGCAGGTTGGGGATGCCGCCCTCGATGACGCGCCAGTTGTCGTCGTTGCGGACGCCCCAGTTGCAGTTGCTGTCGTAGGCATAGTTGGCGCTGTCAGGCAGGGACACCAGGGCGTTGTCGCCGGAGGCTTCCCAATGCTTGCCCTCGATGCCGTAGCAGAAGAGGCTGTTGACTTCCTTGTCGTTGCGCAGATAGTCCAGCGCCATCAGGGCGCGCTCGGGATACTGGGACTTGGAGAAAATGCTCATGCCGTTGGCCAGATAGGAGTTCAGCACGGGAGGCGCGTCCTCCTGGGCGTCGAAGACCCGGACGTCCCACTCGGGATGGTCGGCGGTGACGGCGGCGTAGACGCTCTTGGCGGTGTTGGCGTTCATCAGAGCCAGGGCGGAACGGCCGGCCTGGAAGCTCTCGGTGTTGTTCTGGGTGTTGACCACGGCGTTCTTGCTCCAGAAGCCCCGGTCCTTCCAGTCCTTCAGACGGGTCACAACCTCCTCGAAGATGTCCTGATCGTAGTGTCCGGTCACGTTGGCGGCGCTCTCGTCCTCCTTGGTGCAGGCCATCACCTGCCAGGGACCTACCTCGGTGAGACCGGCCTGACAGCTGGCCTGCTTCCACATGCGGTCGAAGACGAACTGCTTGTCATAGTCGGAGCCCACGTCCAGGGGGATCATGCCGGGCTCGTTCTGGACGATGGCGTCCATGTACGCCTCGGCCTCGTCCAGGGAGGAGACGGAGGTGATGTTGTACTTGTCCATCAGGTCGCCCCGTGCCATGTAGACGTAGGAAGTGATCTCCTTATAGTTCATGGGCAGCATGTAGACCTTGCCGCCCACCTTGGCCTGCTCCCAGGCCTCGGGGTACATGGTCTCGGCGGTCATGGGGGCGTAGGTCTCCAGGTCCTCCCGGGTGATCTCCCAGAAGCCCTGCTTGGTGGCCTGGGCGTTGTAGAAGCACCAGTCGGCGGTGTAGATGATGTCCCACTCCTCGCCGGAGGCGAAGATCAGGGGGTACTTGCTCTCGTACTCGCTCCAGCTCATGAACTTCACGTCGATGGTGGCGTTGATCTCGGCCTTCAGGCGCTCGTTGATCTTCTCAAAAACTTCGTCGTTGTCCACGGGACGGTCACCGATGAGGTACATGGTCAGGGTGACGGCCTTGGAGATATCGGGGCCGGCGGGCTCGGAAGGCTCAGAGGGCTGGGTGTCGGGAGTCTTATCGGTGTCGGTGTTGGCGGGGGGCGCGGGGTCCTTCTGGGCGGGCGTATCGCCGCCGCCGCAGGCGGTCAGGACGCCTACGCACATGATGAGGGCCAGCAGCAGTGACAAAATACGGTTGGTCTTGCGTTTCATAGTTTTTCCTCCTCTTTTTCATCGTGGCATTTACTGATAAAATTCTTGCGAATTTTCAGCCGGAACAAACGGCTCTCTTATAAGCCTAACATAAAATCGCGGTTTCGTTACCGGGCGGAGATCCTGGTCCATCAGCGGCTCCAGTCTCGAACTTAAAGTTCTTTTTGGTCCTTTTTCTTTCAAGAAAAAGGATCACCCCTTCACCGCGCCGATGGTGACGCCCTTTACGAAATACTTTTGCAGGAAGGGATACAGCAGGACGATGGGGCCGGTGGCAACGACGGTCATGGCCAGCTTCATGGGCTCGCTGGGCACGTCGCTGGCGGGGATGCCGCTGCGGGCGGCGGCGGCGTTGAGGGCCTGGGCCTTGGTCAGGATGTTGTTCAGGAAGTATTGCAGGGGATACAGGTCTCTGCGGCCCTCGTCCAGGAAGAGCATGGCGTTGTACCAGTCGTTCCAGTAGTTCAGGGCGATGAACAGTCCCACCGTGGCCAGACCCGCCTTGCACAGGGGCATGGCTACCTGCCAGTAGATGGTCCAGTCCCCCGCGCCGTCCAGACGGGCGGATTCGTAGAGCTCCTGGGGGATGTTCATCATGTAGCTCTTCAAGATCAGCAGGTAGGTCACATTGATGAGCGTGGGAACAATAAGAGAAATAACGTTGTTATGGAAATGCAGGTACTTGGTGTTAAAGATGTACCAGGGCACCAGTCCGCCGCCGAAGATGGAGGTGAAGTAGAAGAAAAACGACACCTGGTAGCGGTAGCGGAAGTCCTTGTTGGCCAGCACGAAGGCGGCCATGCTGGTGAACAGCAGTCCCAGAAGAGTGCCCGTCAGGGTAACGAAGATGGTGACTCCGTAGGCCCGGAGGAGTTCGCCGGGGATGCGGAAGAGCATCTTATAGGCGTCCAGAGAGAAACTCTTGGGGATCAGCTGATAGCCGTAGAGCTGGATGGACTGCTGGTCGGAAAAGGAGCCGCTGACGACCAGCAGGAAGGGCAGCAGGCAGATCAGGGAGAGCAGGGTCAGCAGGACATAGGAGATCACGTTGAAGATGATCCTGTCCCGGCCCATGGGCCTGCCGTTGGCGTCTTTTAATTTGCGCATCGTATCCTCCTTCCGCCTGTCAGAACAGCGCGTAATCCGGCTCCACCTTTTTCACCAGGCGGTTGGCGATCAGGACCAGCACGAAGGAAATGCCCGACTGGTACAGACCGGCGGCGCTGGTCATGCCGAACTCCTGGAGCGTCAGCAGGGAGCGGGTCACATAGGTATCGATCACGTCCGTCGTCTCCAGCACCATGGGGTTGTTGCCCGTCACCTGCCAGAACATCTGGAAGTCGCCCTTCATGATGGTGCCGATGGCCAGCAGGAACAGGATGACGATGGTCGGCCGGATGCAGGGGATGGTGATGTGCCGGATCTTCTGCCACATGTTGGCCCCGTCCAGCTCTGCTGCCTCGAAGAGGTGGTCGTCGATGTTGACGATGCTGGCCAGGTACATCACCGTGCCGTACCCCACGTTCTTGAAGGCGCTGAACGCCACCAGGATGAAGGGCCACGCGCCTTTGTTGGAGTAGATGTCAACAGGGTCCAGGCCCAAGCCCTTCAGGAAGGTGTTCACCGCGCCGAACTCGTAGTTGAACAGGTTGTAGACGAAGGCGCCCACCACCACCCAGGAGATGAAGTAGGGCAGGAACATGACGGACTGGGTGATCCGCTTGAACTTCTTGCCGATCACCTCGCTGAGCATGATGGCGCAGGATATCTGCAGCACGGTGTTCACGCACAGGAAGGCCAGGTTGTAGAGGATGGTGTTGCGGGTGGTGGTCCAGGCCTTGCCGGACTGGAAGAAATACCGGAAGGTCTCCAGCCACACCCAGGGGCTGCCGAAGATGCCGTCGTGGTAGTTGTACGACTTGAAGGCCAGCACGATGCCCGTCATGGGAATGTAGCACATCAGGATGACCACAAGGGCGGCGGGGACCAGCATCAGCCATTTTACCCGGTTCCGCCGCAGGTCCTTCAAAAACAAATTCTCTTTTTTCTTCACATGCGTCCCCCTCCTTGACCGCCGCGCGGTGCGTTTGTATCTTTACCTTAACAGAAATGCCCGCCGGAAACAACGGGACGAAATATGGAAAGGAGGGTATTCTTGTGATGTTTTGGGGTTTCTGGGAATTTTGCATCGAAGCGCATTGCTATTTTCCCCGTTTTTGTGTATGATTGTCATAAAGAAACGCAGGGAGGACGGCGCATGGGACTGACGGTTTTGATCGCGGACGACGAGACGATGCCCCGGATGGTGCTCAGGGAGCATCTGCCTTGGGCGGAGCTGGGCGTGACGGAGATCGTGGAGGCCTCCGACGGGGACGAGACGGTGGAACGGGCCAGGGCCTGCCGCCCGGACATCCTCATCAGCGACGTGAAGATGCCCCGGAAGACGGGGCTGGAGGCGGCGGAGGCCATCCGCTCCTTCTGTCCCGGGTGCCAGGTGGTGTTCCTCAGCGGGTACTCGGACAAGGAGTACCTGAAGGGGGCCATCCGGCTGAAGGCCGTCAGCTATGTGGAAAAGCCCATCGACCTGGAGGAGCTGACCCAGGTACTGCGGGAGATCGTGGAGGAGCGGCGCCAGCGGGAGCGCTTCACGCCCCAGGCGCTGCTGGCGGCCTCCCCGGAAGACGGGGCGGAGGGCCCGGACGGACAAGCGGAGGACGGCAGGCGGCTGACGGAGCTGGGCGGGTGGATCCGGCATCGGGAGAAGGAGAAGACGGAGGCGGCGCTGAGCCGCCTCTATCGGGACCTGACCCGCCGCCCGGGGTTGGACCCGGAGTATCTGCGTCACATCTACTGTCAGATCGTGTTCCTCTTCCTCAACGCGGCGGAGGCGTACAACGTGACGGCGGTCACCCGGCGGGCGGACTTCTTGCTGTACTCCGCCGTGAAGCAGGAGACGCCGGAGCAGCTGTGGGGCGTCCTCCTTCAGACCGCCAGGGACTACTTTTCCACGGCGGAGCCCAAGGAGACGGACATCGCCGCGCGGGTGGAGCAGATCCTGGCCCGGCGGTACGCGGACTGCACGCTGGCGGTCCAGTACGTGGCCGGAGAGCTGGGGTACACCACCGCCTACCTGTGCGCCGCCTATAAGAAGAGCTGCGGCAAGACCGTCAACCAGCGGCTGACGGAGATGCGGATAAGCCAGGCGAAAAAGCTCCTGGCCCAGTCGGAGCGGAAGCTCTACGAGGTGGCCCGGACGGTGGGCTATTCGGACGGAAAATATTTCGCCAAGCTGTTTACCCGGGAGACGGGGCTCACGCCCAAGGAGTACCGGGAAAAGCACCGCGAGATCTGAGGCGGCGGTCATGAAACGATCACGATGGATCTCCCCGGAGCGGGGAAAACTGAAAACGAAGCTGCTGTGCGTCTACTTCCTGCTGCTGGTGCTGCCGCTGGGGCTGTTTACGATCTACGCCTATTCCCGCATCCGCGGCACGGCCCGGGAGCAGACGCTGTCGGCGGCCCAGAACGCCTTTGACAGCTCCGCGGCCTCCGTGCAGCAGGCGCTGGACACGCTGGACGAGGTGCTGGATATCCTGGCCGCGGACCCGCTGGTGTACGCCATGGCCTCCAACGACCCGGCGGATTTTTCCTACATCAAGCGGCTGGAGGATTCCGACCAGCTGGAGCTGACCTTCCAGCATCTGCGGAAACTCTCCGGGGTGGCCCAGATCCGGCTGTACGTGGACAACGGATATCTGTATACCTCCGGGCGCAGCAGCATCATGCAGGCCGGAGAGGCGGCGGGCAGCGGGTGGTATGAGGCCGTCACCGGCGGAGGGGGGCGGAGCTGGTTCGCCCCGGCGGATCTCTCCGACCAGCCGGAGGCGGAGCGGCAGCGGTTCGCCGCCATGCGGGTGATCTACAACCCCAGGGCCGTGCTGGAGCCCCTGGCGATCCTGCGGGCGGACACGGACGCGGCCTATATCCTGCAATACCTCAACGCGCCGCCGGTGGTGGAGAACGGGACGCTGATGCTCCTGCGGGGGGACCAGGTGCTGTGCGCCTCCGAGGGGGGGCGCGCGGCGGAGGAGTGGGTGGACCTTGCGGGACGCCTCCCGGCCTCCGGCGGCGGCTGGGAGCCCGTGGAATGGGAGGGGCGGCGCTACTACGCCCAGTGCCGGGACCTGGAGGGGATGGACTGGCGGATGGCCAGCGTCCTGCCCGCCGCCGGGGTGTTCCGGCTCAGCACGGAGCTGCGGCTGGAGATGCTGGCGGGGGGGGGGGGCCCCGGGGGCGGCGGCCTATCTGATGGCCTACGCCATCAGCCAGTCCACCCTGAACCGGGTCTCCCTGTTCGCCAAGACTATGGAGGCAGTGGAGCAGGGGGACGTGCGCCCCCGGCTCAAGCCCGAGGGGGACGACGAGATCGCCCAGCTCATGAGGGGCTTCGACCGGATGATGGACCGCATGGACGGCCTCATGGAGGAGCGGGTGGAGTACGCCCGGCAGATCAAGCACCTGGAGCTGAAGGCCCTCCAGGCCCAGATCAACCCCCACTTCCTCTACAACTCCCTGGACCTCATCAACTGCACCGCCATCGCCCGGAACGTACCGGAGATCAGCCGGATGGTGCGCTCCCTGGGGCAGTTCTACCGGGCGTCCCTCAGCCGGGGGCGGGAGGTCATCCCGCTGGCGGAGGAGATCCGGCACGCCCAGCTGTACGTGGACATCCAGAACATGCGCTTTGACGACCGGGTGCGGGTGGAGTGGCAGCTGGACGAGGACGCGGGGCGGTGCCAGGTCATCAAGATCATCCTGCAGCCGCTGATCGAGAACGCTATGATCCACGGCATCTTCGAAAAGCCCTCCAAGACCGGGACCATCCTGGTCCGCACGCGGCGGGAGGGGGACCGTATCCGCATCACCATCGAGGACGACGGGGTGGGGATGGACGAGGCCGCCCGGCTGGCCAACTTCTCCCCCGCGCCGCCCGGCGGCTGGGATACGGAGGGCGGCTACGGCGTACGCAACATCTGCGACCGGCTGCGGATCGTGTACGGCGAGCCCTACGGCTTGTTTTGCGAGAGCGTCCTGGGAGAGGGGACGAGGGTGACGGTCCTGCTCCCCGCCATAGGACCGGAAGAAGAATAAAAAGAGAGGATATCATGATGCAGTATTCCATTTTTACCGATGCCGATTGGCTGTTCCCCGACTCCGCCCACAGCGGGGAAAAGGCCGTCGAACTCCTTGCGCCCCGGGGCGGCCACGGGGCCGCCCAGATCCTGTGCGACCTCCCGGCGGGGACATCCCCCCGGTTCATCTGGGAGGGGGACCCGGGGCCGGAGGTCCGGCTGTTCCAGCTGCTGCCGGTGGGGGTCAACGAGAACACCTCGGCTACGCTGATGACCACCACGGACTACGAGAGCTGCCGGGATTTCGTGACCCGGCGGGCGCCCTTCCAGGTCTACGACGCCCTGCGCCCCCTGGACGGCCCGCTGCCGGAGGGCCGCGCGGCGCTGTATCTCTCCGTGGAGGCCTCCGCCCGGACCGCTCCGGGGACGTATACCGGGAAGCTGCTCCTGACGGACCGG
>OFGQ01001432.1_pt1 | contig 15870 bp, 18 predicted proteins | sample 1521791 | NCBI WGS metagenome assembly OFGQ01 (sample SAMEA3504116, study PRJEB24116) | mouse gut metagenome | biome: mouse gut; feature: mouse-associated habitat; material: faeces | place: Denmark | collected 2011 | reverse complement strand
ACAGTTGGAAAGCTGAATCCATTCCGGTATCGTGGGTATGTGTATGAGGAAGAGAACGGGCTGTATTATGTAACTAGCAGGTATTATGATCCGGAGGTTGGGCGGTTTTTAAATGCGGATGGATATGTATCTACCGGACAGGGATTATTTGGAAACAATATGTTTGGCTATTGTGGAAACAATCCTGTAAATCGTTTTGACCCAACAGGACACTTCTGGAGTGGAGTTTGGAATTTTATCAAAACAGCTGTAACTGAAGTTGGTAAAGCAATAGGTGCCATATCTCCAGTATATGCTGGTTGTGGTGGAGCAGCAGCGATTGATGGACCACTTCTAATTGCAGATGCTATTGCACTTGGGATAGCAGCAGTATGTACTATTAGAGCTGTTAGCAAGGGAATATATATAACGGCAAAAACACCATCAATATCTCGACCAAAAACTAAAGAAAGAGAAAAGGCTATTACTATTCCACGTTCACCTAAAAAACGTGCATATTTTACAGTTAGTCCATATGATTTTACTCCTAAAGGTTTAGTTATGAAAGAATTTCCTGGAACTAAAAATGGACGCATTATTGAATGGAGAGATCCAATTAGCCAAGCAAAGATATTTGAATGGAATGAGGATTTTAGGAATGGTTCACATTACCATGCAATGATGATTGAGTGGGATGGAAAACATGACGGTATGCATTATGTTCCAGGAACTCCAGTTCCTGAACCATGGAATTGGATTTATTTTGGAGATTAAGATTTAAAATGAAAAGTAAAGAGTATTAATTTCGCTAATTGTATCACAAATCTGTCATTTTTCGGTGGAGCTTTTAAAATTGAATACTGAATATGTTAAGGTTATACAGTTACTAACTTTATTTTATAACTTTGATTCCTTGCTATGATAATTGCCTGTGCTACCAAGATTTCATGTTTTGGCGAAGGTAGGTTGGATTTCTGATAGGGTTCTGCAAATGGTTCTTTTCGCTTGATTTAAATATGATCAGTTTAAAACGATAACACATAAGATTACGAAGTTGATAGATGCATAAAGTTTCCGACAACAAGTTTATGCTTAAATGAAAAACCTAATTCCTCAACTATACTGGGGAGAATGGAGTAAGTAGAAGTCACATCTGCCAGACTGCTAGGAATTGATTTACATGGCTAACATATGTGAACCATTGCAAGGATCGTGATACTTGCAATGGTAAAAGTGACTGATACACTATTACCCAAATGGTTAGATGGCGTAGACTTGGCGGTTTCTATGTGCGCTGAGCCGAATGGACGAAGCACCTCTGTTCTAAAGGTGGAGCCTAAATGCATCGGAATTAATTTGAGTGCAACGGAACTGGGAAAAACTCTTGAGCTCCTTTGAAGGTAGAAAATGGTAATTCCGATTACCAGAGAAACGGTTGGTAACCTAAAGCTCTATTTGGACCTTTTTCATAAAAGTACCAATAATGATGATTTTCTCATATATACAACCCATGGTGGGAATCGGCATAAAATGTCGACTGATAATGTGCAGGGGATTATCAGGAAGTATACGGATATGATAAGAGATTCCTTAAAACAGATATCTAAGGAGAATCAGGAGGACTTGTATGCAGTATTAAGTCCAGACGAAAGGAACAAGATTAAAGGGCAGTTTTAATGAGATTTTAGGCAGATAAATTAATGTGAACACATAAGTATAATAAGGTTTTTTCTGCGATTCATCGGTCTGATTTTTTTGTCGGTCTATGTCCCAACAATTAATCGGTCCTTATGAGGGTCAAATCAAATCACCACATGAAGTAGTAGCCGTGACTTAGATCAGTAATCCATTTGGCATTTGTCTTGTTAGTTTTCTTTTCACAAATTTGTTTTCAGTAGGAAAAATGCAGGTTACTACAAAAGTTTTGTGGAGATCAATGCCATAACAGATTTTATACACAATTTTTAAATCTATATTCTTTCAGAGTAAAGCTGAGAGATTCAACAAAGATTATAAGGAGAATCGGCAGTAACTGAACGTTTAAGCCATAAACAAGATTATTTATACAAAGATAAAATCACATGAATTTTCGCAATATCTTATACTGAGTGAGGTGAAAGGGATGAATAAAATTATGATAATAGATACATCAAACGGAAATATTATTAACTCAAAAGAAGTGTATATACACGATGATATACTTGAAGAGTTTACTTTTAATCGTGCTGAAAAGAAATTACATCTTTCGATTGTAAAAGAAGAGAAATTCAATAGTGTAAGGTTCTCGATTGATTTTCTGAATGTAATTGGCTTTGAAATGACATCCTGCGATTTTTGGGGGCGATCCCCACATATTCTTGATTTTGAATATGTAGAAAAAGATAATACAACTATCATTCCAAAATTATTCGAAATGAAAAATAATAATGATTACCCATTTTGTGCACTAGATATTCAAGAAAAATATATCGAAACGATAATTACCTTTATTTCAGGAGATCGGTTGATAATTGCATGTAAAAGCATAATTATAGGATAATGCTTTGTTAGTTTAAATGCTTTTTGGTAATGAATGACATGTTATATTTAAAAATGTAGTCGGTGAGAGTACAACAATGATACCATACTTATGCGATTATATAAGCATGGTGGGAGGCTGATAGAGTGAGCGCATGGGGACCAAAGCTATACCAGCATGATATAGCGGAAGAAATATGAAGATACATATCCGATTCCGATGATGATCCGGTTTAAAGCGTTGGATGGCGGAAAATCCGCAGAAGGCAAAAATGAGAGCAAACGTGTTAAAAGAACTTCAACAGAAATTATTGTCTCCACAACCAGCTGAAAAAAGAATAAGCCAATACAAATTATATCACTGTGAGTGGGAAATAGGGATGTTTATGCTTATCAACTTGGTAGTAGTCATGCAAAGAAAAATGGAATATTAGGGAAATTTTTTGCTTTGTAAAAGTTGATGGGAAGTTTGGTATCCGGGGCATATCATTCCTGTTCTTCAAATTTATAAGTGGATTGAAAGTGAGATTCCATCTGATGTGTTAGAAGTGCAAGACGACTTCTATGATAAAAATCTATATGCATACTGTGACAATAATCCTGTAATGAGAGTAGATTCAAGTGGTGCTGTATGGCATTTAGCAGTTGGCGCAGTAATAGGTGTTGCAACGCAATTTGTCGCAGATGTTGGTTTGGGTTTGGCGTCAGGAAGTTCACTGAAAGAGATAATGAGTTCATTGTCTCCGGTAGATTATGTGTCAGCAGCAATCGGTGGAGCGATGGCTGCATCGGGAATAACCCTTGCAGGCTCAGTAGTTGCGAATGCTGCTTTGGGAGGAACTACCTATCTAGCAAATTGTAGTTATAAAGGTGTAAAAGCAAATGCAGGTGATTTTGTTGCATCTACAGTAATCGGTGGAGTCGCAGGAAGGGTTGGTGGTGCCGGAGCAAACGGAAAGCAGATGCGAGGTGTATATGGGCGTTCGAAGCAAGTGATCAATGCAACCAAATCTGCCAGAAAAAAAGCAATGTATACTGCAAAGATAACCGCAATTAAAAAGAAGGTTGTAACCAGTAGTGGGCGCACCGGGGTAGCAGGTTTTGTTTCTAATTTGGGTAATTTGTTTAGAAAGTGGTTTTCAAGAAGTAAAGCGTAGGAGTTGGTAACGTGAAAAAAGAATATAATGAATATGCCAATAAACGTAATATTCCAAATCTGGAATTGTATACACAATTGTTGGGAATATTTTATGGAACCTCGGGATTGAACCTTTTACTGTGTTTTTTTCAATGGAAATATACTATGGTATCAGAATCAGAGTATGCTGTACTGTTTTTAATGCTTAGTATAACGATGTTTGCGCTCACACCGATTAAGATGACAAATGAAAGACGAAGAGATAGGGACTTGTTTGCGGTTATAGGAGCTGGAATAGTTCATGGTTTTTGCACAATCCCATTCATAGTGTTGTTTCGCTTTAAAATCCTACTATTGCTATACATAGTAGAAATTCTAATCGTGATATTTTTGAGTATCCGAAATTATCGAATTAATCATGGAAAATGGTTTAAGAAGAAAAGCGTAAGAATCGGTAACGTGAAAAAAGAATATAATAAATATGCCAATAAACATAATATTCCAAATCTAAAGTTGTATACACGATTGTTGGGAATATTTTATGGCACTTTGGGATTGAATTTTTTACTGTGTTGTTTTCAATGGAGACATACTATGAAATCAGAATCAGAGTATGCTGCAGTGTTTTTTATGCTTGGTATAGTGATGTTTATGTATACACCAGTTGTGATGTTGGATGAAAGGCGAAGTCACAGAGACTTGTCTGCGGTTATAGTAGCTGGAATAATACATGGTTTTTGTACAATCCTATTCATAGTGTGGCTTCGCTTTAAAGTCCTGCTATTGTTATACGTAGCAGAGATTCTAATCGTGATATTTTTGAGTATCCGGAATTATAAAATTAATCATGGAAAATGATTCGGAAAATCCTGATAAATGTGCTCGGAAGCCTGTGGCTAGCTGCATAAGTTACTTGTCGGTATAGCGTATTTTTCGGCAAGTAAAAAGTAACTCAAAATTTGTTCCTTGATACCAATAGTGAGGAAGCTCAAATAACAGGCAGTTTTCATTCAGAATTTAGTTCACTGGCGTAGCCCATCGATGTATTTGAGAAAACATATGTTACATATTGTACCAATATTCAAGACTTCACAGACGAGTATGGGAGCAATGTAAATGGTGAAAAACTATTATAATATCTCATAAGCAAATATAGCAGAATTCAAGAATATCCCGTGGAATCTGGTGCTTTTAGTTGCCAAGTATGCGACAAAAACGTCTGGTGGACGTTTTTAGTATATGGTTTCTGCGGGATATTCTTGCGTTATAAGGATGAGGGTGACGCTGTTTTTGCATACTGCTGTGCTGTGGACATCCAATCTAATTCTTGCTCTGAAATATCCAACGTTTGGATACAAAACTCATCTTTTGATAATATATATCCATAAAAACGATGATTTCTCTTCAAATTTGTGCAAAAGCAGAGTACCCTTACACGATTGGGGAACTGGGAGAAGCGACAGGAACCATTCCATACGGCTACGAAGACGAGACATGGAAAGATAAACTGACCTCTTACGGTGGACAAGTCATCACCTATAATGAGATCGGAAACCCACTCTCCTACTGGGACGGCATGCAGTTCTCCTGGCAGAACGGCAGACAGCTTTCCGGAATGCGGCTCTCTGATGAAACGAGCGTCAGCTACCAATATAACCCAGACGGAATCTGGATCGGAAAAACCGTAAATGATACGGAAACCAGCTATTTCGTAGATGCATCCGGAACAATGCAGGCCATGAAACAAGGGGACGAGGAACTCGTATTCCTGTACGATGCCACCGGAAGACGGGAAGGCTTCATCTGGTATCACGAAGGCCAGAAGCAAGGAACTTACTACTACCTCTACAATGTGCAAAGCGATGGTTATGCAAAGTGATGTCACCGAAATGGTTGCAGAGGATATGACACCCGTGGTAACATGTGAGTATGATACAGATGTGATGCCAAATCATCTTGGAGATAGCCTTTTAGCCACAAATCTATATGCTTATTGTCTTAACAATCCTATCAATTATCATGATTCTGACGGTAAATTTGCGATTGTAGCAGGAACCCTTGCATGGGGAGCTGCTGCTGGTGGCTCGAATTTTTGGAATCCAGTTGGTTGGGTTATATTGGGAGGCGTTGCTGTAGCGGCTGTCGGTTACATAGGTTACACTGTATAGAAAATGTCAAAGGGTGGGAAGCAGAGAATAAGAGATACTGGTCTTGCAGAAAAGCAAGAGGCAATCGAAACAAGCAGAAACGAGGGGAAAATAGTGACAATAGAAGAAAAAATAAATTTATTACAAGAATATGACGATATGGTTATTTTATCTGATGAGCAATTTGAGATTTTAAAAGATTACTCAATTGATAATGACAATACTGTTAGAAGAATGGTTGCTCCTCTTTTAATTGATTTCATTAATGAAAATTCTAAAAACATTTTGCTACAATTGGCTCAAGATGAAGACGAGTTAGTCCGTACGGAAGCGTTTGACTCATTGTCAGTATTTCCGTATAATGATGTTTTAGATTTTTTGCAAGAAGCAATTTCAAGCGAAACAAGTAGACTTGTTCGAAGCTATGCGATACTTTCATGGGCAGACGTAGTAGTGTTGTTAAAAAGGGTATCTGTTAGTAAGATTGAGTTTGCCAAAAATAAAAAAGAAACTGAAAAAGCTAATGATTATGCATTAAGTTGGTGCTATGCTTTATTTATGTTTGGCATTAAGGAATCGCTTAATGAATTACTCCAGTTTTTAAAAAGTGATGACTATCAGATTAGATGTACTACACTATCTTTATTAAGTGATATTATTGACTCAAGTAATGAAATATGTATAAAGGATGCGGTAGAATGGTTACTTATTGCAGAAAATTCAGAAGCGGTACGTGACCGTGCAGAACGATTCATAAAGGAGAAGTAGTATCTTAATTAAATAATTATATCCATTTTTACTACTGATCCTGTACAGAGAGCAGAAAAGAGAGGTACACATTAAAATGAAAGAAGTTTTAAAAATTATTCTATTGATAATAAATATAATCTCCTTTGCTCTAGTTGCCTTATTTGGTGTAACTGGTATTATATATGAAATATTAGGTCCGGCAGTGTATGAAAAAATGCTTATCAAATTAAAAATTTCATGGAGTTTTGAGCGTATTTGGAACTTTATGTTTGTCTGTTTAGTAATTTTAATTATAACATATTTTATACGTAAGAAGTTTTTTTTGAATATAAAATTCTCGCTATTTGGGTAGAGTCTATATAGCTGTTTTTTATAGATATTCGGCTAAGGAGAATTTGGTTAGTATCGATTTCTGTTGTATTATTAAGGAAATAGTAATATCCCGTGGAATTCAGTACTTTTGGTATATGTTTTTCTGTGGGATATTTTTGTGTTATATGGATAGGCGTGTATCAATATTTGATAACGTGATACTAACGACTGATGAGACAGGAAGAACCTATTTCTATGACAGTAAAGGAAGTCTCATCAGCAGTGAGGATAATGCCAAATAGCAGACCACCTATACCATTGACAATGCAATAGATATGATTACTTCACTCAAAGACGCAACGAATACGGTTTATTCCTACACCTATAATGATTGCAGAGGATATGACCCCTGTGGTAACCTATGAGTATGAGGAAGAGGGGGACGTTATTTGGAAGGAGATTTCGACGAACATCTTAATCACTTTTTAGAATAAGAGAATTACTTATTTGCATTTCAAAAATCTGAGAGAAAGGAAAGTCTAACTATTTTCTAATGTAGTCAGACTGTATGAACTAGAGATGGTATTTAAACCGAATAAAGCAATGAGAAATTGTATAATAGTTATGTTTGTTTTAATGACAGTTGCGATGGTAGCCGAAATAGCAGATTCAATTGAGTATAGTAAAGGGTTAGTGTATGAAGAAGAAAAAGCAGAAATGCGGATTCTGACTTTGGGTCTAATTGGTTTACTCATATTGGTATATGTTATATTAATATGGGTGTGGATATGTGCAGGAAGGACGATTGCCATGAGTGAAAAAGGATGTACTATATCTTTGTGGCATTATAAAAAAGAGTATACGTGGGACGATTTTAAAGTAAAAGCGGTCGTGGATATAAGTAATACATTTAGACCATCTTCAGAATTTATTTATGAGAAGGGGATAATTTTTTCACTTCATCCTTTGCGTAAAAGGAAGCTTAGTTTTGTGCGTAAAAGAAAGTTTAGTCCCTCAGGATATTGTGCGGAACATCCATTTTCATATGTTTGTATTTATTTTACCCCGGAACAGAAAAAAATTTGGCATGATACATATTATGAAGTGGATGAAAAGGTGTTTATGGAAAAGATGAAAGAGTGGGGGATTGAATTAGAAGAAATATCTTTTTAGGGGAAAAACGTAAATAGTGTAGAGAAAGAATTTAAGAATATCCCGTGGAATCTGGTGCTTTTAGTACATGGTTCCTGCGGGATATTCTTGTCTTATAGGAAATACCTTGTCACGCTAAAGCGTGAAAGCTTTTCCTATAAGACAAAACCCTCCGGGAGGATACGCACTCGCGTGAGCGGAAGCAGCCAGCAAAAGCTGACCACGCTCGGCGTGCAAAGCGTGCAAGCCCCTCATGAGTGAGGGGATGGGGAGCTGAAGTGGGCTTGCCCACTTTGTTCTGTTATATGGATTTGTGCGATGTTGTCTTTATGTGCTGTCTTTCTTTGGCTGTAAATAGATATGGATATAAGAAAATTACCCAAACTACAAGCAGGAAATAGGACAGCATCTGTACAAGCAGTATATCTTCTCCGAGCAGCTTTAACAGGGTTTTCAGTGTAATTGCAGTAACAAGCCCGATGATGATTCGACATAATTTCTTCATTCCGGAGAGGTCTTTGACGATAAAATTCAGGTATGTCTTTTCGAGATATAAACCTAAGGCAAAGCCAAACCCTGCGCCGGAAGCCTTGAAACAGTCTGTAACATATTTAAGGTCTATCACATTTCCCTTCCAGAGAAGGAAGGCGTATGTACAGACAGCGCAGGAAAAAACAGCAAGTGCAGCTGCAATTCGTCCTGCATGGGCAGTATCACCCAGGAGCTGTTCCTTAAAATGAAAGATGATCCAGGTGAAAAGCAAGGACAGGCCCATGGAAACCAGTACGTCCTTTGGGGTGTGAACCCCAAGGTACATACGGGAAAATCCGATGAGTAAAAATGCAAGAACACATAAGATTTTTATCCATATTTTTTTGGACTGCGCGGCAAGCGGCGCGTAAAGGCAGGTGCCGCTTTGGGTATGGCCGCTTGGAAAAGAATACCCGGTTGCTGCCGGAATGGCGCTTTCTACCGCTTTAAAGTCGGAATCCAGAACCCATGGACGAGGAATCCGGAAAGTGATTTTTAATACCTGAACGGTAAGCCCGGTCGTAAAATAAATCAAGCCAATGCGATATGCCGCCTTCTTATTGAAGCACCAGTACAAAGAACAGATCACAACGATGACAAGCAGTTCTTCGCCAAAATACGTCAGCAATTGAAAAAATTGTTCACCGAACGGAGTGCGGATATTTTCTAAAAGTCTTAAAATGGTCATGATTTATTCTGACTCCTTTTACGCATCTTCGGATCAAGAATTTTCTTACGGATACGCAGAGATTTTGGAGTAACCTCTAAAAGTTCATCAGTTTCGATAAAATCCAGTGCTTGTTCTAAGCTTAAGATACGAGGAGGCGTCAATTTCAAGGCCTCATCTGCGCTGGAAGAACGAGTGTTGGTCAGATGCTTTGTCTTGCAGACATTGATTTCGATATCGTCTGTCTTGCCATTTTGTCCGACCACCATGCCGGAGTATACTTTTTCACCTGGTCCGATGAATAAAGTTCCGCGATCCTGCGCGCTGAAAAGTCCGTATGTGACAGATTCTCCGGTCTCAAATGCGATGAGAGAGCCTTGTTTGCGGTAAGAGATATCTCCCTTATACGGAGCATATCCATCGTAACTGGTGTTGATGATACCATTTCCTTTAGTGTCTGTTAAAAATTCACCACGGTAACCGATAAGTCCGCGTGCAGGGATAGAGAATTCGAGGCGTGTATAACCGCCGTTGGACATTCCCATATTCCGAAGTTCACCTTTTCTTTGACTAAGCTTGTCGATAACGGTTCCGTTGAATTCTTCCGGCACATCAATATATGCCAATTCCATTGGTTCCAACAATTTTCCGTTTTCATCTTTTTTATAAAGAACTTCTGCTTTGCTGACTGCAAATTCATAACCTTCCCGGCGCATATTTTCAATCAAGACAGAAAGGTGGAGTTCTCCTCGTCCGGATACTTTAAAACTGTCGGTAGAATCAGATTCTTCTACGCGGAGACTGACATCGGTATTGAGCTCACGGAAAAGGCGGTCTCTTAAGTGGCGGGAAGTCACATATTTTCCTTCGGTTCCTGCAAATGGACTATCATTGACTACAAACTGCATAGCAATAGTCGGCTCGGAAATCTTCTGGAATGGGATTGGAGTTGGATTTTCCGGTGAACAAAGGGTATCACCGATTGCAATCTCAGAGATTCCGGAGATTGCCACGATAGAACCGATGCCCGCTTCCTTTACTTCTATTTTGTTTAATCCGTCAAATTCATAAAGCTTGCTGATTTTTACTTTGCGTTGTTTGTCCGGTTCGTGGTGGTTTACTAACACGACTTCCTGATTGACGGAAATGGTACCATTATCCACTTTACCGACTCCGATACGACCAACGTATTCATTATAATCGATGGTACTGATGAGAACTTGCGTACCCGCTTCCGGGTCACCTTCCGGTGCCGGGATATATTCCAAAATAGTCTCAAAAAGAGGAATCATATCTTTTGGCGTATCGGATAATTCAAGAACAGCCACACCGGATTTGGCTGAAGCATATACGAACGGGCAATCGAGCTGTTCGTCAGAGGCATCCAAATCCATGAAAAGTTCTAACACTTCATCGATTACTTCGTCCGGTCTTGCTTCAGGACGGTCAATCTTATTAATACATACGATAACTGGAAGTTTTAATTCCAGCGCTTTTTTCAAAACAAATTTTGTCTGAGGCATCGCACCCTCAAAAGCATCTACTACAAGGACAACGCCGTTTACCATCTTAAGCACACGTTCTACCTCACCGCCAAAATCTGCATGTCCAGGGGTATCAATAATATTGATTTTTGTATCTTTATAATAAACGGCAGTGTTTTTGGAAAGAATCGTGATGCCGCGTTCACGTTCGATGTCATTGGAATCCATGACGCGTTCTGCGACTTCCTGGTTCTCACGAAAGACACCGCTTTGTTTTAATAATTCGTCTACAAGTGTCGTTTTGCCATGGTCAACATGGGCAATAATAGCGATATTACGGATATTTTCACGTTTTGTTTTCATATAATGTTCAATCCTTTTTCTTCATTTCTTCCTATTTAATGCTGCAACTAGTATAGTGTATCACATTTTTTAAAATTTACAAGTTTTAGTTCTAAAACAAGAATTTGATTCATAGATTATGTATTGACTATAAAATACGACGAAGAGGAAGGGAGAACCAAATTATGTCGGATAAGATTATTGAAAACAATCAGGTAACTATTATGGGAGAGATTGCGTCTGGATTTACATTCAGCCATGAGGTGTTTGGAGAAGGATTCTACATGGTGGATGTACTGGTGAAGCGCCTTAGTAACTCGGATGACCGTATTCCGCTTATGATTTCGGAACGGCTTATTGATGTTACACAAGATTACGAAGGAGAGTATATCATGGTCAGCGGACAGTTCCGCTCTTACAACCGCCATGAGGAACAGAAAAACAGACTGGTGTTGTCTGTGTTCGTGCGAGAGGTGGAATTTGTAGAGGAAGAAATGGATGGGGCGAAGACGAATTCCATTTTACTGGATGGATATATCTGCAAAGCGCCGGTGTATCGAAAGACACCGCTTGGAAGAGAAATTGCAGATCTTTTGCTGGCGGTCAACAGACCTTATGGAAAATCAGATTATATCCCTTGTATTTGCTGGGGGCGCAATGCAAGATATGCGTCCGGATTCGAAGTGGGAGCGCATGTCCAGGTGCTTGGAAGGATCCAGAGCAGGGAATACATAAAAAAGATATCGGAAATCGAGACAGAAAAGCGTATTGCGTATGAAGTGTCCGTAAGTAAATTAGAGTATATGGAAGATTGACAGTATTCTCTATTGATGATAAAATCGGAACATAGGCAGATAAAGTAAGGAGGATTACGATGGCTATTTTTACAGGAGCAGGAGTGGCGATTGTCACGCCATTTCATGCAGATGGAAGTGTAAATTATGAAAAATTAGATCAGTTAATTGATTACCATTGCGAGAATGGAACAGATAGTATTATTATATGCGGAACAACAGGTGAGTCTGCAACGATGACGGAAAAGGAACATATAGAAGTGATCAAACATACGATTGATCATACGAAAAAACGTATTCCGGTCATTGCGGGAACCGGTTCCAACAGTACACATACAGCAATCGAGTTGTCAAAGGAAGCCACAGAATATGGGGCAGACGGACTTTTGATCGTGACACCGTATTATAACAAGGCAACACAAGAGGGGCTTTATGAACACTATAAAGCGGTTGCGAAGGAAGCGAAAGCACCGATCATCATGTATAGCGTGGCAAGCCGTACCGGTTGTAATATTGAATCTTCAACGGTGGCAAGACTCGTAAAAGATGTGGACAATATTGTTGCGATCAAGGAAGCATCCGGAAATATTTCTCAGGTTGCAGACATTATGCAAAAGACTGACGGGAACGTTGATTTGTATTCCGGAAATGACGATCAGATTGTACCGCTTTTATCACTTGGTGCAAAAGGTGTTATTTCTGTATTATCCAATGTGGCGCCAAAAGAAACACACGATATTTGTGAGATGTTCTTTAGAGGAGATTTGGAAGGAAGCTTGAAACTTCAGTTAAAAGCATTGCCGCTGATCCATCAATTGTTCAGCGAAGTGAATCCGATTCCGGTAAAGAAGGCCATGAATCTTCTTGGATGGGAAGTCGGCGGGCTGCGTATGCCGCTTACCGAATTGACGCCGGCACATACAGAGACGCTGGCACAGGCGATGAAAGAATTTGGAATTATGTAGTTAGTTGGGGACGTACACTTTTGGAAAAAGGCGGCGTCCCTTTTTGAGAACAGGGATATCTTTTTTTAAGGATGCCCGGATTAAGAAAAAAGGAGTACGGATATTATGATAAGAATGATTATGCACGGATGTAATGGACATATGGGCCAGGTAATTACAAAACTTGTAAAGGATGACAAAGAGTGCCAGATGGTGGCAGGGATTGACCGCTATATGGGAATCGAAAATGATTATCCGGTGTTTGAGACGATTGAAAAATGTGATGTAGATGCCGATGTGGTAATTGATTTTTCCAATGCAGGGGCAGTAGATGGACTTCTTGATTATTGCGTGGGAAAAAATCTTCCGGTTGTGCTTTGTACGACAGGACTTTCACAGGAACAGATTGAGAAGGTGGAAAAAGCAAGTGAAAAGACAGCGGTACTTCGTTCTGCAAACATGTCTCTTGGAATTAATATGTTAATGAAACTTTTAAAAGAGGCGGCAAAGATTCTTGCTCCGGCGGGATTTGACATTGAACTTGTGGAAAAACATCACAATCAGAAATTAGACGCGCCAAGCGGCACGGCGCTTGCGCTTGCAGATTCCGTAAATGAAGCGCTTGACAATGAATATAACTATGTTTATGACAGAAGTCAGGTGAGAGAAAAACGAAGCAAAAAAGAAATTGGAATTTCTGCGGTGCGCGGCGGTACGATTGTAGGCGAGCATGAAGTGATTTTTGCCGGTGCAGATGAAGTGATCGAGTTCAAACATACGGCATATTCCAAAGCGGTATTTGGTAAAGGTGCGATTGAAGCAGGTAAGTTTTTAAGTGGAAAGTCAGCCGGACTTTATGATATGAGCGATGTGATCCAGTTCTAGAAATTTGCAGCAGTTTTGCCATATGCAAAGCGCACAAAAAATTTGAAGTATATTTCTCCAATTTTTGCAGATATTAGTATCAGAACGTATGATATTACGTATTTTCACTGCGATAGAAAAGGAGAAATGATGATGAAAAAAATGAAAAAAGGTATTTTAATCATGCTTTGCATGGGAATTATCTGCGGAGTTACAGCTTGCGGCGAAAGAAGCGATAATAACGATAACATGAACGGAGCAACTTCCGGAGAGCAAAGAAATGAGAATTATGACAACAGGGATGATAACCTTTTGGATGATACGGGAGATGCAATCCGGGATGGTGTAGATGATGCAGGAGATGCGATCCGAGATGGTGTGGAAGATATCGGCAATGCGGCAGAAGATGGCATGAATGATGTAAAAGAAGGCGTGAATGGAACACGCAATAATAACGTAGATGGTACAAGATAGAGATGGGGATGCGAGTACGCATCCTCTTTTTTTGCTGCTAAGCATACCAAAATGTCTTGATAATATCGAGTATCGATGATATACTGAAAATAGAAATATCGACACTCGATAATAAAGGAATTTCGGAAGTGAGGTGTGCTTTATGAAGACGAAAAAGAGGGTGCTGCAAAGATTTGAATACAGGGAGTGTGATGAATTTGCAGCGTATTTGCATGAACAATCCCTGGCAGGGTGGCATTTTAAGGGGTGGCATTTGGGGCTTATTTTTGAAAAAGGAGAGCCGGAAGATATTTACTATCAGGTAGAAGTATTTCCGAAAGGAAAAGACCAAGATATGAAACCCGAGGATGATACAAAGGAATATGTAGAGTATTGTGAAGCGGCAGGATGGAAATTCATAGATAGTCAAGGAAAGTTCTGTGTATTTATCAGGGAAAAAGAAGATGCCGTACCTATTGTAGAGTCGAAAGAGCGATTCTGCAATGTAAAGGCCGCAGAGTGGGGAAATTGGCTTAGACAATATGGGATAATGTTTTTTATGGTAGTTTGGCATGGCGCACTGGGGTGGTTGGCATCATTTGAAAATGTTGTTTTCGAAAATGCATGGATCTTTGTGTGTGTGGTCTGCCTGATAGCAAGCATAGTTGGAGTGATAGAAGGCATATGGTTGTTGGGATGGGCGAAGCAGATGAAGAAGCAGCTGGCTGCTGGCAAAATTCCGGAATATAGAAGGAAGACAAGGCACAATGGTATAGTACGCTTATTCCTGATCTTGGTTTTAGCAGCAGCAACGGTGATGTTATGGATCGGAAATGAAAGGATGGAGTTCTGGACAGTCATCATTACGATGGGTTGCAGTTTGATTATTGCAGTTTTGGCAGCGCTTTTAAAGCCGTCAAGGCTTAGCTATGATATATTTTCATGGATATCAGGTTTTGCCGTAATTGCAATCTGTATTTTTCTCGTTCCGGCGATATTTATTTCCAATGGGAGAGGGAGAAAAGCAGAGCTTGGCTTGGAAGATATTCCGTTTTCTTTGAAGGATATGAGAATGTTAGATGTGCCTGAGGACGTAGGCGGAACGCATCGAGAAAGTATTTTAGGCTCCAGGACTAGCTGCTATGTGACCTGCGAAGAAGATGGTTCTTCAAATGAAAAAATAAATTTCATTCACTATGATTACATAGAGAGCGATTATCGATGGGTGTTGGAACGGATTTGGGAATTGAATGAAGAAAACATGGAAGAGGCAAGTGACTGCAGTGAAGAGTGGTATGCACTGGAAGCCAGACAAAGCGAAGGGAGTTATTATATAAAATATGACGATAAAATCCTGAAAATTTATATAGGCCGTCCGTTAAGTGCAGAAGAGATAGATGCAGTCTGTCGGAAGATAGGGGTGGCGTGATGGCACGGGAACAATTTCAAACATTGACGGAACCAATGTATTATATCTTGTTGGCGTTGATGGAGGAATGCTGTGGTGTAGATGTGATGGAAAAAGTGCAGCAACTATCTGGCAAAAGAGTAAAGGTGGGACCGGGAACACTGTATGCGATGCTATCGAAATTTGAAGAGAACGAAGTGATTCGGTTAACCGCAGAAGAAGGACGCCGCAAATCCTATATCGTGACACAAAAAGGAATTGGGATGCTGCAAGAAGAATATGAACGGTTAAAAATGATGGTAGAAGATGGTGCGCAGTATTTGCAAGGAAGACTTGAAATAAGGCTACCGCAATCCCACTGGCTTTAGACGATGGGTTAAGGTAGCCA
>OFGQ01001429.1_pt1 | contig 15874 bp, 14 predicted proteins | sample 1521791 | NCBI WGS metagenome assembly OFGQ01 (sample SAMEA3504116, study PRJEB24116) | mouse gut metagenome | biome: mouse gut; feature: mouse-associated habitat; material: faeces | place: Denmark | collected 2011 | reverse complement strand
GGGCAGAAAGGCCAGGAAGTATTTTAGAGAGAACTTTGATAAAAAGAAACTCATGGACCAGATGGATAGATTTATAAAGGGATGAAAATATATGAGAATCCTTATGATAAATGTTGTCTGTGGCATCCGCAGTACAGGGCGGATCTGCACAGATCTTGCAGAAGCGTTAGAGTCACAGGGCCATGAAGTGAAAATTGCTTATGGACGGAATGAAGTTCCTGAGCAGTTTCTAAAATATGCCATAAAAATTGGAAATTCCCTTGATATAGCATTGCACACCCTAAAAGCCAGATTATTAGACGATTGTGGGTTTGGAAGCAAAAGAGCTACAGCGCGTTTTATTGAATGGGTTAAGAGATATAATCCAGACATAATACATCTTCACAATCTTCATGGATATTATATCAATATTGAAATGCTGTTTGATTATTTAAGGACTTGTGGAAAGAAAATTATTTGGACACTGCATGACTGCTGGGCATTTACCGGGCACAGTGCATACTGTGATGAAGTAAATTGCAAAAGATGGACAAATGGATGTTATGGCTGTCCTAACAGGAATAAGTACCCGGCAAGTTATACTGATTACAGTAGAAGAAACTGGAAAAGAAAAAGAAAGATATTAAACTCCATCCCCGATATGATGTTGGTTACACCTTCCAAATGGCTGGCAGACCTGGTTAAGAAGTCCTTTCTTTCAAAGTATTCCGTGGAAGTTATACACAATGGAATAGACACATCACAGTTTTACCCAATGAAAAATGATTTTAGAGATTTTTATGGAATCGGAAACAAGTTTATGCTGTTAGGTATATCAACAATATGGGATGAAATGAAAGGTTTTTCAGATTATTTAAATCTGGCAAAAAAGCTTGGAGACGAGTACATAGTTGTGCTGGTCGGTTTAACAAAGAGACAGATCTGCCGTCTGCCACAGAATGTTATTGGTATTGAGCAAACAAACAGTATAAAAGAGCTTGAATATATATACTCGTCAGCAGACATGCTTTTGAATTTATCTTACTGCGAAAATAATCCTATTGTCAATCTGGAAGCAATGGCATGTAACACCCCTGTGCTCACTTATAATATTGGTGGAAACCCGGAAACATTAGGTGAAACGAATAGTATTGTTATTAATAAAGGTGATATAAAAACAGCTGTTCAGATAATCAAAAAACAAAAGAAGACACTGTCAGGAAAAGAATTATCCCAGAGAGAAACGCAGAAGGCAGCTAAAAGAAATAATACAAACGAAAGTCTTGAGACAATAAAGAAGGACGGATACTGGAGATATAAATCATCTCTCAAACTCATTGGAAAAAAGATAGTTTTAGGTATTGCTGCCGTTTGGGATTCAAGAAAAGGATTAAATGATTTTGTCAGTTTATCAAGTACAAATGTTGTAATATTGATTGTGGGCCTCACAAAGAAGCAAATAAAAACATTGCCTTATACAATTATTGGGATACAGAATACAAACAATACAGAAACATTAAGAATGTTATATGCTGTTGCAGATGTACTTTTTAACCCTACATATGAAGATAATTTTCCGACAACTAATATAGAATCATTATGTTGTGGAACACCTGTCATTACATATGAAACAGGAGGGAGCCCGGAAAGCATCGGTTCATGTGGCTATTCTGCCAAGAAGGGAGATATTGGAACAGTAACCCATTTCTTAGAAGACCTTTTAGTTACTGAGCAGTGCTGTGTTGACCAAGGCAAAATGTTTTCTCGTGAAATAATGTTGAAACAATACTTAATGTATTATTCAAAAACTGTGTTATGCAAAGACAACTAAATTGTAGAGAGAGCCCAGATAAACATTTAAAAATAAAACAACCCTTATATCTTAAAGTAATATATAAAGATGAGCTGAAAGTATACCCCCCAACTAGCAAAAAGGATTATAATAAGAGATGCTAACATCAAAAATAAATATCTTAATCGCAGCACTGTATTACTATGATGATGATGAAGAAACATTGCTGAGTACATGTAAGAATGGTGTCTCTGCAGCCCATCACACACTGCTAAGCAACTTAATAGACGGTCTTGTTAATTACGCAAATGTGACACTGCTTTCCTCTTTGCCTATCGGAAGTTTTCCTAAAATGTCAAATAGCATTATTGTGAAATCGAATCAGAGAGCATTGGGTTTTGAGGTGGGGTATATCAATCTACCAATTGTTAAGGATATCATAAGGCAACAAAAGATAACAAAAGAAATTGTTAAGTGGTATAAGTGTTTAGATAACAAAGAAAATAGTTATGTCCTGATATATGATGCTGCTCAACCATTTATAAAAGGAGCCATAAATGCAAAGAAAATAATTAATCAAATAAAAAATGTTTTAATCATTCCGGATTTACCAGGTGATTTAAGCATTGAAAATAACACATATAGTCCCATAATCAATTATAGACTAAAACAAAAAGCAAAATTATTTTATTCAATTGTAGGGGAAGTTGATGCATTTATTCCATTAACAAGGCAAATGATGACGGCAGCCAAACTTGAAAAAAAGCCGTTCATGGTTATGGAGTGCATAGTAAAACCCAATTTGTCTGAATATCCTCAGCTGAACAACAATACAGATAAAATACTTATGTATGCTGGAGAACTGAGCTGCAATGTTAATCTGGATATACTTATCAAAGCAATTAAGCTACTAGATAATTGTAAACTGTTAATTTGCGGAAGGGGCTCTCTGGAAAAAAATATAAAGGAAGAATCAAGGATTGATAATAGAATTGAGTTTTTGGGTTTTATTCCTAAGCAAGAATTGAAGGTACTTGAAAAAGATGTGGATATCTTTGTAAACCCACGGCAGGAATCTGGAAACTTTACTCAATATTCATTTCCTTCTAAAAATGCAGAATATTTATTAACAGGAAAACCAGTTGTTGCTTATGGGCTTAGCGGAATGCCGCCAGAGTATAGCAATTATTTATATATACCTAATAATAACTCGCCGGAAGCAATGGCCAAGACAATAAATAACGTAATGAACATGACATTAGATGAGTTGTTGCTTCGGGGTAAAAAACAGATTGATTTTATGAATAACAAAAGTAGTTTGGTCCAAGGAAAACGAATTACCCATTTTTTGAAGGGACTTAATGATAATGCTTAGAATACACAGATCAAAAATGCAGCAACTGATCATATTAATTCTGGTATTTGCTACAGATTCATATATTGTATTTTCTAGCACGATACCGCGGATTAGAACTTTCTTTCAAGGATTTCTATTTTTAATAGTCTTAACTTTTCTCTTATACAAGAGAAGTATTAAGCTAAAAAAAATTATCTTCTTTCTTCTTTTGGCATTACCTGTATTTTTAAGCATGATTGTAAACAATGATTTTTCAGGAGGAAATCTAATAAAAATTTTCATGATGTTTGCAGGTATGGTTATAAGTAATAATATTGAACTGGAGAATTTTAAGTCCTATTTTTCGAATATTATTTACTTTATTGCTGGGTTCTCACTTGTTACATATATACTATCTGGATTTATTGTAAGCCATGAAACATTGTTTCCTGTTATTGTCAACACATCCGGCACCCGGGTAGCTTTCTTAGGGCTATCAAATGTTGCCCTGAGTGATGGATTTCCGAGAAATTATGGTCCTTTTTGGGAACCTGGAGTGTATGCAATTTATTTATGTTTTGCTTTAATATTTAACATGAAAGCAGGAACAAGGCCAAGATTTAAAGACATTCTTGTCATATTAACAATTGTAACTACATTTTCTACTTCAGGGATCATGCTACTTGCATTAGTGATTGTGGAATATGCATATCTGCAGGTAAATTTTGATGAAAATGGAGTACAGAAAAAAGCAAGTGAAAGTACAAGATTTATTGTGTTAAGTTTGATTTTTTTAAGTGTGATATATCTATTTTTTAATGATCACATGAAGGAGATCTTGTTCGCAAAGTTTAACAAAGCAGATTATAGATATATGTCAACAGCGGCCAGAATGAATTCAATAACGGGAAATCTCATTATCTGGAAAGAACATCCTATTTTTGGAGTTGGCGCTGCTAAAATCACTTCATTATACGAAAGCTTTGTTTTGTCAAAAGGAGGATGGGATTTATCGAATACCAATGGATTATTAACGCACTTCAGTATGTATGGTGTGGTTGAAGGTCTTGGTATTACTCTGTGCATTTATAAATTTGCAAGAGTATTAAGAAAGAATATTATGAGTGTATTGATAGTATTTCTAATTTTTGTGCTTATGCTAACTGCTGAACCACTTATGACATCTATTTTGTTAAATACGATAATTTTTTATGGAATACAAAATAATGAGGCTAAAGGACTGATGCGGTATGAACAGAAAGAAAAAACTAAAAACTGCGGTTATAAATGCATTCTATGACTATGGAAGTACCGGAAAAGGAGTTGTGGTTACTAAAAAGCGCTTTGAACAACTGGGATTTGAGACAAGAGTATATTATGGTTTAAAGAAAAATACAAAGGCCCCACAGAATGTAATTTATATAGGAAATAGTTTTCTATCATCTTTAGAATATCGATTCTCAAACCTATTTGGTACACATGGAATGTTGTGTTTTTTTCAAACATTTAAATTACTGCGAAACTTAAAGAAGTTCAAACCTGATATAGTTTGGTTGAATAATATTCATGATGATTATGTGAATGAATTTATACTTTTAAATTATCTAAAGAAAAATAATATTTTTTGTGTATATGGCATGGTTGATGAATACGCCTTTTTAGGAAGATGTTGTAGTGTTACTGACTGTACAAAGTATAAAGATGGGTCAGAATGTAAAAAGTGCCCCCACAGAGATTATTATCCAACATCGAAATGGATAGATACCTCACATTTAAAATATAAGCTGAAACAAAAGGTTTATGATAATTTTAATAATATGATATTTCGGACAGCGCCTTATGTCATTAAAAATGCAAGGAACTCCTTGCTCTTAAAAGGTAAGATCTTCTGGGAATCCGATTCTTCTGTAGATATTGAGAATATATACCACCCACAGGATGCGAATGATTTACGGGCTGAATTAGGGATTGATGAGGAAAAAAGGGTTGTTCTTCTGTGCGCTCCTTTTTCTGATAAATTAAAAGGGGCACACTATTTCTTGAAAGCAGCAAAGCTTTGTGAAAATGAGCAAATTATTTTTATTAATGTAGCATTTGATGGAGATAAAAGCTGTTGCCCCTCAAACTTTATTCCTCTTCCCTATGAAAAAGATAAGACAAGAATGGCAAAATTGTACTCTCTGGCAGATGCGTATGTATGTACCAGTATTTCTGATGCTCAGCCAAACACTTGCTTGGAAGCTTTGGGGTGCGGAACACCAATCATAGGGTTCAATATCTCAGGTGTTCCGTACACCGCGCCAAATGAATATGGAACATTTGTGAAACCTATGGATGTAGAAGCCTTGGCTAGAGCGATCAAAAATGTACAAAAGAAAACCAGGGAATCAATTCGTGGCTGCCATTTTTATGCAAAAGAAAGATTTAGTCTCGAAAAATCTGAAATTGATTTCAATACATTTGTTGAGTCAATAGTAGAAACTTATTTGTCATGAAGAGAGGATAGATATATATGAACATTCAATTTTCTCCACCAGATATATCGAAAATAGAAATTGCGGAGGTAACTCAAGCTCTTGAATCTGGATGGATTACAACAGGTCCTAAAACGAAACTATTTGAAAAAAAGATAGCTGAATACTGCGGGAACCCTAAAGCTGTTTGTCTTAATTCTGCCACAGCTTGCTTGGAAATGGCGCTTAGAATTCTAGGAATAGGTGAAGGGGATGAAGTTATTGTTCCTGCTTATACATATACTGCATCCGCCTCTGTCGTATATCATGTAGGTGCAACAATTAGATTTATAGATACAGAAAAAGACAAATATACACTAGACTATTCCGCATTAGAAGCTGCTATCAACGAGAACACAAAAGCTATTATCCCGGTTGATATTGGTGGTGTAATGTGTGATTATGATAGGATTTTAGAAATTGTAAAAAATAAAAAATCTGTATTTAATCCTAAAACAGATATCCAAAAAGCATATGGCAGAGTGATCATTATCGCTGATGCAGCACATTCCTTTGGCGCTTCTTACCACGGAAGGCGTTGTGGCTCAACAGCGGATTTTACAAGCTTTTCTTTTCATGCAGTAAAAAATCTGACAACAGCGGAAGGAGGAGCATTAACATGGCTTTCACATGAGGGAATAGACTCAGAAGAGTTGTATAAAAAATTGATGCTTTGGACCCTCCACGGTCAAAGTAAAGATGCTCTTAATAAAATGAAGTTGGGAGCATGGGAATATGATATTGTATATCCTGCATTTAAATGTAATATGACCGATATCACTGCTGCAATTGGCCTGGGACAGCTTGCCAGATTTGATGGACTGATAGCAAAAAGGAAACGAATATATGATATATATAATAAAGAACTAAAAGAAATTGAGTATGAGTATCTTTGCCATGAACAGGAAAACAATCAGGGTAACTATCATTTATATCTTGCCAGAATAAAAGGCATCTCCGAAGAAGAAAGAAACAAAATTATTTCAGAAATGGCAGAAAATGGTATTGCATGTAATGTTCATTTCAAGCCGCTTCCCATGATGACAGCTTATAAAAAACTTGGGTACAAGATTGCTGATTATCCAAATGCATACAATCAATATGCTAATGAAATCACATTACCAATGCATACTTTGCTGAACGAAACAGAAGCCACGCAGGTGGCTAAGATATTTAAAAAAATTATTATTGGAACTAAACATGATAACAAAAAGAGTGAATCTACTATAATTGTAGAAAGAATATGGCCTGATGAATATGACAAGCTAGATTTTGTTAAGAAAACACATGCGGATTGTGGAGAAAAAATGTTTTTGGAAAGCGGACTTCTGCATTGGGCTGATACACTTCCTATGGATTATTGGGAAAGACTTGCAATGGAAAAGGAACTTTATATCATTAAAACACGCGAAGGTGAAAAAATTGGTTTTTTTGATTTGACATTTGAACATACTGCGTATTTTGAGGTAAACAAAAAAGCTGTTTTTGTTGGAAAAATAGCTGTCACACCCAGTCAACAGCAAAAAAAGTATGGTTGGAAATGTATGAACTGGATTCGGGATTATGCAAAAAGCTGTGATTGTAAGAGCATTCAAACTACCGCCTATAACAAGAGTAGTGAAGCAGTCAGATTTCTTACAAATTACGGTTTTAGTAAGCTATATGAAAGAGCTACAAAGCATTTTATTGTAGATTGCTTTGAATTAAGCCTATAAGGGGTTAGGAATGAAATATGGTAGTAAAGCTGTTGTAAGTTCACTTATAGTTAAATTTTCAGAACAATTAATGGTTAAAATCACGTCTCTTATTGTGAGCATTGTACTTGCTAGAATTTTAGATGTCACAGATTTTGGCATTATTGCGATCCTTACAATATTTATAAATATATCCAGTGCAGTAATAGAGGGAGGGCTGAGTACATCATTAATTCAAAAAAAAGAGGTAAACGAAATAGATTATTCAACAGTTTTTTACACATCACTTGGATTAGCTATACTGTTATATGGAATACTATTTTTCTCTTCAAATTTTATTGCAGATCAGTATGATGATTATGCACTGGCATTATATCTAAAAGTTATTGGAATAATATTATTTGCTACTCCATTTAACACAGTACAATTTGGCTATGTATACAGGCATATGTTGTTCAAAAAACTGTTCCTGGCAACCTTAGCGGCTTCTGTTACATCTGGTGTCATAGGAATCATCATGGCCAATAGCGGTTTTGGAGCATGGGCTTTGGTAATTCAGACGATACTGAACAGTATTATCACGGTAATTATGCTATTGGTATTAGTTAAATGGAAACCCAAGCTGCTGTTCTCAAAAGAAAAGTTAAAAGAACATTTTTCATATGGCTGGAAACTGTTAGCATCTTCATTACTTGAAACCCTATATAATGAAATGCGTTCTCTAATTATTGGCAGTAAGTATTCAGCAAATGATCTGGCATACTACAATAGAGGCGATACATATCCCAAAGCCGTTATGACGAGCTTAAATACATCAATTCAAACCGTTATGTTGCCTGTCCTTTCGGCTGAACAAGATAATAAAGAACGATTTAAAGAAGTATTGAGAAAATCTATTAATTTGAGTTCTTTCGTGGTCTTTCCTGCTATGGCAGGATTAGCCGCTGCTTCTGAGTCATTTGTAAAGATCATTTTAACAAATAAATGGATAGAATGTGTTCCCTATCTTCAATTAGCATGTGTAATATATGCAGTTCAGCCTATTACTTCCTGTAATTTACAAGCAGTTAAAGCCATCGGCAGAAGCGACCTGTATTTGACGCTGGATATCATTAAAATAGGGTTGGGCCTTCTCAGTTTGATTATATCTGCTGTCGCATTTAAAACTCCCATGGCAATAGCTGCTGTATCAGCCATATATGCTCCAATTCAGTTGATGATTAATATTATACCAAATAAAAAACTATTAGATTATTCAATTCAAGAGCAGATACAAGATATTGCAGTGCCATTCATTATGTCAGTGATTATGTTTATTGTTGTACACACTATTGGTTTTCTAAATATAAGACTCTTGACAAAGTTCCTGCTTCAAATTGTAGTAGGGGTATGTATTTACATATGCCTTGGGATAGTTTTTAGAGCTCCTGCATTATATGAAATAATTAGGAGAATAAAGAATAAAAAATGAAACACAGAAAAAAAGTATTGATCGCAGGGGCATCCCTACTTCAGCTTCCTGCAATATTAAAAGCGAAAGAAATGGGATGTTATACTGCAGTAATTGATTTGAATCCACAAGCAATTGGAATACCTTATGCAGATGAATTTTACTGTATTAGTACAATAGACGTTGAGGGTGTCACAGATGTTGCAAAGAGGTTTAAGCCAGACGGTATAATTACACTGGCAACAGACATGCCAATGAGAGCAATTGCCAAGGCATGTGAAATATGCTCGCTTCCAGGAATAAGCTATAACACTGCGGTCAGGGCTACTGACAAAGAGGAAATGATTAAGGCTTTTGAACAGGCAGGAGTAGAACATCCATGGTACTGTGTTGCTTCTGATATGAAAGAACTGCTTCAGCTGCGTGAGAAAATCAGTTATCCATGCGTTATGAAACCTACAGATAATGCGGGAAGCAGAGGTGTTATCTTATGTTGCGGTTGGGATGATGTAACCAGTAATTATGGATATGCCTATCAAGAGTCACGGAAAGGAAAAGTGATTCTTGAAGAATTTTTACAAGGTCCTGAGTTCAGTGTAGAGATAATGGTTGTTGATGGGAAGCCATATGTTCTCCAGGTTACAGACAAGCTTACCACAGGTGCCCCACATTTTGTGGAAATGGGACATAGTCAACCCACAGTGCAACCTGAAATCCAAAGAAGTAAAATTGAAAATATAGCCTGTCGTGCAGTTAAATCTGTCGGAATTGAATGTGGTCCTGCTCATGTGGAAGTCATTTTGACACAAGATGGTCCTAAGATGGTGGAGCTAGGTGCAAGAATGGGCGGGGATTGCATCACTACTCACCTAGTCCCTTTGTCTACCGGAATTGATATGATAAAAGCGACCATTGATATTGCATGCGGCAATACACCTGATATTACCTCTAAATTTGACTGCGGATCTGCGATTCGATATTTTAACACTCCAGAAGGCCGAATTACGGATATATCTAAAGTTGAAGAAGCCAGGAAAATAGAAGGGATTACAGAGATAACCTTTATGCATAAAATTGGTGAAAATCTTACCAGGATAAAGAGCAGCATTGATAGAACTGGATTTGTAATTGCCCAAGCCGAAACAGCTGAAGAAGCAGTTAACAGGTGTATGAGGGCAATAAACACAATAAAAATCGAGGTGGAATAAGATGAGAAATTTTTTTACTGGAAAGACATTGTTGATAACTGGTGGAACAGGATCATTTGGCAATGTTGTTCTTAATCGCTTCTTAAAAACAGAAATTCAAGAGATTCGCATATTTTCTCGTGATGAAAAAAAACAGGATGATATGCGTCATGAATTCCAAGCTAAAATGCCAGAAGTTTCAGATAAAATAAAATTTTTTATTGGCGATGTAAGAGATTTACAATCGGTGCGAAATTCCATTCATGGTGTAGATTACATTTTTCATGCAGCAGCATTAAAACAAGTTCCATCTTGTGAATTCTTTCCCATTGAAGCAGTTAAAACTAATGTATTAGGGACGGAAAATGTATTGACAGCCGCTATTGAAGAAAGAGTTAAATCAGTTATCTGTCTGTCTACGGATAAGGCAGCCTATCCGGTAAATGCAATGGGAATAACAAAAGCACTAGAAGAGAGAGTAGCTGTTGCAAAGTCTAGAACAACTACAAATACAGTAATATGTTGTACCCGATATGGAAATGTGATGTGTTCTCGTGGTTCGGTTATTCCACTCTGGATTGATCAAATCAGAAAAGGCCAGCCACTTACGATAACAGATCCTGGGATGACCAGATTTATTATGAGCCTTGAAGAAGCTGTTAACTTGGTTCTATTCGCCTTTGAAAATGGTAGTACAGGTGATATTTTTGTTCAGAAAGCTCCAGCATGTACAATACAAACACAGGCGGAAGCAGTTTGCGATTTGTTTGGAGGATCAAGAAAGAATATAAAAGTAATTGGTATCCGGCATGGTGAAAAGATGTATGAAACACTTCTAACCAACGAAGAATGTGCAAAGGCGGAGGACCTTGGAAAATTCTATCGAGTACCAGCCGATAAACGAAGTTTAAACTATGATAAATATTTCAGTCAGGGTGATTCAAAAAGAAACACATTAAAAGAATTTAATAGCCATAACACGGAGTTGCTTGATGTAGAACAGGTCAAAGAAAAACTTCTTAAATTAGATTATATTAAAAAAGAATTAAAGCGCTATGAAAAAAAGGCTTAAGTGCATTCACTTAAAAGAATGTAAGTTAAGAGAATACTCTGGAGGAAAAAGTGAATAATGTTACTTTGCGAAAACTGAATAAAGAAGATAAAATGATTATATTTGGCTGGATCTCTGATCCAGCACTAAGAAAAATGACTGGAACTAAAGAAAAACCCACGATAGATTCGCATAACCAATGGTTTATGGAAAAATTTCATAATGAATCAGGCTACTATCGAATCATCGAATATGCTGAAAAACCTGTTGGTTTTATGGGAACAAATACAGTAGATTTACATAATAATAGTGCAGAAATATTTATTTATATTGGAACCAAGGAGTATCGTCGCAGAGGAATTGCAAAAGAAGCAGTGAAGTTATATATTGACTTGCTGCATTATGAGGGTAATATTTGTAAAATATATGCCCGTGTATTTTCTTTTAATGCTGCCTCGATCTCTCTCTTCGAAAAGTGTGGTTTTACACTTGAAGGAAATCAATCAGATCATAAAGACACATATACAGATTTGTTGTGGTTTGGAATGACTCTTCCCTAAAATATTTAATATGTTATCGTAATGATATTTATTGGAACTTGAAAGAGGTGATCACTAATGTACTATCCAACATGGAAAGAAAATGGCAGGATAAAGCTGATGATTATTGTAGGAACAAGACCTGAGATTATTCGGCTTGCTACAGTAATAAAAAAATGCCGTAAATATTTTGATACAATACTTGTTCATACTGGTCAAAACTACGATTATAACCTAAATGGTGTGTTTTTTAAAGAGCTGGGACTAGCTGATCCAGAGCTGTACCTTGAGGCAGTTGGCTCTGATCTTGGTGAGACAATGGGAAATATTATTGCAGCGGGATATAAAGCAATGGTAGAGTTGAAGCCGGAAGCCGTACTTGTCCTTGGGGACACGAATTCCTGCCTGTCCGTCATTGGAGCAAAACGTCTTCATATTCCGATCTTTCACATGGAAGCTGGAAATCGCTGTAAGGATGAATGCCTACCAGAAGAGACTAACCGCCGCATTGTGGACATCATATCCGATGTGAATCTGGCGTATTCGGAACATGCTCGAAGATATCTTGCAGACTGCGGTTTGCCTAAAGAACGCACTTATGTCACAGGCAGCCCTATGGCGGAGGTGTTGGCAGAAAATCTGGAAGCTGTGAAAGCATCCCATATACATCAACAGTTAGGTTTAGAAAAAGGCGGATATATTCTTTTATCTGCACATCGAGAAGAAAATATTGACACCGAAAAAAATTTCACCTCTCTTTTTACTGCTGTAAATAAGATGGCCGAGAAATATGACAAGCCAGTCTTATATTCTTGTCACCCCCGTTCCCGCAAGCGTCTGGAAGCCTCTGGTTTTAAACTTGATCCCCGAGTGATTCAGCATGAGCCTCTGGGATTTCATGATTATAATTGTCTGCAGATGTATGCATTTGCTGTTGTATCAGATTCTGGCACTCTACCTGAGGAATCTAGTTTTTTTACATCAATAGGTTGCCCCATTCCTGCCGTATGCATCCGTACTTCTACGGAACGTCCGGAAGCACTGGACAAGGCCTGCTTTATTCTTTCCGGCATTGATACCAAGGGCCTTCTTCAAGCTATAGATATGGCTGTTGAAATGGTATTAAATGAAAAGAGCGGAGGTGCAGTTCCTGTACCTGATTATACAGATATCAATGTTTCTGATAAGGTGGTGAAAATCATACAGTCTTATGTAGGTGTTGTCAATAAAATGGTTTGGAGAAAAGAAATCTGAGGACGGTGATTTATGAACATACTTGTAACTGGAGCAAATGGCTTTGTCGGCCGCAACCTTGTGGAAAATCTAAAAAATATTCGGGACGGAAAAAACAGGACAAGCCCCAATATATTCATTGGTAATATTTATGAATATGATCTTGCATCCACGACGGAAGAACTTGATAGATATTGTGCTGATGCAGATTTTGTATTTAATCTTGCAGGTGTAAACAGACCTGAAGATCCAAAAGAGTTTAAGGAAGGCAACTGGGGCTTTGCATCGACTCTTCTGGATACCTTGAAGAGACATGGCAGCAAAGCATCAGTAATGCTTTCAAGCAGTCTACAGGCAGCCCTTACAGGCAGATTTGGTACATCAGAATATGGACTCAGCAAAAAAGCTGGTGAAGATTTATTTTTCCAATATGCTAAAGAGACAGGTATCAAGGTTTTAGTCTATAGATTCCCAAATCTTGTTGGCAAGTGGGTACGTCCAAACTATAACAGTGCAGTTGGAACCTTTTGTAACAATATTGCCAACGATCTTCCGGTCACAGTAAATGATCCTTCTGTTGAATTAGAAATGCTTTTTATTGATGATCTTATCGAAGAGATGTTTGACGCACTAGAAGGAAAAGAACATCGCTGCGAATATCCCCAGGATGGAGAAATTATTGAAAACATTAAGTATGATGGTCTGACGCCACGGTGGTGTGAGAATGGAAAGTATTGCGCTGCTCCAATTACTTATAAAGCAACTTTGGGACAAATTGTAGAACTACTGTATGTGTTCCATGACCAGCCGCAGACATTAGTGATGCCAGCAATGCCAGATGGTAGCTTTAAGAAGAAACTGTATTCTATGTATCTGAGTTATCTGCCAGCAAACAAAATAATTTATGATCTGAAAATGAATGTCGATGACAGAGGTTCATTTACCGAAATAATGAAGACTGCAGATCATGGACAATTTTCTGTTAATATCAGCAAACCAGGAGTTACAAAAGGACAACACTGGCACAATACCAAGTGGGAATTTTTTATTGTTGTTGCTGGGCATGGACTTATCCAAGAACGCAGGATTGGTACGGATGAGATAATGGAATTTGAAGTTACCGGGGAGAAAATTCAGGCTGTACACATGCTCCCAGGATATTCACATAACATTATTAATCTATCAAAAACTGATAATCTTGTAACGGTCATGTGGGCAAATGAGGTTTTTGATCCGAATCAACCAGATACATTTTATGAGCCGGTATAAATGTCTTTTTTAGATACATGTAATAGTACTTGAGAGTTGAAAGTTTTTTCAATTAAAATAACCCTTTCACATGGATTTGTGGTATCTTTAAGTTCCCAAACTTATGAAAGATACGAATCACCGAAAGAGTTATTTCATGTATGAGTTTACCATACATTTCGGTGGTTGACCATACGATTATGCTAAATTTTATTGAAAATGTTTTGTGCTGCTCTGAATCCTGTTTTTCACGCAAAGCGGCTTTCAACTGGTTTGTAACCATTACCATAGGGCTTATGCGCCGTTCAGATAAACTTGGTGTCACCTCTGTCATACGTGACCTTGCACTAGTATAATCCACAACAATTACCACTATGTTTCGCGAAGGATAAATTTTCAGTCTGCAAGGCGGAGGAAGGAGTCGTAGCGGGCTACGATGACTGACGACAACGATGCAGATGGAAATTTAGACAAGTGAAACATGTGGTTAATTGGTGGGGGTTATACTAGGCCCGGGCTGTTATGATTCCATGCTGTATTTTTTCAGGGCATCCTCCTGGTCGTTGGAGGAAATCCGTAAATGTTGGTTCTATGCTGTCAGTCTGTATTCTCCCCTCTACAAGGAGGGAAACTGCCACGTTCTCGTAGGCGATGGGGTAAAGCAGTCAAAGGAAGGACGCCGTATGTCGGGAGTGAAAAAGCTGTTCCAGGAATCCGAAAACTCCGCAAAGCCGGAGTACATCCATGGGCATATGTTCGGTGGTCTTGGCATCTTAGCCGGAAGTGTACGGAATTGGGCCTGCATTCCTTTGAGTATCCGGCTCCATGACGGCCTGCAGGCTGCCATGGAGTGGAAAGGCGCATCTGTTTCTGAGGCTTCCCATGTGGTGCAGATGGTGGAAGATGCTTATCGCGCAGCCCTTACTTTTGGGAATTCCCTGCTCTTGCTGGACAGATATTTTCTTACTGTACCGGCACTTGAAAAGCTGAAATCCCTCAACGGCAGCGGGGATGTACACATGGAGATCGTCACCAAGGCCAAAAAGTCCTGTACCGCATTTGAAAGGCCAGGCCCCCGCAAACCCGGAAGGGGACGGCCTGCCAAAAAAGGAGCGGCTGTCCACCTGAAAGAACTGTTCGCTTCACGCGGGGGGCAATTCCAGAAAACGGAGATTGAACTTTATGGAAAAAGGGAATCCATCCGTTACTACTGCATTGACCTGTTATGGGGGCAGAAGCTGTATCAGGAACTGCGCTTCGTCCTGGTGGAAATGAATGGCGTCCAGGGCATCCTTGCAAGCACCAGCCTGGAGCTGGATCCGCTGTCCATCATCCGGCTCTACAGCTACCGGTTCCGGATTGAATGTACATTCCGCGAACTGAAGCAGCAGATTGGGGCGTTCTGTTACCACTTCTGGTCAAAGTACATGCCGAAGCTAAGCTACTACCAGAAGAAAGGGGAGCCTACGCCCATGGAGAGGGTGGAAGGTGAAAAACCCCGCCAAAAAGTGTTGGAAGCCGTTCGTGCCATTGAGATGCACATGGCACTGTCCTGTATTGCAATGGGAATTCTGCAGAGCCTTTCTATCTGCTTTATTGGGAAGGTTAGTTCTAGCCAGATCCGTTACCAGAGGACACCTTCCCAAGGAAGGGTTTCGGAAGCCACCCTTATGTACTACTTCCGAAAACATTTTTTCCGCCTTTTGGCGCAAAAACCCGAATTATACATAACGCGAATAATTCAGAGGCTACAGGAAAAGTCAGAAGAACAATGGGATTTTCTGGCTTCTTAGTGGTACAAACTTTCAACTGTCAAGTATATAAATAATCTCTGATATCTTCATTTTCTATA
>OFGQ01001428.1_pt1 | contig 15878 bp, 15 predicted proteins | sample 1521791 | NCBI WGS metagenome assembly OFGQ01 (sample SAMEA3504116, study PRJEB24116) | mouse gut metagenome | biome: mouse gut; feature: mouse-associated habitat; material: faeces | place: Denmark | collected 2011 | reverse complement strand
CGGTGATCATCCTGCTCACCGTCAATGTGAACAGCCTTCTGCCCACGATCCTCAGCCGCTGCGTGACGCTGAACATGAAGCCGGTGGCGGACAACCTGATAAAGGACTATCTGTGCAGGATGCTGGCGGTGCCGGATTACAAGGCGGAGGTCTGCGCGGCGTTCGCCAGGGGGAATGTGGGCAAGGCCAAGATGCTGGCCACCAGCGAGGAGTTCGAGAACGTGAAGGCGGAGGCCCTGGCGCTGCTGAAATACATACAGGACATGGACCTGAACGAGATCGTGGCGGCGGTGAAGAAGATCACGGAGTACAAGCTGGAAATCAAGGATTATCTGGATATCTGCGCCATCTGGTATCGGGACGCGCTGCTGTTCAAGGCCACCAGCGACATGAACCACCTGATCTTCCGGGAGGAGATCCAGGCGCTGCGCAGGACTGCCCAGCGAAGCAGCTATGAGGGCATCGAGAACATCATCAAGGCGCTGGACACCGCCAAAAGACGTCTGGATGCCAATGTGAACTTCGAGCTGGTCATGGAGCTTCTGATGCTGGCCATCCAGGAGAACAGCTGAGGGGCGGAATGGTGAAATTCCATTATTAACTATGGCCTTTTGGGGCAGGATGTGATAGAATAGCACTGCATCCAATGAGAGGACATGTTTTATACAGATATATGGCTTATGCCAGAGTGAGGTAGATAGATGGTTAGAGTGATAGGCGTGAGATTCCGCACGGCGGGCAAGATTTACTTTTTTGATCCGCTGGCGTTTGAGATCAAGCGTGGAGACAATGTGATCGTTGAGACTGCGCGCGGCATAGAGTATGGCACAGTGGTGGGAGATCCCAGGGAAATAGAGGAGGACAGGGTCGTACAGCCCCTAAAGCCGGTACTTCGGATCGCGACGAAACGCGATATGGAACAGGAGGCGGCGAACAAGCAGAAGGAGAAAGATGCCTTCAAGATCTGCCTTGAAAAGATCAAGAAGCACAATCTCGAGATGAAGCTGATCGATGCGGAGTACACGTTTGACAACAATAAGGTGCTGTTTTATTTTACAGCCGATGGACGCATTGATTTCAGGGAGCTGGTGAAAGATCTGGCGTCCGTGTTCAAGACAAGGATCGAGCTGCGTCAGATCGGTGTGCGGGACGAGACAAAGATACTGGGCGGCATCGGCATCTGCGGAAGACCGCTCTGCTGTCACTCCCATCTGTCAGAGTTTGTGCCTGTCTCGATCAAGATGGCGAAGGAGCAGAATCTGTCGCTGAATCCGACGAAGATCTCCGGTGTGTGCGGGCGTCTGATGTGCTGCCTCAAGCATGAGGAGGAGACCTATGAGTACCTGAACAAAAAGCTCCCGAACGTGGGCGATTTTGTGACGGCGGACGACGGGCTGAAAGGTGAGGTGCACAGTGTCAATGTGCTCCGCCAGCTGGTCAAGGTGATCGTCGAGGTGGACGATGAGAAGGAGATCCACGAGTATAAAGTGGAACAGCTCCGGTTCAGGAGACGCCACAAAAAAGACAAGAACGACAATATGAGCCACGAGGAGCTCAGGGAACTGAGAGAACTTGAGAAACTCGAGAAACAGGAGAAGGATGCAAAATCCAAACTCGAGGACAACGTGTGAACCACGAGGAAACTTTCGAGTGATACAGGAGACCGATACGCGGCTGCGAGGGCTGGAGGGGCATAGAGGTTTACAGATGGATGTGGAAATAAAGGACAATGAGCGCATAGATGATCTGCAGCGCAACGGTTATCGGATCATCCAAAATCCCGAGAAGTTCTGTTTTGGCATGGATGCGGTGCTGCTTGCCGGTTTTGTGCGGGTGAAACCCGGGGCAAGGGTGCTGGATCTGGGAACGGGAACGGGTATCATTCCGATCCTGGTGGAGGCGAAGACACAGGCGGCACAGATCTGTGCCGTCGAGATCCAGGAGGAGAGCGCCGATATGGCAAGGCGCAGTGTGCGGCTCAATGGGCTGGAGAGCAAGATCGATATCGTGACAGGGGATTTGAGGGAAGCAGATAAGTTATTTGACGCTGCTTCTTTTGATGTGGTGACGTGCAATCCGCCGTACATGATCGGACAGCATGGGCTGGCCAACCCGGATACGCCCAAGGCGATCGCGCGTCATGAGATCCTGTGCACGCTGGAGGATGTGGTCAGGACTGCCGCGCGGCTGTTGAGGCCGGGAGGCTGTTTCTGCATGGTCCACAGACCGTTCCGTCTGGCGGAGATCATCACTGTGATGACGCAGTACAAGCTTGAGCCCAAGCGCATGAAGCTGGTGCACCCCTACGCCGATCGGGAACCCAATATGGTGCTGATCGAGGGCTGCAGGGGCGGAAGACCGCACATGACCGTGGAGAAGCCGCTGATCGTGTACAGGGAGCAGAATGTATATACGGATGAGATCTGTGATGTGTATGGCTACTGACAGGATCAATGTGTGTCACGGCACGGGACGCATGAGGGATCTGCCTTCGGTTGAATTAGAAATATAAGGGATTAGGGGGTGTTGTCAATGACAGGGAAATTGTACTTGTGCGCTACACCGATCGGAAACCTGGGCGATATGACGCCGCGGGTGGTGGAGACGCTCCGGATGGTCGATCTGATCGCTGCGGAAGATACCAGAAACAGTATCAAGCTGATGAATCATTTTGAGATCCATACGCCGATGACGAGTTATCATGAATATAATAAGGTCGAGAAAGCGGTTGCTTTGGTCGGACAGATGCGCGCCGGGAAAAATGTGGCGCTCGTCACAGACGCCGGCACACCTGCAGTCTCTGACCCGGGGGAGGTGCTTGTCCGGATGTGCCATGAAGCGGGGATCGTCGTGACATCGCTTCCGGGGGCGGCGGCGTGCATCACGGCGCTCACACTGTCGGGGCTGAGCACCAGGCGCTTTTGCTTTGAGGGATTCCTGCCCGCCGATAAGCGGGAGAAAAGGGACATACTCGAGGATTTGAAGAAAGAGTCAAGGACGATCGTACTGTATGAGGCACCGCATCATCTGGTCAGGACGTTGGAGGAACTGCAGGGCGCACTCGGGGACCGCAGGCTGACCCTGTGCAGGGAGCTCACCAAAAAGTTCGAGGAGGTGACGCCCACCACGATCTGTGATGCGCTCGCCATGTATGGGAGTGAGGAACCGCGGGGCGAGTATGTGCTCGTGGTGGAGGGAAAGAGCCTTTCGGAATTCAGGCGGGAGCAGGAGCAGAACTGGCAGGAGATCCCGATCGAGGAGCACATGCAGCAGTACGAGGCTCAGGGCATGGACCGCAAGGAGGCGATGCGGAAGGTGGCAAAGGACAGGGGGCTGTCCAGGCGCGATGTGTATCAATATCTCGTGTCAGCAGGGAGATGCTGATGATTGTAACAGGAAGCCGAGGGCTGAGCTGCTGTAGAAATTTAGGTAAATTTTAGAAAATGCGTTGACAAATATATACAGGAATACTATACTTCTGATTGTCGACACCATAAATGAGCAGAAGTCATTTTGGCGTCGTCAATGCAGGTTGCTTCATAAGATCCAGTAGGAATGCATACAATAAAGTGTGGGAACTACGTGGGTGTTTCATCAAAATACGGAACTGGTCGTGTAAAGGAGAAATTGGAATGGAAAGAGTATATGAAATCATCGAAGAACAGTTACATTTAGCAGGTATGGAGCTGACAGAGGATCTGAACCTGAAGGATGACCTCGGCGCGGATTCCATCGATCTGGTGGAGCTGGTCATGGCGTTTGAGGATGAGTACGGCATCAATGCGGACTATGAGGAGATGGATAAGAAGGTCAGGACGGTCGGTGACATTATCGAGTTTCTGCGGGAGCAGGGAGCAGATATCTAAGATCTGCTCCAGGGTGTACCGCATGGCCAGCGCACAGGCTGCCATCGGTGCCGGGACTGCGGACTGTCAATAGTCTCACAGCATATCTGATCGTGACAATCTATCTCAATACGCCATTGGCAGTTCTTCCCGATTTTATCGCCGGGGTGCCAATGCATTTTCCGGGAATTTCCACTTCATTGACTGATATAAGCAAAAGTTTTGAAAAGGACACATTGTATCAATATTCTTGATGTTTTTTGGGTGTTTTTGCAAAAATACACTGAAATATGTGAATTGTAACGGTTATTCTGTCGTTTGCTCTGGCAGTGTTTGATATATTTTTGTGCATTATAGAAGTATTTGACGGCACATTTTGAACAAAAGTTCCCTGAACAGTCTTGTGACCACGGGCGGTCTGGCGGGTATTTTGGGAAATATGCACAAAAGACTTATGTGTGCACGAAGAAAGCGTTAAACTGGTTGCAAAAACTAAAAATGTAAGTTATAATATGAATGGTCATATAAGACTGAGAGAAGGAGGAATTAACTATGAAACTCAAGAAAGTACTTGCTGCGACACTTGCAGCAACAATGGTATTGTCATCTGCTATGACAGTATCTGCACGTAATTACTACTCTTCAAGTGCACCGGCAGAGCAGCCGGCACCGGCACCGTCACCGGTATCATCTGAACCGGAAACAGTAAAGGGTGCAAACGCTGAGATCAAGGTTGCAGGCTCTAATGTAAAGACATCGATCGCTGGCGCTTACGCTGCAAAGACCGTACAGGGTACAGCAGTTGTCACACCGCTTGCTGACGTTAAGGCAAATCTTGGATTGAAGGATGGCCAGAAGCCGGCGATCACAATCTATGACACAGACGAGAAGAAGAGCCCGGCAGCGCTTGCAAGTATCAACGCAGCAGCAGAGGCACTTGGCGGAGAGGTACTTACTACACTCAGCATCAACCTTGGTGCAAAAGAGAACCACAAGTGGGTAGCACTTGAGAGCGGCTCGATCGCACTTGCAACAGGTCTTCCTAAGGGAGCTGACACTACAAAGACATACTGCGCGATTCTCGTACAGCCGGGCGGAGAGGTAACGATCCTTGAGGATCAGGATACAAATCCGAAGACTATCACATTCGAAGTAAAGGGCGGCATCGGCGCATATGCGATCGTAGCACAGTAGGCTGATCTTACAGATTCCGGTATGGTATATTACCACACCGGAATTATCTGTTAGTGATGAGTGGAGAATTTGTGATCATGAAAAACAGGGGGAGCCAGGGGAGATGAAAGCATGGTGCATGCGAAGAAGATATGACATATTGTTTGTGTTACTTATGTTCTGCGTAGCATGCCATGGTATAAGTAAAAGTTACGGATTCTACTTTCCGGCCGATGAGTTTGGTTACTGGTCTCATGCAGCCAGGCTTGCCGGATATGACTGGTCGGATATTGCATCGCTGGGCTCTTACTATTCTTTTGGCTATAGTCTCGTTCTGCTCCCCGTTTTTGTGTTATTTAAAGATGCGGTCATTGCTTATCGTGCGGCATTGTTTGTGAACTTTGCACTGCTTGCCGCATGCTTTTTTGTCTTACAGAAAATGGACAAGAGCGTTTCGGCATTTCACGCTGCAGTGGCAGTGTTCTATCCCACATGGCTTTTTTACGCCGGGACTACATTTGCGGAAGCGCTTGTTGTGACGCTGTATTTAGTCATATGTCTGCTGTTATACAATTATTTAAGGACGGATAAAAAGCTGTTCCTGGTGCTTATGTTTGCGGCAATGCTGTATATGTATTTTGTACATATGCGCGCGGTCGGCGTCCTGGCATCAGGGGGTATCGTGCTGTTTGTGCACAGTTTTAAAAATGGCGGCAAAAGGGTAAAATATATGCTGGCACTGCTGACGGGGGCAGTTTTTATATTTGCCGCGGGATTTGTGATCAAAAAGTTTTGGACAAGCGCCCTCTACGCGGATGCGGACCAGGCGTTGAAGAACGCCAACGACTATGCAGGTCAGGTTGGCAAATTGCTGTATATTTTTTCAAAAGAAGGGTTTGAGAACCTGGTCATCAGTGTATCGGGAAAACTTTTATATCTGGGGTTGTCGAGTTTCGGGATTGCCTGTTTCGGAATTGCCTATATGGTCAAAGCATTGAGGAAGGGCAGCCTTTTTTCGTTGTTTGTGCTGCTCTCGACATTGGCGGCGGTGATGATCAGTGCCATATATACGATCCATCCGGACCGGGTGGACGCGCTGGCATACGGGCGTTATCACGAGTATGTGATGCCGGTGTTGATCATCATGGGCATGAAGGCACTGGGCGAAAAGGCTGTGACGGCAGGAAAAACGGCGGGCGGTATCGCGTTGATACTTGTCCTGGAGGCAGTCATGACATGGCTGGTCACTGTCAGCCTGCACAGGAACGGGCAGACTTCTTTTTTCGGAAACACGATATGCGGGATCAGCTGGCTCTACGATCCTGAGAATTTTGATCCGGCCGGGTTTTACTGGCGGGCATACGCCGTGTGCGGCGTGATGACTGCCATGGCATGTATGGGAGTATGGTGGGTCGGCAGAAAGAAAGGCAGGGAGCTGCTGCTGGTGATCCTCGTGGCAGTCCAGACCTTAAACAGCATCCGGCTGTCGTCCATGTACATCGATCCCTCGAGACTGGGGTGCTTCCGGGACACGATCGTCATGCAGAAGATCGAGGAGCTGAACCCGGAGCAGGACAGGGAAGTTTACTACAGCACGGATGGGGAGCCTTTTGGCAACATCGGTATACTGCAGTTCATGATGCGGGACACGCAGATACATATTGTGAAAGCATACTATGATCTGGATCGTCACGGCGAGGAGGATCTGCTGCTGATCGACTATCGCAGCGAACAGGCGCAGGCGCTGGAAGAAAAGTATGACAGCCATTTTACGAAGGGACATTTTATATTATATTATAACGAGTAGGGTACATATCACGGGGGAAAGATCATGAAAAAGAGATTCGGTGGAATATTAGGCGCTCTGTTAATACTGCTTGTGATGGGCATGACGGTATGTGCGGCAGACGCTGTCGATATAAAGAAAAATACTGTGCTGCAGACAAACAGCGAAGTGGAGCTGCACGAGGCGCCGGACGCGTCCTCTGCTGTGACGGCGACACTCCCGAGCGGGACACCGGTCATCATCAAGGAAGACGCGGCAGACGGCTGGTGCAAGGCGGCATACAAGGAAGATGAAGGCTACGTGCAGACATCCTGTTTGGGAGGGATCGGGTCTCAGAGCACACCGGCGGCTGACGAGACACAGCCTGCTGACGGGGACGAGGCAGCGAAGGGAGACGATGCCGTACCCGAGAATGGCAATGCACTTGACGATGAGTTTAAAACGATAGAGGAAGCAGCGATAGTGGCTTACCAGGAGGCGGAGACGGCGAAGGATCAGGCGGCATCCGAGAAAGTCTGGGGCATCGTGATCGCAGTCCTGGTGGTTGCGATATTTGCAGTGGGCATTATAACTACGGTGCGCAACAATAAGGGGAAAAAGTAATCCAATGAAGCTCATTATACAGATACCATGCTACAATGAGGCAGATACACTCGAGGCGGCACTGAACGATCTGCCGGAGTACCTCGAGGGGATCGACGAGATAGAGTATTTGATTATTAATGATGGCAGCTGTGATGCCACTGTCGAGGTGGCAAGGAAGTGGGGGGTACACCACATCGTAAATTTCAGCCAGAATAAAGGGCTGGCAAAAGGGTTTATGGCAGGTCTTGACGGATGTCTGAGAAACGGTGCGGATATCATTGTCAACACGGATGCGGACAACCAGTACTGTGCGGAGGACATACAGGAGCTGATCCGCCCGATCCTCGAAGGCAGGGCGGATATGGTGGTAGGTGCCAGACCGATCGACGAGACGGAGCATTTCTCCTATATGAAGAAGAAGCTCCAGCATCTGGGGAGCTGGGCTGTGAGGCGCGCCTCAAACACGGATATCCCGGATGCGCCCAGCGGATTCCGCGCTATGACGCGCGACACGGCTATGCGCATCAACGTGGTCAACGACTACACCTACACACTGGAAACGATCGTGCAGGCAGGGCGGGAGAAGATCGCCGTCACAAGCGTTCCCATACACACCAATCCGCAGCTGAGGCCTTCCAGATTATTCAACGGCGTGTGGGCGTATGTCAAGAAATCGATCGTGATAATCCTCAGGGCATATATGATGTACCAGCCGTTAAAGGCATTCACATACATCAGTATCCTGCCGACAGTGACCGGGCTTGGCATAGGATTGCGCTTTCTGTTTTTCCTTTTTTCACAGGGCGGAACCGGACATGTGCAGTCGCTGATCCTGGCGTGCACACTTATCATCATCGGATTTCTGACTTTTATGATAGGGCTCGTGTCGGATCTGATGGCATCCAACAGGCGCATCCTGACGGATACGCAGTATCATGTCAGGCGGATGGAGTATGAGATGCTCGAGAAAGCGAAAGATAAAAATATAGGAACAGGGATCCCGATGTAAAGTATGCAGTTGCCGTGAGATGGTCCGCAGAGGTTATGTTGGGATTTTTAGCGGGGAGAACGAGTATGAATATTGCAGTGATATTTGCAGGCGGCGTGGGAAGGCGGATGCACACAAGGGATCTGCCGAAACAGTTTCTTCAGGTCTATGGTAAGCCGATCATCATTCATACATTGCAGATATTTGATACGCATAGCGGGATCGATGCGATCGTGATCGCATGTGTAAAAGAATGGATTCCCTATCTGAATGAACTGATCGACCAATATGATCTGAAAAAAGTGAAATCTGTGGTCGTAGGCGGAGAAAACGGACAGGAATCCATCTACAGAGGTCTGCTTGCAGCGAAGGCGATCGCGTATGAGGAGGCGATCGTCCTGATCCACGACGGGGTGAGACCGTTTATCACCCATCAGGTTATTGATGATAACATTCAAAGTGTAAAGGAGCATGGAACAGCGATCACGACCTCCAAAGTGACTGAGACACTGTTGATCGTTGACGGAACAAATCTGATCGAGGAAGTTCCGGACAGGAGCAACTCCAGGATCGCAAAAGCGCCACAGAGCTTTTGGCTGGAGGATATTTTGAAGGCTCATGACAAGGCAATTTTAGAGGGGAAGAAGGATTTCATAGACTCATGCACTATGATGCAATATTACAATTATCCGCTATATTTGGTTGATGGACCTGTAGAAAATATCAAAGTCACCACACAGGAAGATATATTTACGATGCGGGCGATCCTGGAGGCGAAAGAGATATTGAAAATGCAGCAGGATTATGACTAAGGAATTGCGGCGTAAAATAGCGTTTGTTGGAATCAAATATGTAAATGGCGATTCAATGTGGGTATCTGGGGAGGGGTACTGTGACAAGGTTGGAAAAATTCATAAAAGAAGATGCTTTGCGGTGCAGCCAGTGTGACTATATTCCCTGGGACAAGCTAAAGAATAAGAAATTGCTGGTTACAGGTGCAACCGGACTGATCGGATCATCGATCGTCAGGATACTGCTTCATATCAATGAATGGCGGGCGTTGGAGCTGTCCATACTGATCCTTACACGCTCGACCGAGAAAGCCAGGAAGGTTTTTGGCGCAGATTTAGACAAGATCACATTAATACACGGGGGGGGGGTATCAAACGATTCCCGATATAAGCAGTGATATAGACTACATTATTCATGGTGCCAGCCCGACATCAAGTAAGTTTTTTGTTGAAAATCCGGTTGAAACTTTGGAGACAGCGTTTTATGGAACGAATTCACTTTTGCGGTTAGCTGTTGATAAAAATGTTTCCGCATTCCTGTATTTGTCATCAATGGAGGTATATGGAACTCCTGAAAAGGGTACGAGGATAAAAGAATCGGACAGCGGTAGTTTTGACCCTGCAAAGATCCGTAACTGTTATCCATTGGGCAAGATCGTGTGTGAGAATTTGTGTTGTTCCTATGCGAAAGAGTACAATGTACCAGTCAAAATTGCCAGGCTGACACAGACGTTTGGTCCGGGAGTAGATTACAAGGATAGCCGGGTGTTTGCCGAATTTGCCAGGTGTGCTGTCGAGCACAGGGATATTGTGCTGAAAACCAAAGGGCAGACGCAGAGGGATTATTTATATACAGCGGATGCAGTCTCGGGAATATTGACCATTCTCCTGAAAGGCGAATGCGGACAGGCATACACGGTCGCAAACGAAGGTACATATTGTTCCGTGTACGAGATGGCAGGGATTGTGGCGGAGACATATGGTATTGGTCTGAGGGTGCAGGAGCAGGACGTTCTCAAACAGGGGTATGCAGATACGCTGTATATGGATCTGGATACGGAGAAAATTGGCAGATTAGGCTGGCGTTCCACAGTAGGGCTGGGTGAGATGTATCGACGCATGATCGAGGCGATGCGGCAGGAATCTTGCGATTGAATGATGTGATCTATTGTTGGGGGCGTTTATATGAATGCTTATGAATTTGACAAACGATTTTTATTTGAACGAGGATTTGGAACAGGCAGTACGGGCGGATTATCTTCCATGGGAAGAATTTAGGGGCAAGAGGATACTGGTCACTGGGGCGACTGGGTTCGTCGGCTCATTGCTATGTAAGTGTTTCCTGTTTGCGAATCGGTTGCTGGATCTTGACATACAGATCTATGGGGTGGTCAGAAGCTGCGTGAAAGCTCAAAAGATTTATGAGCGTTTGACGGAAACAGCCGGATTGGAACTTTTTGAGTGGGATATTCGCTATCCGTGTGAGCAGGAAATGGCGATCGACTACATTTTTCACTGTGCGGGTGTCACGGCTTCGAAAGTCATGGTCGACCATCCGGTAAAGACTTTGCTGACAGCTGTGGATGGTACGCATAATGTTCTTGAGTTGGCAAGAAACAGAAAAGTAAAGTCTTTTGTATATCTTTCTTCCATGGAAGTGTATGGGACATTCAACAGTTCTGATGCTTTGGTGTCGGAGAGGGATTCAGGCTATATCAACCCGCTTGAGGTCCGCAGTAATTATCCGGAAAGCAAGAGATTGTGCGAGAATATGTGTATCGCATATTTTTCTGAGTACGGTATTCCTGTAAAAATTGCGAGACTGGCACAGGTATTCGGAGCAGGTGTCCTGGAGAGCGAGAATCGGGTATTTGCACAATTTGCCAGATGTGTCATCAGAGGAGAAAATATCATTTTGCACACAGAAGGTCTGTCGGAGGGAAACTACTGTTATTCGGGTGATGTCCTTAAGGCGCTTGTTTTGTTAATGCTGCGGGGAAAGTCTGGGGAGGCATATAATATTTCGAATCCGGAGACACATACCACGATCCGAGAGATGGCGCGGATGGTATGCCAGGATATTGCAAAGGGAAAGATCGATGTTGTATATGATATTCCGCCATCAAATCAGTTTGGGTATGCAGCAGACACAAAATTGAAACTGGATTCTGGCAAAATGCAGCAGCTGGGCTGGAAGCCGGAGGTTGGTCTGCGGGAGGCATATATCCGGTTGATCGGGAGTATGCGTGGAGGAACTATGATGCGATAAAAGAGCAATTTGTAAGGGGTTAAATCTATGTTTAAGCATATGAGAAATTTTTTTAATAGGATCGTGCTTGTAAAGCAGTTGGGAGATGGTCGTTTTGAGGTACATGTCAGATTCCCATTTAGCTTTGACTCCAGACTGCTTTTTGCATTGCGCCATGCTGTGAAACCCATTGATTCTAAGAAAATCGTATTTGATAATTATATGGGAAAAGGGTATGGCTGTAATCCCAAATATGTGGCTGAGAAGCTGCAAGAAAAATATCCCGGGCAATTTGAAGTTGTATGGCTCGTTTCAGGCGGGGCAGATGCATGCGCGGAAATACCGGATTGGATACGCAAGGTAGATTACAAGTCCAAGCAAGCATTGCGGGAATATGCTACAGCAAAAATATGGGTTAGTAATTATCATAAAGTTTCCTTTGTGGCGAGAGGGCTTTTTAAGCGCAAGGGGCAGTATTTCATTCAGATGTGGCATGGTTCATTGGGAATTAAAAAAATTGAAGCGGATGTTCCAGGGCTTACAGAAAATCTGAAATGGCTGAGGTTGGCGAAGCGCAGTTCTAAAATGGTTGATTTCTGGATATCAGATAGTGATTTTGAAAGCACTATTTATAGACAGGCGTTTTGGGATGTAAATAGTATTCTGATGTATGGTCATCCACGAAATGACATATTAATTAATGATCATAAAATATCCGAAAAAATCAAGAAATACTTTGAGGTAGAGGACAAAAGGGTGTTACTTTACGCACCGACTTTTCGGGAGGATTATCGACTGGACTGCTACCAGGTCAACTATGAAATGTTAAGGCAGGCTCTCCAGGATAGATTTGGTGGTGAATGGGTTGTTCTGGTGCGTTTGCATCCAAGGATAAGGGGAAAAATCAAACAAGTTCTTCCAGATTGTGACGGGGTTTATGATGCGACATATTATGTGGACATCCAGGAGCTGGTTGCAGGAGCAGACTGCATGATAACAGATTATTCCAGTTGCATTTTTGACTTTATGTTATCCCGGCGTCCAGGATTTATCTTTGCTACGGATATCGAAGAGTTTAATACGGAACGAGGCTTTTATTATCCTTTGGAAGAAACGCCTTTTCCAATAGCTCGGAACAACGAGGAACTGATGCAAAACATTAGAAATTTTGACGAAGCGGCATATCATAATGGCGTGGAAGCGTTTTTGATCAATAAGGGATGTATAGAGGACGGGTGTGCTAGCGAGCGTGTGGCAGATAAGATTGCCGAATTAGCCGGGGTGAGATAAGTTTCTTCTGACAGTGTTTTGTAATCTGATAAAAAGGAGCAGGAATGAAAATAGGAATTATATCTATCAATATGTTTCAAAAGGATTAAATTATGCATGTCCGCTTCATAATTATGCTTTTCAACAGTTTTTGTTAAAAAATGGAATTGAAAGCCAGATTATCACATATAAACCTATTTATTATAATGATTTTGATCTGAGGCATCCGTGTGAGTATTATGAGAAGCTGTGTGACCGTTTTCAGGATGACGGCCGGCATGAACGCGAAACAAAAGAATGGAAAAGGCTTACGAGACTTCGGGATTCGTGGAAGGAGCTATATCAGGAGCGGGAGATTCGACATGACAAGTTTGAGCGTTTTATTGAATCGCATTATAATAAAACAGAAGAATGTTATGACAGCGACTTGCTAGAGACGAAGGATCCAGGATTTGACTGTTATATTTGCTGTACAGATGTTATATGGAAAAAGGAACCCAAGGCAGGGTTTGACCGGGGTTTTTTTCTCGGAAGCAAGGCTATGGACAATAAGTGGAAAATATCTTATGCTGCCAGCAGAGGCGTATATTGTTGTGAAAATAAAGAGGACGAAAATACTTTTTTTAGTTATGTGAGAGATATCGATGCGATTTCTGTACGTGAGGAGAGTTTAAAGGAGTATATAAATGACAATATAGAAAATGTGGTTACAAGAGTAGTTGATCCGGTTCTGCTTCATGATAAAGAGTTTTATGATGATATCCTGGTTAAACCTAAGGAAGAACATTACATATTTTTATACTACGTAATGGAAAAAGCAGAGGATACTATAGCACAGGCTGTGCAATATGCAAGGGCACATAAACTTAGGATCGTGGAGACGACAGATCGGCCATTGAAGAAGGGGAGTCTGTCTGCCCATGATGACATTGAGGTTATATATAATTATAGTATAGGAATAGAGGAGTGGTTGGGATATATCAGATATGCAGATTGCATATTTACGAATTCATTTCACGCAAGCTGTTTTAGTATTCTTTTTGAGAAACAATTTTATGTTGGCTTTCGCAAAGGTGATAAAGTAACGCAGCTGTTGGATTTGTTTGGCTTATCGGGAAGAAGGATAAATGCAGAAAGCAACCTTGTAACCGAATCATTGCCGGATATTGACTATACTGTGATCAGGTCTGTTTTGAAAGAGAAACGTAAAAAGTCAGAAGACTTTATTTTGTCCTCTGTTTTTGATATGAAGAACAATAAAAAACAAATGCGTGATTATGATGATAAGAGACGTGGTATAACATATAAAATCACATATAAAAGTGGCATTTATCAGGATGTTGGCAGTGGAGCCTATGATAGTCTTGCAGGAAAAACAGTGCAGTTGCAAACTGGAGAATGGAAGTGGTCACAGCAGGAGCCAATCAAAAATGATGGCAGTGGTCGTTTCCGGACAAATAAATTTTGCCGAAAGGGTTATGTCCCTGATGGATGGAAACTGTGTTTTAAAATAGATAAAAAGTGGTTTTGGTACTTGGAGAATGATGACCTTGTTGCAGTCAGCGAGTATAATGAAAGGAAATACCCTGCGATTCGAATTTTTCAGGAAGGAGAGTAGATTCCACATATTCCAGTCAATCATATATCTGCTATGGAGGTGGAAGCAGTGTGGAAAAAGGGAGAACTAAAATACGAAGTTATATATAACAGCGGATTGCAGTCAAAAAGAACTATTTGTTGTTATGATCAGGTACAAGGTGAATTATCGATCTCTAAAACGGGTGTGATGGAATATAAATTCAATGAACGTCTCATTGAGAATAATGGAGGGGGGTATGTTGTTGCGGAAAACGGGTTTACACACCCGCGATATACTTTTACAGGGTGGAGCGTAAACGCTGTAGTTGATGGGAGGGGGTATTGTCTGCTGGCGGATGCCACACTTAAACCAGAAAAAGAATATTGTGCGGATCGTGATGGGGCGAGACTAGTATTGAAACCAGATAGCACAATACCATATATTCCTTTAGGGTGTATCACAGAAGTTGTGTTGAAGGCTGTATGGGAAAAGTCGTGGAAAGTAAAGATGAAAAATTTTTGGATGATTTTGATGAAGAAGAAACGGTACTGGATGTGAGTTCGCGAAATGTGCAGCATCGATTAGAGGAAGAAATGGGAAAGAGAAATGGGATTATAGACATGATGCGCGTGGTGTATGCAATAATCATTGTTTTTTTGCATGCAACACAGTACTTTTTAGAAAATTTGGAGATTTTCAGTATAGGTTCCCTGGGGGTAGATTTCTTTTTTATTGTATCTGGGTTTTTAATGGCACAATCTGCTTTGAAATATCATGGGAAAAGTATAGGGACAGAGACATGGAATTTCGTTTTGAGTAAAATAGGTAATTTTATGCCGGAAGCAGTGACCGCATGGTTTATTGCATTTATAGTAACTGAATCGTGTAGGGAATATTTGAATATTGGGATGGTCGCAAAAGATCTGTTACAAGGGATATGGAATATAGCCTTTCTGCAGATGACAGGTCTGAGCGGGAAAACAAATATCAATGGTGTAACATGGTATCTGTCAGCTATGATATTAGCGATGTTTTTGTTATTTCCTATATTGATCAGAAGAAGAGCGCTCTTTATGAATTTGATAGCGCCAGTTGTCTGTGTATTTATATTTGGGTACTTATGTAAGGTGTACAATATGGTGGTTTCGCCAAATGAATGGAACGGTCTATGTTATAAGGGATTATTGAGGGCTATAGCGGAGCTGTCACTTGGGTGTATATGTTGGAGCGTGTGCCAGAGAATCAGAAAATTGAACTTCACAAAATTAGGCGTGAGTGCATTAACTTGTATGGAGATGTTCTGTTATGCGTTGTCAGTATACTGGATGTGGGGGCATCGTGGATCCAAAATGGATTTTGTGATTGTACTGATGATAGCTCTTGCAGTGACAATTTCTTTTAGCGGGAAAAGCAGTACGTACGTATGGTTTTCGGATGAAAGATATGCATTATTCTGTAGCAGATTTAGTTTGTATATTTATTTGGGACATTTGTGTTGGGCAAAACATATGCCCGTAATCTTTCCATCCAAAAGTGAGAGTGAATTATTGGCGATATATTTGTTTTTAATTATGTGTACAGTACTTGTGAGTTGTAAGTTATCAATAAAAAAAT
>OFGQ01001427.1_pt1 | contig 15889 bp, 11 predicted proteins | sample 1521791 | NCBI WGS metagenome assembly OFGQ01 (sample SAMEA3504116, study PRJEB24116) | mouse gut metagenome | biome: mouse gut; feature: mouse-associated habitat; material: faeces | place: Denmark | collected 2011 | reverse complement strand
CCGTCCCCATGGGGTCAGCGGGCGTGAGGACAACATAGTGATCGTAGGGCGGGATAGTGCCCTCGGTGGGACCATCGATGCCACGGGCCTTGGGTCCGGCCACATTGTAAAACCAGCCCCGCTTTCCCAAGATTTTGCCAATGATGGAACAGAAGGCGGCAAACAGGATACGGAGGGTACCGCACTCTTGAAGGGCCATTTCCATGGTTTCCGGGATGCCCAGGCCGATTCCGGCGGGGGTCTTGGTGACGTAACGGCTCAGCGTGACGGCCAGCTTCCGGGGGCGAATCTCCTCCATAGGGATAGCCCGGCTCTGCGTACAGGCCACCGCCTTTTCCGAAATAAACAGGATATCCCCCTTCCGCATCTGAGCCTTGGGGTATTGGTTCACCACATCCACCATATTGTCGTCCTTAGTGATGAGGTGGGTTTTGATTGGAATACGCAGATAGTCCACGCCGTCTACGGTGCGGACCAGGTGTTTGCCTGGGTTGGCACTATAATTCATTTCCTCGCTCATGGAGCAGAACTCCTCTCGTTGCTCTAAAGAATGTACGGGTATTATACCACTGTTTCGCCCCGTTTTCTACCGGTTTTTCAAAATTATTTCACCCAAGACCCAGCCCTGTTCCACTCTCGTGACCGCCGCCTGACGCAGCTGGTTATGGAGGTTTTCTTCGCTTCGGACGCCCACTTTGCAGTATCGGGTGGTATGGCCCCACCACAGGCCGTCCCGCTCCTCCTCAAAGAGGACCTCCACTTTGTCCCACTGTTCCAGATACCGCTGGGTCAGTTCTGCGGCAATCTCCGCCGCCCGCCGGGCCCGCTCCTCCTTCACCGAATTAGGGACCTGGTCCGGCATAGCGGCCGCAGGGGTGCCAGGGCGGCGGGAGTAGGGAAAGATGTGCATCGCAGAAAAGGCGCACCGCTGGATCAAGTCCAGGGACTGGGCAAATTCCTCTTCGGTCTCTCCAGGGAAGCCTACAATCATGTCGGTGGTGATGGCGGGGGCTTGAACATGTTTTCGCAAAAGCCCGACGCTTTCCAGAAAACGTCCGGTGTCATACTTCCGGTTCATCCGCTTGAGGGTAGCGTCACAGCCAGACTGCATAGACAGATGAAAATGGGGACAGAGGTTGTCCAATTTGGCTGCCCGCTGGCAGAATGCCTCGGTAATGGTCCGTGGTTCCAGAGACCCCAGCCGGACCCGGCAGCCTGGCGCGGCGGCGCAGACGGTTTCCACCAGGTCGATGAGGGAGCTGCCGTCCCGGAAGTCATGGCCCCAAGAGGAAATCTCGATGCCGGTAAGGACAAGCTCTTTGTACCCCTCCTCCGCCAGTTTCTTCGCCTGAACAGCGGCATCGGACCGGGGCAGGGAGCGGACAGGCCCGCGGGCATAGGGGATGATGCAGTAGGTGCAGAAGTTGACACAGCCGTCCTCCACCTTGAGCATGGCCCGGGTGCGGCCCTCCAGCCCTCCGGCGGGCAGAGGCTCAAAAATACGCCGTTTCATAGCGTCGTCCAGGGCGGCAGCTGGTTTCCGTTCCACACAGGCCCGCTCCACCAGTTCTACAAATCCCAAACGGTCCCCGGTACCCGCTACCAGGTCCACAGGCAGGCCATCCAGCTCTGACCGGTGGGTCTGGGGATAACAGCCGCACAGGGCGATGAGTGCGTCCGGAGCCCGCTTCCGGGCCTGCCGCACCATCTGCCGGGACTTTTTGTCGCTCACCGCTGTGACGGTGCAGCTGTTGATCACATACACGTCCGCCTCCCCCTCAAAGGGGACCAGCGTATGCCCTCGCCCGGCAAAAAGCCGCTCCAGAGCCTGGGTCTCATACTGATTGACCTTGCAGCCCAGGGTATAAAAGGCAATCCTCATGCGCCGTGCTCTGGGATAACGGCAAAGAAAATCAGGTCCTCTTCGCTGTCATTGATGAGGCTGTGACCGTGGCCCTTGGGGCAGTAGTGAACCGACCCGGCGGCCAGAGGCTCGTATGCCCCATCGTACAACACCTTGCCCGTACCCGAGAGAATGTAAATGATCTCACTGCTGGTCTCGTGGGTATGCAAGCCGATGGTACAGCCAGGGGCCAGCAGTCCCCGCATGATTTTGTTCTTTTCATCCGTGTGCATGCGGGCCACCATCTGCCCCTCGCCTCCCCGCATCTTAGGAATAACGGTCTCGGGAATCTGTTCGAAGTTGATTAACATGTTTCGTTCCTCCTTGTTATTTGTCCGGCGTCGGCGGCAAATCCTGCCGCCGCTTCACGGCGCAGGGGATTCTTCCTCCAAGTCCTCCGGTTTCAGCTCCATGAGCTGTTCTTTGGTCGGCTCTTCCACCTGGGACACCCGGTCAGCCTGGCGGGCCACCGCCTGTTCGAAGCGGTTGCGCACGTCCCGGGCATTGCCGAAATTTTCATCCCGGCTGTCATACAGCGCCTGAAGGTCCTGCTCTATAAATTTCTCCCCCTCTGCTGAGAGGGCATAGCCATTCTTTTTGCACATCGAGCGGAAAATTTCCATCAGTTGCGTGCCGTCGTAGTCCTCAAAATAGAAATACTTGTTAAACCGGGACTCCAAACCGGGGTTTGCGTGGATAAACTGTTCCATCCGCCCGGTGTACCCCGCGACAATCACAATCAGGTCCTTTCGGTGGTCCTCCATATTTTTTAATATGACCTCAATGGCCTCATGACCAAAGTCATTGGCGCTGCCGGCGTTAACCAAGGCGTAGGCTTCGTCGATAAACAGCACCCCGCCGATGGCCTTTTGAACTGCCTCCTGGGTTTTCAGGGCGGTCTGCCCTACGAACCCGGCCACCAGACCCGACCGGTCCACCTCCACCAGCTGGCCTTTGGACAACACCCCTACAGCGTGGTAAATTTTGGCCAGCAGACGGGCCACAGTGGTTTTGCCGGTACCCGGATTGCCCATAAACACCAGATGGAGCGACATGGGGGGCACCGGCAGGCCGGCCTCTTCCCGGAGTTTGCGCACGTTCACCAGATTGATCAGGCTCTTCACATCCTTCTTGACCCGATCCAGGCCGCACAGGCTGTCCAGTTCCGCCAGCAGTTCTTCCAACGTTTCCTCCGGCTGAGGCGGCCCTTCCCGTTTGTCCGCCGGGGCGGCGGGCGGGACCGGCGCCGTAAACTGGTCCGCACGGATAGCGGGACGTTCGATGCGCAGACCGTCCTTGTCACACAGCTCCAGCAAACGATCGCTGCAGGCGTTGACAAAGCCCGCCTCGCTCTCGCTGACCACCCCGTCCACCGCGGCGAACAGGAGCAGGAGCAGGGTAAGCTGGTCGGCAAAGCGTCTGGCTAAACTGGTCCCATTCCTGCGGTCATACTGCCGCAGGTCCTCAAAGAAGGCGGGGGGCTGAAAGAGGTCGAAATTAGCGACGCCCGAGGCCACCTCCCAGTACAGAGCGGAGGGCACTGGACTGCCCGGAGACCAGATCGCGTTATAAAACTCCACATGCCGGGGCGAAATGGAGCTGTTGCCGTCCGCCTGCCACACCCCAAAGGCGCACGCACGGATATAGCCGTCTGCTTGACGGCTGAAGCTCATACGCAGGGCGGGGTCTGGAATCAGCTTTCGAAAGGCGGAAATCACTTCCACATACTGCTTATGAACCTCGCTGGCGGTCATGATGGCGCTCATATGGGACACATCCCCTACATCAAATCTTGTTCCATCATTATATAGAAAAGGCCGGTTCCGGTCAAGCCCTGGTCCGCACGGATGGCGGCAGTCGACATAAAATTGTGAATAATTTGTGATTTCGCCGTTTCACCGTTGACGGAACGGGAAAATGACGGTAGAATAGAGGCAGTCTATATTTTAGCTGTACTTGGAGGAACAACAATGGCAGACAGACAGACATCCGACCCTCGCCGTGAAAGCGGCGAGCGCCGGCAGATATCGCGTGAAGATACCGGGCGCTGGCAGCCCGGCCGGGAGGGCACTGAACGCCGCCAGCCTCCCCGAGAGGGCACCGAGCGCCGGCAGCCTTCTCGAGAGGGCGCCGAGCGCCGCCAGGGTCCCCGCCGGATTGATGTGATTCGATGCGAAAACTGCGGAGAAGACTACGCCATCACCTACAAACGCTGTCCCTTTTGCGACGAGCGTCCTGGCCGGGGCGGCGGCTCAGGCAAACGGGTAGCCAATACCCGGGGCGGCGGCTATGGCCGGCCCGTCAACCCCATACAGGTGGTATGGCTGATCATCTCCCTGGTGCTGATCATCAGCGCCTTATTTATCGTGTTCCGTTTTATCGGCTCTCCGCTGTTCGGTTCCAAAAAACCTGGAACCAGCTCCACCAGCCAGGGCAATACAAGCTCCAGTCAAAGCGGCGTCAGCTCCAGCCAGGGCAACGGAAGCCAGTCCGGCTCGAACAGCACAAGCAAACCCAACTTTAATATCAAGGTTCCTACCTTTGATCTGGAACCGGATCCCCCTGCCCAGGGCAAGATTAACGCCACCGGCGGGCTGAGGGTTCGCTCCGGCCCTGGCAAGGAACACAGCGCCCTGACCACCCTGCCCAATGGCAGCACAGTCTCCATTCTGGGAGAGGAGAACGGCTGGTATCAGATTCAATACGGCGGCTCCAACACCGGCTATGTCTCCAAAGAATTCGTCTCCACCAGCGGGACATCCACCCCGAGCACCACTCCCCCGAGCACGAACACACCCAGTACCACCACACCGACTCCGCCGGCCGCAACGCCTCCCTCCAGCGGCGCCGTAACCCCGGGAACCAAGGGTATCATCATCAATGCGGACACCGGCCTGAACATCCGCTCCGGCCCGGGCCGGGAGTATGACGTGGTGGCCAGCGCCTCCAACGGCGGTGAGGTCACCATCCAAGGTGAGGAAAACGGCTGGTATAAAGTCGCCTACAACGGCAGCAATACCGGTTATGTCTCCAAAGATTTTGTCTCAATCCGATAAAAATCCGGCCCGCTTTGGAAAAAACGGGCCGGATTCTATTGCCGCAGGGTCTCCTGGGTTATCTCCACAAACCGCTGTCCAAAGTGGGAGAGGTAGCGGCCCTCCCGGTAGCCCGCCACCAGCCGGCTGGAGGTGGAAGGATCAGGGGAAACAGGTCCAAACCGGCGCAGCCGGGGGTGGGCGCGGGGATGGCCCGGAGAAAAAGCTCTGGACAGATGGTGATTCCTATGCCGGCCTGAGCCATTGCCAGGGTGGTAACGGTATTTTCTGTCTCCAGAATTAGCTGGGGCTTGAAATAGTACCGGCTGAAATACTGGTCTACAATATTGCGGGTCCGGTTGCCCCGTTTGATGAGCACAAAGGGCAGGTCCTTAAAGTCCCGAATATCCGCGCCTTGGGCATACTGCTGCCTAGCCTCCTCCGCCTGAGCGCCGAAAAGCTGGTCGGTGAAGGCCCGAGGCACCACCATAACCAGCTGCTGTTCGGTCAGCGGGATGGTGATGACCCCCTCGATCATGATGGGCTGAAAGCAGATGATCAGGTCGGCCCGGCCGTGGGACAGCTCATCCTCCAGCTGGGTGGAGTTGCCCTCATACAGGGAAAATTCCACCTGGGGAAATTCCGCCCGGAATTTGGGCAGAATGTCTGGCAGGAGGGCCAGTCCACAGGTGTGGGAGACGCCCACCCGCAGTACGCCCATGTACTGCTTGTTGATATCGCCCACCTTGGAGAGATACTGACTGTGGAGGTCCAGAATCTGGGTGGCGGTATCCACCAGAAGCCCGCCCGCATAGGTGAGGGACAGCTTGGGAGAGCGGGTGAACAGCTTCACGTCCAGTTCCCGTTCCAGGTTGCCAATGTGATTGGACAGCGACTGCTGGGAGATGTACAGCCGTTCCGCCGCCCGGGTGATGTTCAGCTCTTCGGCCACCATCAGGAAATAGCGCAGATGTTGAAAGTTCACAAAAACGTCCATCCTTTTTTAGCAGATACCCCATTGTACCACAGTTAAAAGATTGTGGCAACCCTCGACAAAAATGTACTTCCCAAAACGGGGAAATTATGGCATAATATTCAACAGTGAAGAAGTCCAAACTGGGCCAAGGCCCAAATTTGTATCGATTTAAGGAAGGAATGTTGGCTTATGAAATGTCTCATCATCGACGTCGTCTCCCCCGCAATCGCAGACGAACTGGGCAAATTTATGCAGGTGGATACCAAGATCCTCCCCACTCAGGAGGAGCTTGCCGGAATGATCGGCGATTATGAGGTCCTCATCATGCGTGTGGACCCCGCCATCAACAAAGACATCCTGGACGCGGCCAAGAATCTGAAGGTGATCGGCGTATGCTCTGTGGGCCTGAACCACATCGACATGGACACCGCCAAAGCCAACGGCATTCAGGTCTTCAACGCCCCCGGCCTCAACGGCAACGCGGTGGCGGAACTGACCATTTCCAAGATGCTGGATATGTCCCGGCACACCATCCCCGCCTGCAACGATGTGAAGATCAACAAGAATTGGGACAAGTATAAGTTTGTGGGCCGGGAGCTCCGGGGCAAGACCCTGGGCGTGCTGGGCTTTGGCCGCATCGGCCAGCGGGTGGGTGAGCTGGCCCGTGCCTTCCTGATGGACGTGGTGGCCTACGATCCCTACCTCCCAGCCGAGGTCTTTGAGCAGCAGCATGCCACGAGCATGTCCATTGAGGAAGTGCTGAAAGTCTCTGACTTTGTCACCATCCATATGCCCCTCACCCCTGAGACCAAGGATTTGTTTAACGCCCAGTCCATCGCCGGGATGAAGAACGACGCCGTGGTACTCAACATGGCCCGGGGCGGCATCGTTAACGAGCAGGATATGTACGAGGCCCTCAAGGCCGGTAAAATCGGCGGCTATGCCTCCGATGTGATGGAAAACGAGCTGGCCGCCGGCGGACTGACCGAGGGCGCAAGCTTTGACTCCCCCCTGTTCGGCTGCGATAACTTTATCGTTACCCCCCACTTGGGCGCTCAGACTGTGGATGCCTCCCGGGATATCGGCGCACACATCATCAGCAAGGTGAAAGAGGCGCTGGACCTGAACTAATGGATGTTTACCTGCCAAGGGGCCGCTCGTTGAGCAGCTCCTTTTTTCTTCCCCGACCTTTTCCCTTCCGTCCGACAGCGGATCGCAGAGCCTGATATTCCAGAATGTGAGATTTCTATTGCCAAATTTAAGATTATCTGATATAATCACAACATTATAGCACAGTAAGTAATAGAGCGAATTTCCCGCCGGGAGCGGATGCGCGGGCCAAAAGCCTGAAGCAGAATAGGAGGAAAATTTTGTATCGCAGAATAAGATTTCGGATTGCGGCGGTTTTGCTGGCAGTTTGTGTTATGGCCGCCGCGTTTCCAAATGCAGCGTTGGCTGCGGGCACCCAACCCAGAAACATCTCTGTTGGGGACACTACAGAGTTTGCCAAAATCGTGGCAGGCGCCAATGATGGCGACATCATTGAAATAAGTGGAATGTGTATGACCAACGATAATCAAAGCAACAACGCGCCCTGGGTGATAGACAAAGCCGTTACCATCCGTGGCGTAGGCCCACGGGCTAAGATTAACCTTCGTGCCGGCGGGATTGTCCTGGGTGCAGATGTTACATTTGAAGATCTGGAGTTGGAATTTCCCAACAATGTACGCAGTGCCATCATGGCGAACGGCCATATCCTCACCTTGAGCAATATCACCTGCAGTACAAGCACAAGAAGTGATATCCATCTGTTCTGCGGCGGCGTGACAGGATTGAGGGTAACGGTCCCTCCGTCTGGCCCTCACGGAATAATTCGGGCCGAGAACTGCACTGGCTTTGGCAATGTTTATGCTGGCAGCATCTCCAGCGACGGACAGGACAACAGCTCTTCGATCCCCGCTACGGTTACGATAAGCGGCAACAGCCAGATGGGGGAATTTTACGCCTGCGGGGCATTGGAAACATATGTTAGCGATAATGAGATGCTAAATCCAGACTATGAAGTTGCTCCTCCTGCCCCCAGTACCCAGCGTTTTCCGGTGACTGGGGAGGTTACGTTTAATATTTATTATACGTCCACTTCCATGGTAGATGGCGCTACCGGCGGTTCTAAGAACGCTGCTGTGGTCTATACAGGCAAGGGTTATTCCAATGGAGGTCTTACTCTGAAAAATCTTTCCAAGCTGACCGTGGGCAGCGGGGAGAATTTAACGCCCGCTGCGGGCAGCAGCCTTGATGCCAACACAGAACTTGCGGTTCCTGCTTCAAGCGTCCTGGGGCTGAACAAACTGACCGACCCAGAATTTGCCAGCCTCCAGGGCGGCGGGACTCTGGTCTTGGACGCGAGACAAACTCTGGTTATTAATGGCAGTGTATCAGAAAAGACCAGAATCGGTATTGGTGGAATTCAACCCGACGGCACTTCAAAGGATGTTCCTGCAATTGGACATGTTTACGTTCGTGCGCCCCAGTCTGCCGATGATAATTTTGAGCTTATTTGCCACAACACCCAGCCTAACATGACGCTGGTTAGGGATAGCAGCGGCAACTGGACGGCCTCCGACGGCTCATCCGGCGGGGAGGAAACTATAAACCGAGTGACCAGCTTCAATATTGTTCCAGAAACTATGTCCATCACTATGGCACAAGATGCAGAGATCGAAATGGAAACCGAGTTTGAACTGGAAACGTTTCCAACATTGGACTTTATTCCGCTCACCATCAGTGTAGATGGTAAAGATCTTATCGCAAAGGAAGATACGGAATTCGAGGGCTACTATGTATACGTGTATCAAGGTGGAGTACTAACTTTGACGGTCCGAGATAATGCGCTGTGCATTACACCTGACCGCCAATATTCGACAGGAACCTATAAAATTCAAGTTACGATCCCCCAAAAATATAATGGGGCAGGCAAAACACTTTCGGATTTTGTTACGCTCACTGTCACGAATGACGGCAGCGAAACGCCAGACCCTGCACCGGTCAGTATTCCAATCCCAACCGCGAAAACTGGACTGAAATGGACAGGGGTGGAACAGACTGGTATAGAAGAAGGCACCGGCTACACCCTCACCGGGCATAAAGCGACCGGCGTGGGCAGTTATTCCGCCACTGCGGAGCTGAAGTCCGGCTATCAGTGGGAGGATGGAACGACGCAGGCGAAAAGCATCCCTTGGAGCATCGGCAAGGCCGCCGGCCCCGCCGCACCCAGCGGACTGTCCACTTCCGCCCCCACCACAGCAGGCGGAACGGATGGAAAGATCCTGGGCGTTACCCTGGAGATGGAATACGCGGCAACGGCGGATTTCTCCGATGCACAGAATTGCACCAGCACGGAGATCACTAATCTCGCACCTGGAACCTACTTTGTGCGTCTGCGTGAAACACAGACGCATGAGGCAGGGGCCCCTGCCTCAATCACCGTCCCGGACTTTAACGCACCTACGGCCGTCTCCATTTCCGTTAACAGCAGCGGGCATAAAACCGACTACACCGCAGGCAGTCCGCTGGATGTGACCGGCCTTACAATTGAAGTGACATACTCTGACCAAAGCAAACAGACCGTATCTGTCACCGAAAATATGGTCAGCGGATTTCAGCCCAATACGGAGGGCAGTCAAACACTCACCATCTCTTATGAGGGCGCTCAAACTACTTACACGGTTCAGGTGACCTCCGCAGAACAGCCTAACCCACCGGAGCAGCCCGACCCGCCGGAACAGCCCGACCCACCGGAGCAGCCCGACCCGCCGGAACAGCCCGACCCACCGGAACAGCCCGACCCGCCGGAACAGCCCGACCCAAGTCATACCCACTCTTGGGGTTCCTCTTGGTACCACGATTCCGGAAATCATTGGCATCCCTGCACCGTAGAAAATTGTCCCATCACGGATGACCACGAAAAGGCAGGCTATGGAGCGCACACCGCCGGAGCCTGGATTCTGGACCAAGCGGCAACCAGTTCTCATTCCGGCAGCCGGCATCGAGAATGTACTACCTGCGGCTATGTGATGGTCCGTGAGACAATTCCCGCCACCGGCGGCGGCTCCTCTTCCGGCGGTTCCTCCTCTGGCGGATCTTCTTCCGGCGGAAGCTCCTCCTCCGGAACGGTAACCACCACCCAGAAAAATCCCGATGGTTCCACAACAACAACCAAAACGAATCACTCCACCGGAACCGTCACCACAACGACCAAGCGTCCGGACGGCTCCCAGACCGTGGTGGAGACAGCAAAGGACGGCACTGTGACCTCTACCGAGAAGGCGGCGGACGGCTCCACCATCAAAACGGTGCAAAATCCGGACGGTTCCAGCAAAACCACCGTAAATCGTTCGGACAAGGTGACCTCCGAGACCAGCGTAGACCGTCGGGGCAAGGCTGAATCCCAAGTTAAACTTCCTGCCCAAGTCACACAGACCGCTCAGCGTGATAACAAAGCAGTCCTCCTTCCGGTACCGGAACAATCCCTCACCGGAGGCGGCTCAATCTCGGTCACCATACAGACATCCAGCAAGCAACCGGTCAAAGTGGAACTTCCCCTGTCTCAGCCCAGTCCTGGTACGGTGGCTGTGCTTGTTCACCCGGACGGCTCTCAGGAAATTGTCAAAACCTCCGTTCTCACAGAACAGGGTCTGCTCTTAAAGGTGTCCGATGGCACTGTTGTGACGGTCAAGGACAACAGTAAACATTTTTCTGATGTCAACAACCATTGGGCGCAGGGAGCAATCAGCTTTGTCTCTGCCCGAGAACTGTTTCAGGGAGAAAGCGCGTCCTCCTTTGGTCCGGAAACTGCCATGTCCCGTGCCATGATGATGACCGTGCTGGCCCGTTTGGACGGTGCGGACACAAACAACACCGGCACTTGGTATGCAGGGAGTATGGAATGGGCCATGGCTCATGGGATCAGTGACGGCTCAAATCCGGAAGGCGTCATCACCCGGGAACAGCTTGTCTCTATGCTGCATCGCTATGCCGGCAGTCCAGCTGCCAATAAGGAATTGGCTTTCCGCGACCGAAACGAGATCAGTGGTTTTGCTCTGGAATCCATGAGCTGGGCTGTGGAAAATGGCATCCTTAGCGGCTATGGTGATAACCGTTTGGGCCCCAAAGGCTTGGCAACACGGGCTCAGGTGGCTCAAATACTCAAAAATTTCTTAGAGCATCAGTCGAAAGACGCTTGAGTTCATTCGCTCTGCTGTCAACTTCGTTCAATATCCACACGTCTACCAAATGTCTACCAAAAAAGCCTGGGAATCCCTGCGGCGCAGGGGTTCCCAGGCTTTTCCCATTTCAGGCCGTCTACCGGATGTCTACCAGTTTCACTTTTTGACGCAAAAACAGAGTGTTCTTACGGATTTCCTCCCTATTTTCTATACTTTCCAACCGTCTGCTAGGGGCGTAACACAAGACTGGACTTTTTGAAAAATTTCTGCCCCTTCAAAATTTTGGGCAAAAGGCTGAAAGTTATTACAAAAGTATTAAATTCCCTGCATTGCCCTATGTTCTGCAAACCCCTCATAGGAGACAAAATACCGGGTGTTTTTCGACAATTTGGGTATTTACCGGCATAAACAAGGAAGAAAGTACGAGGATCACTCAAGTTCTGGAGTCAGAAGTACGGGATTGCCTGCGACTGCGCACATTGATACTAAGCAACGTCGGCACAGAGAAGACCAGACTATCTTCGGGAAGCGGACGTTCTTTTGGTTGAAACCCTCTCCCCCCTATGATAAAATAGGTAAATAACGAAAGAGGGGGTGCTATGATGCGAACGATAGTCGCCGCTGAAATCACTCAGGCGGTAGCCCGGCTTTGTGTCCAAGCGAACACTGTTCTGCCCGATGATGTATCCGCCGCGCTGGATGCGGCACGCCGTGCTGAGCCTTGGCCGCTGGCGGGAGAGACACTGGGCTTTCTCCAAAAAAATCTGTGTCAGGCCCGAAGCCAGGCGCTTCCAATCTGCCAAGACACGGGGATGGCCTGCGTTTTTGTGGAGCTGGGGCAGGATGTCCACATTGAGGGCGATTTTGAAGCGGCAATTCATGCCGGAGTCCGCTTGGGATACGACGAAGGATTTCTACGCAAATCCATTGTGGGCGACCCGCTGTGCCGGGTCAATACCGGGGACAATGCTCCGGCGGTCATCACCCTCCGGCTGGTCCCTGGCGACCAATGCGCCATCACCCTTGTCCCCAAAGGATTTGGTTCTGAGAACATGAGCCGACTGGCTATGCTCAAGCCTGCCGACGGGGTAGAAGGCGTAAAAAAATTTGTGGTGGATACTGTTCGCCAAGCCGGTTCTAACCCCTGTCCCCCTGTGGTGCTTGGGATTGGTATTGGTGGTTCCTTCGACAAGGTGGCCGCGCTGGCCAAGCACGCCCTGCTCCGGCCTTTAAATATGAAAAACAACGACCCATTTTATGCTGCTCTGGAAGGGGAGCTCATGAAGGAAATCAATGCCTTGGGTATCGGGCCGCAGGGCTTTGGGGGCAGGACAACCTGCCTGGGACTGGCAATTGAAACGGCCCCCACCCATGTGGCTGGTCTGCCGGTGGCGGTGAACGTGAGTTGTCATGTAACGCGTAGAGCGATGGAGGTGCTATAACGTGGCGGGATATATGGTCTGCTGGCCCCAGGACCGATGGAAACAGATCAAAAAGGCGGGGGATACCGGCCCCATCCAAGTGGTCTATGGCAGTATCCACGCCCGGATGCCAACCATTGTCTCTATTCAAGTGGGGGACACCGTTTTCCCAGTCACTCAGATGAACAAGCATCTGTACGTGCTGGCCCGTCTGCCGGTGACCCACAGAGAACCCGCCTTTGACTACTGTATGCGGGAACTGGGAAGTCAGCACAGCGCACTGATTCCCCAGGGGGTTGCATTGGAACACCAGACCAATGGTCGGGTCACCTATTGGAGTTGGGATTGTAAAAGCTACCAAAGCCTGGAGGAGGTGCCAGCAGACATGCAGATAATTCCCTGGTCCGCTCAGGTGGAAAAGCCCCATTTGGAGCATCAGAATCCGTTTAACTGCTGTTCTAAGTGGGCAGTTTGGGGAGAAAAGGGGTCCACGATTGAACCCCGGCAGCTGCCCGATGAACTCCTGCCCAGCCTGCGGTTCGGCGCTCCCAAAAGTAAGGAAAAGCCTCTGAAGTTCACTCCCAGCGGCAGTGTGTTATCCAGCAGCCTGACCGCAACCCGGCGAATGAGTGAGGAAACCTTAGCAATATTTGAAGGTCTGTTTTGATCATGTGGCGCTGCCCTTAGGGCACTTTCATTTCTCAAACAAGCCCTAGGGAACGATGCTCGCAATGGAGGTGTGTTTATGCAATATCGGCTGACGGCCCCCGTCACCCGGGAAGAGCTGGCTTCGCTGAGGGCGGGGGACACGGTTCTGCTGTCTGGGACGGTATACACCGCCCGGGATGCTGCCCATAAGCGGATGATGGAACAATTGGATGCGGGGCAAGAGCTCCCTTTCCCCGTAGAGGGCTCCGCCCTGTACTATGTGGGCCCCACTCCGGAGCGGCCCGGTCAAGTGATCGGCTCCGCTGGCCCCACCACCAGCGGGCGTATGGACGCCTATTCCCCTCGCTTGCTGGACCTGGGACAGGCCGTCATGATTGGCAAGGGGGCCAGAAACCAGGCGGTAAAGGAGGCGGTGGTCCGTAATGGCGCGGTTTATCTGGCGGCTCTGGGAGGCGCCGGGGCGTTAATGTCCGCCTGCGTAAAGGAGCTGGAGGTAATCTGTTGGGAGGACCTGGGCTGTGAGGCGGTACGCCGGCTAGTGGTGGCCGATATGCCGCTTACCGTGATTTTGGATTCCCAAGGCGGAGACCTGTATGAGAGCGGCCCGGCCGCATATTTGAGCTCCTTGTAGAGGGCTGTTTCCGCGTTTTCATTACAAGAGAGGAGGCTTTGGGCATGAGCATTGGACTGACATTTACCGGCAAAATTGACGGCCCCCAGGCACTGCTGGAGGCAGCGCGGGTGCTGGTGGACCAGCGGAACTACCGGCTGGGCGCAGGCGAGAGCGGACTGCGAATTGGAATGTGTCCGCTGGGTGGAGAGGTAGACATTCTCTGGCGGCCAGAGGGGGAGGCGGCCGGCCCCTGGCTGGTACGGGGGGAGTGTATCTCTACCCCGGCGGGGGCGGGGCTGCACCGGGCTGCGGTGGAACTGCTGGACAGTCTGCCCATCCACGCGCTGGAGGTGCAGGATGAAACCGGCTTCTACCGGCACCGGGATTACCAGCGAATGAAGCAGGAACATTTCTACCCTTGGCTGCGCACCCTGGTGGACGTATGCCGCCGGGAGAGCGGGAAGGGGTGTTCCGGGTTTCAGCTCTGCTGGGATCTGGAGCAGTATGCCCCTGTAGACATACCAGACACAGTGATCACGCCAATGGGCCGGTTTCATCTGTCGGAACTGACCGGTATGGTGGAACGGGGCGGCATTGAGGCCCTGGCCGGACGTTTCTTCCTCTGGGAGAACCGAACTCCGGATGCGCGTTTTTTCCGCAACCGGGCTTTGAACGCCCTATGGGAGAAGTGTTATTTTGCCCCCTCTGCCCGCAGTCTGGAGGACACCGCCATCAACGGCTCTATCTTGGACGATCTGGAGCGGGCCGCTAAGCTGGACCCAACCCTGCCCCTGCCCCGGACCTCCTATCTGGAGGTATGCGCGTTGGCGGAGCGGGAGCCGGTTCTCCCGGACGGCCCGGAGCTGAGGGAAGATTTTGCCCCCGGCTATCGGAAGGACCCGGTTACCCATGCGGTTGGCGCCCTGCGGCTTACCCTCCCCGGCATCTACCGCTACGAGTGGGAGCAGTGGGAACACGGCGGAGGCGCCCATTTGTGGTGCGGTCCCACAGCCGAAAGCCCTGTTTGGCGGGTAAACGCCTATCGGGCACGGGAGGGGGGCGCAGCCTTTACCAGCAATCTGGACGCCCTCCATGGGGTTGAACAGCGGCAGTTGAAGACAGGCGCCCTGCGGTGGGGCTGGCGGGAGATCCAGGAGGAAGGCGAACGGCTCTATCAGGTGGAGTGCGAGGTCATCGCCGGAGCCGCCCTGTACTTCCTCACCGCCACCTGCGCCAGTTCCGGCGACCTGGGCCAAGTGGCCCAGACCATCGGTCAGATTTCGGTGGTAAACAATACGGCCAAAAAAGAGACCATCCACACATCATAATAGGACAAGCCCCCAGAGCTTGTTGGAATTGGGAGGAAACACTTTGGAGCCAAGAGAAAACTTGTCGCTGCCCATCCACATCAAGCCCTTCCGCGTCCGGAGCGCCGAGGCGTGGTCCTCCTTTCTGTCCGGAGAGCATGAGCTGCGGGCTCTGATGGCGGAACCGGACCGGGCGGCTGTGAGCGAAACGCTGGCGGAGCGGTGTGCCGGACTGCTGGCCCCCGCCTTTGCCAACCCAGCCTTTGAGCTGGGGCACAACGGAGAACGGTATGAGCTGATTCTAACCCCTGAGGGGGACCGAACCCGGCTGTTCCAGCTGGCTTACTTCCGGAAACAGGCCCCCCGGGAACTTCTGGAGCGGTGGAATATTCAGGTGGGCCGCACCCAGAGCACAAGCTTCATCCTGCGGATGTACGGCCGGGACATCGCCTTGGAGGATGTTCAGGTCTGGGTAGAAAACACCGAGGGCGGCGTGGGACTGGAGCTCTACTGCGAAAAGCTGCGTTCCGCCCCCCGGGAAGAGCGGTACATGCTGTATATTCTGCTGGATCAGGCCCTAGGGGAGATAGCCGCCATGCGGTATGTGGATTACTTAGATCTTTTGGAGGAAGCAAAACCAGGGAAGAGCATGACCTTAAACCAGCTGGCCGGTTATATCGCCGCTGAAGTGGACCCGGAGGGCTGGCCCCAGGCCGGTGACCCGGAACTGGCCTGCCGCC
>OFGQ01001415.1_pt1 | contig 16030 bp, 14 predicted proteins | sample 1521791 | NCBI WGS metagenome assembly OFGQ01 (sample SAMEA3504116, study PRJEB24116) | mouse gut metagenome | biome: mouse gut; feature: mouse-associated habitat; material: faeces | place: Denmark | collected 2011 | reverse complement strand
CGATGCCACCGCATCGCCTCCCTCCTCCGCCTTGCAGACTGAAAATTCATTCTGCGTCATTTGACTGAAAGTAAATGTGTCAGCACACTAGTAAAAAGTCTTGACATTTTCCATTTTGCGAGTATACTACAAATCATAAGCAAAGGCGCTTTGGATTCGTCCAAGGCGTTTTTTTATGTGCAGACCCGAACAAATGAAATATGCCGCTGAGGCGGCGCGGGTCGCGCGGCGAGTAGGGGAAGATGGCTCTTCCCTACTCGATTTTTTGCAGAGAGGAGAATATAAGAATGGAAATTAAGGAAGAATGCGGTGTATTCGGCATTTTTAATCCTAACGGAGAAGATGCTGCCTCTTCTATATATTATGGATTGTCTTCCCTCCAACACCGTGGTCAGGAATCTTGTGGAATTGCCGTATTTGACACAAATGGTTCAAAAGGGAATATGAGCGTTCACAAAGGAATGGGACTGGTAAATGACGTCTTTAAGGAGGATACACTGAAGGGGCTTCACGGAAATCTGGGAATCGGACATGTCCGTTATTCTACAACAGGAGACGCCACACCAGACAACGCACAACCCCTGGTATTGAATTATATCAAAGGTACATTGGCTCTTGCACACAATGGAAATCTGGTAAATACGGAAGAACTGCGCAAGGAGCTTGCTCGTACAGGAGCAATTTTCAGAACGACGACTGATTCGGAAATCATCGCCTATGAGATTGCACGGGCGAGAGTCAGTACCAGCAGCGTCGAGGAAGCCATCCTACAAGCAGCCTCCCGAATCATCGGAGCCTATGGGCTGGTAATCGCAAGCCCACGTAAACTAATTGGCGCACGTGACCCTCTTGGCATCCGCCCTCTCTGTTTGGGAAAAAGAGATGATTCCTATATAATAGCGTCGGAAAACTGTGCCCTGACAGCAATCGGCGCCCAGTTTGTCCGAGATATATGTCCTGGCGAGATTGTCACTATTTCCAGAAACGGAATCTCATCAAACTTTATTTCCGGAAATGCTGCGCCGGCTCACTGTATCTTTGAATATATCTATTTTGCAAGACTTGACAGCACATTAGACGGAGTTTCTGTCTATGAGTCCCGGAAAAAAGCCGGCGCCGCACTGGCCAAAGCCTATCCGGCAGAGGCTGACCTGGTCACTGGCGTTCCTGATTCCGGCATTACGGCGGCCCAGGGATACGCCGAGGAAGCCTCTCTTCCTTTTGGTCTTGCATTTTACAAAAACAGCTATGTTGGCAGGACATTTATCAAGCCTACACAGAAAGAACGGGAAGACAGCGTCCGTCTGAAACTAAGTGTCCTAGAAGACACCGTAAAAGGAAAAGATATTGTATTGGTAGATGATTCCATCGTACGCGGGACGACCATCGCCAACCTAATCTATCTGTTGAAACAGGCAGGTGCAGGCAAAGTACATGTAAGAATCAGCTCTCCACCATTCTTATATCCTTGTTACTTCGGAACGGATGTACCGTCCAGGCATCTGCTGCTTGCTGCCTCTCATTCGACAGAAGAAATCCGCCAACTTATCGAAGCCGATTCACTGGGATATATGCGTGTAGAGGATTTGCCTTCCATAGTAAATGGTCTGCCTCTCTGTAAGGCATGTTTTGATAACAACTATCCGCTCCCTATATTTCATATATCATAATAATTTTTTATATTTTAATTAATTTTTATTGAAAAAGCTTACTTTTATAATTATACAAACGTATGTTTTTGCCATTTTGTATAATAATTTATTATTATTTTTATTTTTCATATTCATATTGACGAAGTCGATCTTGCATGATATACTCCCTTTAACAACATTAATTCTGACGGACAGAGTCAGACAATCAAAAGGAGGTTTTTTAGTTATGAAAAAGTTAGCAGCATTATCCCTGATCCTTTCCATGATGTGTGGATTGGTCGCATGCAGCAACAGCAACAGTGGATCATCCGATGGGGGAACGGAATCCAAAGATGAAGGCAAATCCGATGGGAAAGTTTCCATTAACGTCATTGCCGCACAGTATGGTCAGAACACGAAGACATGGTGGGAAGATTTCGTTAAGGATTTCACGGCAGAGCATTCTGATATTGACCTTACGGTAGAAGTTGAGTCATGGAATGATATCTATACGGTAGTGAACACCAGAATTTCCAACAACGATGCTCCTGATATCCTGAATATCGATGTTTTCGCCAACTATCAGGCAGATGATCTTCTGCTTCCTGCAGAGGATTTCGTATCTAAGGAGACTTACGATAAGATGTATCCGGCTTTCTTAGAGCAGTCCAATGTAGACGGTACGATTTGGGCGATTCCGGATTTGGCTTCCGCCCGTGCGTTGTATTATAACGCTGATATCTTAGAGGCGGCCGGTGCGAAAGTTCCTACCACATGGGATGAACTGACAGAAGCATGTAAAGCAATCAAAGCCCATGATTCCAACATCTATCCATGGGGTATTGATATGACGACAGATGAAGGACAGGCGGCTTTTGCTTACTACACATGGAACAACGGCGGCGGTTTTGTAGACGATGACGATAACTGGGCATTGAACAGCGAGAAGAACGTAGAAGCAATCGAATATGCAGTGAAGATGGTAAAAGACGGCTATACGAACAGCGATCCTGCCAATGATACCCGTTATGACCTTCAGGATATGTTCGGTGCAGGACAGGTTGCCATGATGATTGGTCCTAACAGTATTCCTACATACATTGCTGACGGCGGTTACTCTATCAATTACGCTGTTGCTCCTATTCCGACAAATGGCGGCGTTGATTCCGTTTCCGCAGGTGTTATGGATCGTTTCATGTGCTTCGACAATGAGTATTCTGATGAAGAGCTGGAAGCAATTAAGACTTTCTTCGATTTCTTCTATGAGGATGAGCGTTACTCTGAGTGGGTTCTGATGGAAGGTTTCCTGCCTGCAACTACTACCGGCGGAGAGATTCTTGCAAAGCAGGACGAAAGCATGGCAAGCTGGGTTGATATCGTAGGAAGCTGTAACTTCTACCCAACTGCAAAGACCGAATGGGATGATGTAAAACAGGGCGTTATCAATGTTGAGCAGCAGGCATTACTTGGGGGCAATGTCAAGGAGCTGTTAGACGAACTTCAAAGTGAAATTGCAGAATAAGATTTCATAATTACCCCGCAGCTTACTGCGGGGTTTTCATTTTAAAAATTTTACAGAAATTATAAGGGAGGTGTCCCCGTGAAAAACAAAGGATTCAGCAAGGCAGAGCCGTATATCTGGATTCTGCCAAGTATTATCCTGATGGCGGTCTTTATCTTAATTCCAATTATATTCGTCTTCAGGATGTCATTAAGCGAAGTCAGCAAAGCTGGTATTATCCGCGGATTTTCCGGTTTTGCCAACTTTACAAAAGTAATGAACAGTTCCGCTTTCAAGCTGGTTCTGCGCAACACGATTGTCTGGACAGTTGCCGTAGTGGTTCTGTCTACGGTACTGGGCTTCATACTTGCCCTGCTATTGAACAATGAATTCCGCGGACGTAAGATTGCCAGGGCTATCATGGTTTTCCCTTGGGCAACAACACTGGTTATACAGGCGAGCGCATGGAAATTCATCATTGACACAGATTATGGTACATTGAACACTTTGCTGCTTAGGCTTGGGATTATAGACCATTCCATCAACTGGACGCCTACGGCAGAAGCATATTTTATGTGGGAGATCGCCTGTGGTATCTTTGTTACCATTCCATTTGTTACATTCTGTGTCCTCTCAGGTTTGCAGAGTATTGATACCTCTTATTATGAGGCGGCGACGGTAGATGGGGCAAATTACTGGCAGCAGCTGTTCCAGATTACGATGCCTCTGGTGCGCTCTTCCCTGACGGTCAGTACGGTGTTGAACATCATCTATGTATTCAACTCCTTCCCGATTATCTGGACGATTACCAAAGGCGACCCCGCCAACCATACGGACACGTTGGTTACATACCTGTATAAACTGGCATTCTACAACGGCAAACAAGGGCAGGCTGCCGCAGTCTCCGTGATCGGTTTCATGATTCTGCTGATCTGTGCCAGCGTGTACATGGTCTACACCCTGCGGAAAGGAGATGAATAATTATGGCAAAGAAATCTAGTTCTCCGAAAAAGATAATCCTGCGTGTCCTGCTGTACATTGTAGTAATCGTAGTCTGCATCGTTACGCTGTATCCCTATTTTGCCATGTTCTGTACTGCCTTAAAGAACAGGGCGGAGATTTTCTCCATGAACGGCACGGTACTTCCGATTACGTCGGTCTGGTCCAACTTTATTGACGTGTGGCATCGGGCACCTATGGCGAATTATATGCTGAACTCGCTCATGATTGCCGGCGGCTCAACGATTATTGCCATGCTCTGCGGTATTCCTGCAGCTTATGCGCTGGCACGTATGAAGTTCAAAGGACAGACCATCTTTCTGGGATTTGTTATTGTTTCCCAGATGTTCGCTCCTGTCGTATTATTGATTGGTATCTATAAGGTTATGTCAATCCTGAGTTTGACAGACAGCATCATTGGACTGATTTTTATCAACGCGGCATTTAACCAGGCGTTTACCATATGGCTGCTGCGCGGTACTTTCATAGGCATTTCCGTAGAGATGGAACAGGCTGCAACCATCGACGGCTGTAACCGGCTTCAGGGCATGACGAAGGTTCTGCTCCCGGTAGCGGCTCCCGGTATTGTGACGACCCTGATCTTTATCTTCATTAATGCATGGAATGAGTACACGGTTGCACTGTGTCTGATTTCAACCAGTGAGCGCGAGCCTTTGACGGTAGGAATTAATGTATTCAACGGATACAATATGATTGAGTGGCAGTATTTATTTGCTGCATCGCTCTTTGCGATTATCCCTGTTGTTATCCTGTTTATGGGCATTGAAAAGAATCTGGTCAGCGGCCTTGCCTCTGGCGGCGTAAAGGGTTAGTTAGCTTATATGGAATAAGAACGAGGCTGAAAGTACTATTTCAGCCTCGTTTTTATTCCACTGATAAAATTCCCTTAACTCCGCTTTTATCCCATCCGGCAGCGCCGCCTTTTTATACCCCGGATTGCCCCTCTAATACCGTCAATCTATGGATTTCAAACGCAACATATTCTCCTGCCAGATGATATCCCAGCTTCTCAGCCAACGCCAAGGATGACAAATTCTGTGCATCCCAGCTAGGATACCACCCGCGCCGCAGACATTCCAGAATCAGCTTCGCCCCGCAGACAGAAGCCAGCCCCTTCCTCCGATAATCCTTTCTGGTATCAATCTGGATCTCAATCCCTCCCCTAAAACCGGAATAAGACGAGGCGCCGGAAACAATCTCTTCCCCTTTCAAAATCACTGCGCCAAGCCCAAACTCTTGATAAACGGCAAACCCATCATACTGCGCCACCCAGTCCCTACACCACTCTGTTTCCTTACACCGCCAGAATAATTCCTCATCCATCATCCTTAACTCAAACCCTTCCGGCAGTCCCTCAGCCATCTTTGCAAGCCTTTTCCTGTCAAACACATCCGGTTCCTTTTTGAGCGCATACCTGATAACCTCTTTGGAACACCCTCCGTTCCATTCTCTGAGGAGCCCCTCCCACTCTCTATTCTGCGGAACCAGAATCAGGAACACATGCCCTATCTGGTTCAGACAAGACAGCACAAATCCTCTATCCGGTTTCCCTGCAAGGAAACAAAAATCCCCCAGCAGAGCCATAGCAGACGCCGGATTTTCCAAAGAATCCACATAAATATCGCCCATCACCCCCTGTAGGCATGACCAAATCATCGTTTCCTGCCATCCTCCAAACAACGCCGCTGCTTTCCCGCGGTTTTCCAACTTAAAAGCCAAAATCTTTTCCCTCATTTTCTCTGCCTTTCATTCCCTTCTAGTGCCTGAACTTCTGCATAAATCAATCAAGTCTGCGTTATCTTATTTTAACACATCCCCATGCGCCTGTCCCAATATTTCCTTAATCAGCATAAGAACCAATACCTTTCAATCGAAAAAAGTCAAATCTTTAACAAAACAGTAAAAGTTATTGTTTCTAGGAATCCCTACTTGAACTATCAGTCAGATTTTGATATAATAAATGAAAATTTATAATAGAATATCAATACAACTGCTAAAAGAGGAAGAATGAGATGAAGAAAAAAAAGATTAATTCAATCCGAAAACAAATCTTATCAGGATACCGGCATGTAATCCTGGTAATGTGCCTGTTGGTTGCTGTTTCCCTGATCTCACTCATACAGATCAGCAGGAATTACCGCGTCGTATCCAATAACCGGGATAATCAGGCTGCTACCCAGTCCGCATTGGCGAAACACTATGAATGGCTGGAGATGTACAACGAAAGCATTGTGAACGGAACAGAATTTAAGGGAAGCTTGGATTATAACACCTGTCTTCTGGGGCAATGGTTGTCAGGGGTGAGCGACTCAGACCTTTCTGACACCGTAATCCGCACTGCTTTGGATGAAACTCAGGAACCCCATCAGAAGATGCACACGCTGGCGTCCGAGATCCTGGAACTCGCAGCGAACGACCAGACAGCCGCATACAAAAGATTTAATGAAGAGCTCAAACCTTTGACGGAAAAGGTAATCCAGGGGTTAGACAAGATTTCGACACAGTATAAGGAGATTGCCAATCAGGCGTCCGAAAAGATGGATAGACTGATTTTTATCATGATTGTCTTAAATATTGTGTGCGCTCTAGTTGGATTCATCGTTGCCATATTCTATGGAACCCGCTCGGCAAGACAGATTAGCCGGCCGATTACAGCCGTAGCCGAATGGTCAGAGAAGCTTTCCGTGGGCGCAGACGAGATTGATTTCGACCAGCAGGTATTGAAAGGCAACGAAGACAATGAGATTGGCTCCATGATTCAGTCATTCCAGCGGATGGTAGACAGCATCCATGAGAACGTAGAAGTGGTAAAACGCCTTGCTCAGGGGGATATGACCGTATTCGTCAACATCCGTTCTCAGGAAGACTCTCTTGGACGGAACTTATACCATCTTGTACAGTCTAACGACTTTATGTTTGCCCGGATTATAGAGATAGCCATGTCTGTTGCAACTGCATCACAGAACATTGCCAATGCAAGCCAGACGCTTGCCGACACAGCGTCAAAACAGGTTGTTGCCATTAATGAGTTAAACAGTTCCACAGACGAAACCAGAGAACTGGTAAGACAGAACGGAGTTGAGGTTCAGCATGCCACCGACCTGTCCCACTCCATCCTGCAGGATATGCAGGACAGTAATGCCAAGATGGGGCTGTTAGTTGAGTCTGTAGACGAGATTAACAAGTCCTCACAGAAGATTGCCAACGTCATCAAACTGATTGACGATATCGCATTCCAGACCAATATTCTTGCCTTGAACGCCGCAGTCGAAGCCGCCCGCGCCGGGGAAGCCGGAAAGGGATTCGCTGTCGTTGCAGATGAAGTACGTGTACTGGCTCTCAAGAGCGCAGATGCGGCAAACGAAAGCAAGCAGTTGATTGAAGCCACCATGCGCGCAACAAAAGACGGAAGCCAGACCAGTTCAGAAGCATTTGAGACCTTCCAGCACGTTGTGGATGATCTGGACAGTATTATTGAGACAGTGAACCGTATCTCTGACTCCTCACAGAAACAAGAAGACGCTATTTCACGTATCCATGAGCAGGTTGAATTTATCAACGAGTCCATCACTTCTAACCTGTCCGTGAACGAAGAAGCTGCTGCTGCAAGCGCTGAGATGAGGGAAGACGCAAGGCTGCTTGAGGATGAGATGAACCAGTTCAATCTCCGCCAGAGAAAGATGGGCCACGCATACATCCCGCCAGAGAAACGGGGCGACGAGGAATTCATCCGTCAGGCCAACGAGAATTACCAGAAAGCCCTCAAGACAGGTAAGTTTGAGTTTTCAGACGAATTTGCTCCTGAGAAATAGAGCAAGAATAGTTTCTGTTACATAAGAGACGATACAACATTTCCGTATCGTCTCTTTTTCTCGCATCTCTTTCCAATTTTCGCTCACACGAACCGGCTGCTTACTCCATACTTTTTCTGATACGCAGGATATTCTGCCCGTCCTTGTACTCATAAGTGATTTCATCCATACTCTTCTTCACCATATAAATCCCAAGCCCGCCAATCTCCCGCTCCACCAGGGGAAGCCCCACATCCGGATCTTCCTTAGAAAGAGGGTCATAGGGAACCCCCTTGTCGATGAAAGACACCACCACCGAAAGAGGCGTATCCACAACTTCTACGCGGACGGTCGCCGCCCCTACGCCGGGATGATAGGCATAATGGGCAATATTTCCGAAAAGCTCGTCAATGGCAATGTCAATCTGCATCTGCGCCTTCACAGGGCATCCAAGAGCCTCAAGCTGCTCATCCACAAATGCCGTCACCTGCATAATATTCTCTACCGTTGCATCTATGGTTAGTTCCTTCATTCCTCCACCTTCATTCTTTCCTTATATTCCAGACAAAGCATGGTAATATCATCAAACTGAGGAGCATCCCCGACAAATGCGTCAATGTCCTCTTTCACAGAGCTAAGCAGCGTTTCCGGAGACGCCGCCCCATTCTTTGACAGAACCTCTCCTAACCGCTCCATTCCATATAGTTCCATCTCCCGGTTGGTCGCCTCCGTCACCCCGTCCGTATACTGGAAAATCTTATCCCCAGGCTCAAGCTGCATCGACCCGCACCGGTAACGAATCCCCTCCATACCGGCAAGCACAAAGCCCGCGCGGATTTTGTAAGTCTCAAAACCATTTCCCTTACAGATAAAGGGAATCTCATGTCCTGCATTGACAAACATAAGCTCACCCGTCACCAGATCCAGTACGCCCTCAAACGCCGTGATGAACAGCCCTTCGCTGTTAGACTCGCACAACAGCTCGTTGACCTCCGTAAACACTTCTCCCAGATCCCGCTCTGGTTTCGTATGGTCCTTAATCAACGTCTTGCCAATCACCATGAACAGCGCCGCCGGGACTCCTTTCCCCGACACATCCGCCACCACAATAGCAAGATGACGCTCATCCACCATAAAGAAATCGTAGAAATCACCGCCAACCTCCTTTGCCGGATTCATCGTCGCATAGATGTCAAACTCCGTCCGCTCCGGAAACGCAGGGAAAATACAGGGCAGCATAGACGCCTGAATATTCCTTGCAATATCCAGCTCCGTCCCAATCCGTTCCTTCTCCGCCGTAATCCGCGACAGATTCTCAATGTAATCCTTCAGGCTGTCGGTCATATGGTTAAACGCCTCCGAAAGAAGCGCAGTCTCATCGTCCGACTCCACTGTAATCCGGTAATCCAGATTGCCGCCGCTGATCTGCCCGGCTCCTTCGGTCAGCGTATAGATTGGCCGGGTCAGCCGTCTGGCAAACTTATTGGACAGGAAAATGATAACGGCCGTAATCAATAACGCAATCACCACGAACATTCCAGCCATCAGCCTAATCTTTGCATTGATATTCTCCGTGGTCTGAATGGTAATGCTGCTGATATTCTCCTGCAAGTCGTTGATATGGGTCACAATCGACGCATCATCCAGCCCAATCACCGTCACCATCACCCAGCTCGTCGTCGTCAGCGGCGAATATGCAAGATAGGACTCTTTCCCATCTAACTCCACCTGAGAGATACCGGAGCCTCCCTGCCGAATCCGTTCCATAACGACGGTCAGCTTTCCGTTTTCTGTCTCCATCAAATTATCCCGAAAACGGTTAATCTCGCTGTTCTCATCAGGATTGGCATTTGCAATCACATTCATACTACCGGTATTCAATAGGAACGCATAGCCGCTCTCCCCAATGCTGGTACTCTGCACCATTTCCTGAATATTCTCAATCAAGCCTCCACTTCCTGCCACGCCTACAAGCCTGCCGTCCACATAGACCGGCATAGAGCAAATCAGCGCCACCCCGCGCCCGGAACTGTCCTGAATCGGGTGGCTCCAATAGACCCCGCCTGCCTCAAGCTTCGCCGCTTCCTTATACCAGGAAGACTGTCTTGCATCATATTCTACCATAGAAGCCGTCAGCGTGTCAGCCAGCACATCAATTCCCGAAGATTCCAGACAGAAATAGGAGGCGCCGATTCCACTGTACGTACCGTCCCCATTGTCAAAATTGCGGATACCCCCCAAAGCATTTTCCAGATAACGGGCAAGGTACAATTCCCGCCTCATCCCATCAGTACGACGCGTCTCGTAAGGATGTTCTGCGGACCTCTTCTTTTGACAGAGATTGCGCCTTCTTTTTGTCCCTAAGGTTTGTGACCGTTCCGTCCTTCTCCACAATAGAGTCCGGCGCCATCACAGACCGGGGCGCGCGCAGATGGAAAGAAAACGCCCCCAGCGTCTCCGGCGAATAATTGCAGGAAAAATCATAGGCATCTACCGGAAGCTCTCCGTCCGGCCGTCCCTGGGTATAAAACTCCTGGTTGGAATAGACCTCCTGTGCAGCCATCGCCACCAGCCTTGTCTGGTTCAGAATCAGGTTCAGGCTCATATCTGCAAGGCTGCTCTTATTCTCAGCCATTGCCTGAAGCTCCTCCTGCTTCTGCGTCTGCAAAGCATCCGTCGCGTCTGCCGCCGTCTGCTCGTTCAGGTCTTGCAGGCCATCCGTGGTATTCTGCCGTATCCGCCAGATTTCAAAACCCGAAGCCGCGCCCAGAAGCAGAATCGAGGCAAGGGAAATCGACAGTACCAGCCGTACCACCTTATTTTTAATTGTTTTCAATCCTTTCAATCCTCCTTCTGTAAAACTTGTTCAGTCGTTCTGATGCAGCCGAATATAGGAAAGCAGCCGTTCTCCATCCTCATGCAGGTGGATATCCTCATAGCGAATCACCTGCCCGCCCGTGTAAGCCAGCAGCATATACTCTTCCTTTATCTGCAAGGGTTTCAGCCCGGTAAAGAAAAATCCCTCTTTCCTAAGCATTTCATACCCGTAGACAGCCGATGAATCGCAAAGATTCAGATAGCAGAGTACCGTTGCATCCTCCCGCCGCCTAATCTGTCCCATCCGGTCAGACAGCCTGTCCGGGAAATCCGTCCCAATCTTCTGAACCGTCCAAATGTAGGAGTTATGTTCCTTCTCTTCCTTCCACCCCATCTGTGTCTTTTCACTTACAGGCAGCCTTAGGGTCTGATCCATCCGGCACTCCACCCCAAGCTCATGGTAAATCCGCTGCACCTCCCCTGTATGCTGCGAAGGGCAATACAGCGCTTTGTCAAATTCCCTGCACTCCCTCCTGCACATGACAGCCTGGCTCATTTTCCCTTCGGACGGCAGCATAAGACCCGGCACCATGACAGGATTCCGGTACAGCATCAGCCGAATCCCGCAGTACACGAACCCCCGCCTGGCAAGGCTTCCCTGGCTGATGCTGTTATGGGTCATCACATCCGCATATAGCGAGCAGATTCCCTCCTGCCCCTCGGCATAACGAAACAGGCGCTCCTCCTGCGCCTTTCCAATCCCCATTCCCCGGTAGGCTTTCTTCACTACCCGCAGCATCAGCAGCGCACTTCCGCAAAATTCCTCATCCTTGCGGACAGCCGAAGTGCTGATAATCTCCCCCTCAGGAGTCACGCCGCACAGCACAGTCATCTCCCCGGCGGCACATTTCTCCAGAAGAAACTCCTCATCCAGATACTCCTTGTAAGGGTATCCCCCTCCATAGAAATCTTCAATACACCTGCAAAATTGCTCTCCGTCCCCTTGCCGGAACAGTCGGAAACAGACGTTCACAGAACGTCCCTTCTCCCGATTCTCAAATATCAAGCCAGAATCCATAACGCCATCCCCTCCCTAGAGCGTGTTTCAAAGTTCGATTGAAAATCAAAACAAAATCACTAAATGATTCATGCCGAATGTCTCCCGAAACTGAATATCCTTTGCCGTCCCTACAATCATCTTAATCCCAAGCACCTCGTCTTCCATCTCCTCATTCTCCCGGTTTTCCTCATAAAAACGTACAGGGTCAAAAATCTTCCCGGAATTCCGGATACAAAGCAGCACATCCTCCCCCGTTCTCATGATACGGATATCTATAAACTGCTCTGTCTGCCTCGAAGAGGCAGACATTTCGAGATGTTCTTTGGGTATACAGTAAGTCACGATCACCGTCAGCATTTCCTCAATCGCCAGACTGACCTGCATCGTCTTTTTTGCCGTAATACCGGAAGATTCACAAAATTCCGTAATCTTATTAGAGGCAAACATCACATCCTCCATTGTGTTGCGTACAGAGAACGAAATCTCCCCTTCTCCTTCCCGGGAGGTATCAAGCAGATACCTGTCAAGGCAGGGCGACCGCCGCCGGATCCCCTTCACCACCAGCAGGATTGTGCCAAGCGTAAGGATATCTGCCGCCGCAAGCGCCATCCAGATTCCCTCCACACCTGCAAAAGAACCCAACAATAGGACAGCCGGAGCCAGATAAAAAAACAGCCGCAAAGACAGAACCAAATTCGACAGCATGGACCTCTGTATCGTATTAAAATACCCGGACATCATCAGATTGGGAAACGCGAACAGGAAACTGACCGCCAGACAGATCATCGCCTGACGGCTCCCCTGTCTGGCAGAGGGCTCCGTAATATTGAAAATGAAACAGAACAAGCCGGGAAACAATGCGGCCAAGGCAGACGACGCCATCGTCAGGATACCCCCGACCTTCATCGCCCTTTGGCATATCCGCCTTATACTTCCCCAATCCTTCTCCCCCAGAAAAACGCCGACAATCGGCATCAGCGCCGATGCAACTCCTGTCATGATTCCAGTCACCAGATCCGATACGCTCTTGACCAGTGAAAAGACCGGCAGATATGAGGCGGCCCCTATCCCTAGCAGCATCCCGTTAATCAGCAAGACTTTCAGCGCGTTCAACAGATTGTTGCAGCCATTGGGACTGCCGCAGACAAGAATCTCTCCCATCAGCCGGGCAGCCGGGCGCATTTTTACCAGTCGGGTATTCATTGTCTTCCGAAACAAAAGAAACAGTCCAATCCCAGCCGTCAGGCTCATTGACAGGCCTGTGGCAATGCTTGCGCCCTTCATCCCCATCCCGCACACAGGCGACAGGAAGAGCCATGTCAGCAATACGTTCAATCCACCGGACAGCAAAAATAGCAGTGAGGACGCCTGAGGCTTCCCTTCACTCTTCAGGAAATTCAAGGGAAGATAGATAAACAGAGTCCCGCTGCCGCCGATCACATACCAGAACAGATAATCCGCCGCATACTCCCGCACTAGTCCTTCGCCGCCCAGCAGAGAAAGCAGCGGCTCCATTGCCAAAAGCGCCAATGCCGTCGTCAGCACACAGACCGCCGTTGTCATCCAAAAGGACAGTGTAAACACCTGCCGATAGGAATCATAATCGTTTTTCCCGATATATAGATTCGCCGCAATCGAGCCTCCCATGCCGATCACTGCGCCGATGGTATAATAAAACAAATAGACGGGGCCAACCAGCGACATGGCAGCCAGCCCCGTCTCCCCAAGGAAACGCCCTACAATCACCGTGTCAATCATCCCGCTCATGCTGGCAGCCAGCATAGAAAGGATAGACGCGGTAACATATTTTCCATAGACCGTTTTCAGAAAAAAGTTATTTCGCCTTAGTTCCCGCTCCATATCTACATCCTGTCACAAAACCTGCCCGGAACTACTTCTCAATCGTCAGGATATCCGCAAACCCGGTCACATCAAAAATCTCCATGATAGTCTCATTTACATGGATCACCTTCATGCCGCCCTGCTTATTCATCGTCTTCTGCGCGCCCAGAAGTACTCTCAGCCCTGCCGATGACAGATAATCAAGGCTGCCCATGTCAATCGTCAGTTCCGTCACGCCGTCAAGGCTGCTCTTGATGACTTTCTCAAGTTCCGGAGCCGTAGTTGTGTCGAGCCTTCCCTCAAGGGACAGGCAAAGCTGATTGCCATTCTGATTTTTTGTAATATTCATATTCCTACCTCATTTCTTTCTGAATTTCTTTCGCAGTTACCGCCGGGTAATCTCCCATCCTCAATTTCACGGCAGGTTTCCCCGGAAACCACTCCTCTCATGCCAACACATTCTTATGTATCAGATTCGCAAGGGGATAGTTCGTCGGATTCGTGTACTGCATAATCTTCTTTCTGACCTCGTCCTTCTTCTTCTGATCCTCGTCTTCCTTTTTCGAGAAATCATCGATCAAAAACTCAATATTCTTCTGCATCATCCGGACCGTATGAGCCATATTTCCCATGATGTCGATGACATTCCTCGGGTTGGCGGCAATGAATTCTTCCAGTGAATCATTGGTGACACGCATAACAAGCACTTCGTTATAGGCAACCACCGTGTAAATACACGGCAAGTCGGAAAATACGTTCAATTCCCCGAAACATCTGCCTTTGGAGTAGATCCCAATCAAATGCTCTTCCTTCTCCCCATAGCGGTTAAAGACTGCCACGGAACCGGATAAAATCTTAAACATGCTGTCGTTTACTTCTCCCTCTTTCAGAATCATTTCATCTGCGTGAAACGTCTGCATTCTGGGTTTCTTCATTTTTTCGTCCATATCTGTCTGTCCCCTAATCTCCTATATCCGTATGCCCCTGCTCAAACTCCCATTGCAGGCCGTATTTATCAATGAAATAAAAATACTTGGTGTTGCCTAAGATATCCGCCGCCTTCTGCTTTCCCTCGGCGTCATTCTCTTTTGCCTCGTCGAAATAGTGGAAATCTGACGGCTCAGTTTTGCTGATTTGGTAGACTTTATAGTCTTCCGTAGTATTGATCAAGGTTATGTCAGGCTGTGCTTTGATATACTCAAAAGCTTCTTCGATATTAATAACCTTCAAGGCAACGTGCCTGGCGCCGCTGATATCGTTTGCATGGAAGCATATTGGCTCCTGACGTCCTTTCGGGTTGTGGTAGCACATTAATTCGATGGTAAATTTGGTTCCCGGAACATCCATGAAGCCGATGGATACTTCGGCTTCTTCGGCCTCCTTAATAAAGCCGCCTGCCTGAAAGAACCCTTTATTCTTCCAATGAGGGATATGCTGGTTCGGGACTGCCCCCAAGATCCTCTCGTAATACTTGAACGCCTCCGGTACGTCGTCTACGAAAATGCAGACATGTGAAAGACCTGTAAAAGTTGGTTTTTGCATAGATATATTTCCTTTCAATTCTCATTTGATAATGCCGCGGTCACGGCATAACGCTTCTATACTTCTGTCATAGGCAGCCTCGGCTTCTTTAGAAAAAAAGCAGCCCGGTACTCCCTCATTGTGGTCCCGGTGATGGGCCACACATTCACAACATTTTCCATGCCTTGGACAGTCATATGTACATGGACATGGTCTTTGGTTCTCGCAATGATTCATGTTATTATCCTCCTTACGCAATTATAACAATCTGTCTTCTTAAATTGTTGCAGTTGGGATAATATGTATCTATTTAGGGACAATATTCAGTTCAGCTACCGTATTATTCATATTCAGCACCCGCATATACTGGAAATCCGACATAATCTTTTTAAGCAAGGCGATTCCACCTACAGTCACGTCCTCTTTTTGCTCCTCGCCGTCCGGTCTATACTCCAACGGATTGAAAGGAATGCCGTCGTCACGGATCCGCAGGATATACTTATCATCCTGTATGGTAAAGCTAATATCCATGTAATTCTTCCGGTCAGCCCGGTAGCCGTACTGCACAATATTCGCGGCAATCTCCTCCATGGCAAGGCCAAGGATCTTGGCATCCCGCTCCGTAATATGATTCTCCTCACAGAAGGAGAACAATTTCTCACGGAACGCAATGACCTCATCCAAGTCATTTCGGATGGAACAGTCTAGGTTCTTGACTTGCTCCACTTCCGGCAGCATATAGACTCCCCGCTCGAACCTGCCTTTTCTCTGCCCAAGCATCCGGTACAGGCAGCTCAGCAGAATCGTAGCAGCTTCGCTTACGACTGCCGCCGCGCACACTCCAAAA
>OFGQ01001410.1_pt1 | contig 16070 bp, 16 predicted proteins | sample 1521791 | NCBI WGS metagenome assembly OFGQ01 (sample SAMEA3504116, study PRJEB24116) | mouse gut metagenome | biome: mouse gut; feature: mouse-associated habitat; material: faeces | place: Denmark | collected 2011 | reverse complement strand
CTGCCATGATTCCCTCCTTTTTCTGTACACCGAAAAAACGCCCTGAGCCATACTCTGGCTCAGGGCGAACTTACAAAAGTCCGTGGTTCCACCTGAATTTGGGATATTCCCACACTCTACACCCCGGTAACGACGAGAAGTCCGGCGGGCCATTTCCTGCCCGCAGCTCCGGGGTGCCATTCCCCTTCACAGCCATTGTTCTAAAATGAATGCGCTCACATTTTATACTAAGTTAGAGGGGCTGTCAAGGGGGGGATATTTAATTTTTTATTCGATTTGTGAAGCAGAGCGGCCCTTTGGCTTTCACCCTCATCCGTATCATTTTGCAATCGCCAGCCCTGCCGCCTCCAGACGGCTGCGGAGCACAGGACCCAGGACCATTGCAACTGCCATTTTAATCAAATCCACCGGAATGAAGGGCCACACGCACAGCGCCAGCGCCGGTCCCACCGCCGATTGGGCCTGGATGCAATACCATACTGTACCAAAGGCGTAGCAGACCGCCGTGCCCACCGCCATGGCCAGGTAATGCAGAGGAAAGCTCTTGGTGTGGGTGATGATCAGACCGGCAATGATCGCCATGGGGATAAAGCCCACCAGATAGCCCCCCGTAGGTCCGGCCAGACGGCCCAGCCCGCCGGAAAATCCGGAGAATACAGGCATTCCTACCATGCCCAGCAGAAGATAGGCTACATAGCTCACCGTGCCCCACTTCCAGCCCAGCACGTACAAGGACAAATAAATCACGAAATTGGTCAGCGAGAAGGGGACCGGCCCAATGGGGATGGACATGGGGGCCAGTACACAGGTCAAAGCGGTCATAACCGCCGTCATAGCCAGGGGCAGAATCGCGCTGTTACGCTTGGTTTCCATTCAAAAATCCTCCTTGTTTCATCAAATCCAAATCCTGAGCAATATTCGTTCCGGTTGTCGTGAGCATATCGCCGGTAATGGCCGAGTTGGCCCCGGAGCGGAATAAAATCGCGCCGCCATCCGCGAACCGGCCCCGGCCCGCCGCCATCCGTATCCAGGCGGTGGGATTTATGTAGCGGAACACAGCCACGATACGCCGCACCTCCTCCACCGAAAGCGGGGGCGTGCCCTCCAGGGGCGTGCCGGGAATGGGGGTGAGCAGATTCAGCGGGATGGAGTCCACCTCCAGCTCCGCCAGGTCCAGCGCCAGCTCCAGACGGTCCTCCCAGGTCTCCCCCAGGCCCACGATGCCCCCGGAGCAGATCTGAAGCCCGGCCTGCTTGGCCCGCCGGATGTTGTCGATCTTGTCCTGGTAGCTGTGAGTGGTGCAGATGTTGGGGAAGTTGCGCCGGGAGGTCTCCAGATTGGCGTGATACCGGGTGACCCCGGCCTCCTTCAGCCGCCGGAAGTCCTCCACGCTCTGGAACCCGAAGGACGCGCACAGGCCTAACCCCGTCTCCTCCCGCAGACGGCGGTACGCGGCCAGCGCCTGGTCCAGCTCCGGCCCGGTGACGGCGCGGCCCGCAGTCACCAGCGAGTAACGCTGCACCCCGGCAGCCTCGTCCCGCTTGCCCTGCCGGACGATTTCCTCCACCTCCAGGAACGGGTACTCCTGGGCCTGCGTCTGGTGGTGGCAGGACTGGGCGCAGAACGTACAGTCCTCCCCGCAGCGGCCGCTGCGGGCGTTGATGATGGTGCAAAGCTCATAGCCGGTGCCCCGGAGGGCTTTGCGAATCTGATCGGCTCCGGCACATAAGTCCTCCAGACCGGCCTGGAGCAGAGGGGTCAGGTCGTCCAGGCGGGTCAAGCGCCGGCCCTGGATGATTTCCGCTGCCAATGTCTGCATAGGGTCCTCCTCCAAATTGTAAACTGATTTCCTTGGACAGTATACGGCAAAATCCTCTGATTGTCAACTATAATTTTCTAATGGTTTACATTCGGAGCGCGCCGGGACGGGTAAGAGTGCCCTCCCATTCCAAACTGGAATGTAAAGGATTTGCTACAGTCTTTTCTTTGTGGCAACATCCATAAGAAATCTGTTTCACTCTTTCAAATTTTGTGATATACTTATAAACACGGAAGCGAAAAAGGAATTTTTTGTGATTCCCGTGAACGGCGGACGTTCACTGTAAAAATTTTAGGAGGCGTTGCGAAATGAACAACTACATCGAAAGAGTCCTGGCCGCCACCAAGGCGAAAAACGCGAATGAGCCCGAATTCCTGCAGACCGTGGAAGAGGTCCTGGGTTCCCTGGAGCCTGTCATCAATGCCCATCCCGAATATGAGAAGGCCGCTCTGCTGGAGCGTATGGTCGAGCCTGAGCGCGTCATCGAGTTCCGCGTCACCTGGGAAGACGACAACCATGTGTGGCAGGTCAACCGCGGCTACCGCGTGCAGTACAACGGCGCCCTGGGCCCCTACAAGGGCGGCATCCGCTTCGACCCCTCCGTCAACCTGTCCATCATCAAGTTCCTGGGCTTTGAGCAGGTGTTCAAGGACGCCATGACCGGCCTGCCCATCGGCGGCGCCAAGGGCGGCTCCGACTTCGACCCCCGCGGCAAGAGCGACGCTGAGGTCATGCGCTTCTGCCAGGCCTTCATCACCGAGCTGTACCGCCACATCGGCCAGGACATCGACTGCCCCGCCGGCGACCTGGGCTGCGGCGGCCGTGAGATCGGCTATATGTACGGTCAGTACCGCCGTATCGTAGGCGCTTCCGAGTTCGGCGCTCTGTCCGGCAAGGCCGTCTGCACCGGCGGTTCTATCCTGCGCCCCGAGGCCACCGGCTACGGCGCTGTGTACTATCTGGTCGAGGCCCTGAAGCACGACGGCGAGGACATCAAGGGCAAGCGGATCGCCATGTCCGGCTACGGCAACGTGGGCTGGGGCATCATGAAGAAGGCCGCTGAGCTGGGCGCCAAGGTCACCTACTTCGCCGGCCCCGACGGCTACATCCACGATCCCGACGGCGTGGACACCGAGGAGAAGCTGAACTACATCCTGGAGATGCGCGCCAAGGATCCCATGCATTGCGCTTCCTATGCTGAGAAGTTCGGCTGTGAGTTCGTCGCCGGCGAAAAATGCTGGGGCGTCAAGGACGTGGACATCTACATGCCCGCTGCAACCCAGAACGACGTTAACATGGAGTGGGCTGAGAAGATCGCCGCTTCCGGTGTGAAGTACTACATTGAGGTCGCCAATATGCCCACCACCAACGACGCTCTGGAGTTCCTGAAGAAGCAGGCTCACATGGTCGTTGCCCCCTCCAAGGCGGTCAATGCCGGCGGCGTGTCCGTCTCCGAGCTGGAGATGGCCCAGAACGCCGAGCGCCTGTACTGGACCGCCGAAGAGGTGGACGAGAAGCTGAAGGGCATCATGAAGAACATCTACACCTCCTCTGTCGAGGTTGCTGAGCGTTACGGCCTGGGCTATGACCTGGTCGCTGGCGCAAACATCGTGGGCTTCCAGAAGGTCGCCGATGCCATGATGGCTCAGGGCATTTTCTAAATCGTTCAAAACTCTCTCCAAACAAAACGCCCGCAGGACTGGGAACAGTCCTGCGGGTTTAGTTTGCTCTGCTGGTAGAGGAATATTTGTTTTGCCGTAGCCCCAAAGGAGACCTTTCGGGACAGCCGACGGTAGAGAAGAAAATACCCGGATCAGTCTATTTCGACTGTTCCGGGTATCTCCATCGCTGGTTTCCACAGTCAGGACAAAATAAAATACAGCGGGATGATTTTGATTATGTGTCCAGAGCTTCGGCCAGTGAGGCCATATAATTGGAGGGGAAGTCTTCGATTTTGCCAGCGTCGAAGGCGGCGGCGAGGGTGGCGTCGATTGGCAGTTTGGCAAGCACGGGAACTTCTAGGTCTGCGGCCACGGTCTCAATATGGCTTTCGCCAAAGATGGTGTGTTGTTTTCCGCAGTTGGGACACTGGAAATAGCTGTAGTTCTCCACCAGGCCCAACACAGGAATGTCCATCATTTTTGCCATATTGACTGCCTTGGCGACAATCATAGACACCAGCTCCTGGGGAGAGGTGACCACAACCACGCCGTCCACGGGGAGGGACTGGAAGACTGTCAACGGCACATCGCCGGTGCCCGGAGGCATATCCACAAACATATAGTCGATGTCTCCCCAGATGACTTCCTGCCAAAACTGGGTAACTACACCGGCGATCACAGGGCCGCGCCAGATAACGGGGTCAGTCTCGTTGGCGGAGAGCAGATTTAAGGACATGAGCTTGATGCCTCCAGCGGTAACGGCGGGGTCAATGCCTGCGTCAGAACCAGTGGCCCGCTGGTGGATACCGAAAGCGGTGGGGATCGATGGGCCGGTAATATCAGCGTCCAGAACAGCCACCTTTTTGCCTTTCTTTGCCATGGCCGCCGCCAGCGAGGCGGTAACCGTGCTTTTGCCTACGCCGCCCTTGCCGCTGACAATCGCAATGACCCGCTTAACGCTGGACATGGCGTTAGCTGGGACCCGCAGGTCGCGGGAAGAACAGTCGGCGGAGCAGCTAGAACAGTCGTGGGTGCAATTTTCAGCCATAATTGATACATCTCCTTAAAATAATTAGCGAATCAGAGTATTTTCCACGGGGATCTCCTCCCGGGTCTCCTTGGAGGAGAAGTAGTAGCTCAACACATCGGCACACATCTGGGACACATCGCCGCCGCCCTCGCCGTGTTCCACCACCATAGCCACGGCAATTTCCGGGTTTTCGTAAGGGGCGAAACAGACAAAGACGGAGTGAGCGTTGGAGCTGATTCCGCCGGTCTGGGCGGTGCCCGTTTTGGCGCCCACCTGGAAGGGCAGCCCCTGAAACGCCTGCCGTACCGAGCCCTTGACGGTCAGGGCCAGCATACCGGCCTTGACGGCCTCTAGGTTTTCCTCCTGGATATCAATGGTGCCCAGCACCTCCGGCTCATAGCGGTAGATCACCTGAGAGAAATCACCGGATTTGACCTCCTTGAGCAGGTGGGCGGCGTGGCGGGTGCCGCCGTTGACCAGAGTGGCGATGTAGTTGGCCAGCTGAAGGGGGGTAACCTGGGTGCTCTCCTGGCCGATGGACACCGAGAGGGTGTTGCCGTCGTACCAAGTCTGTCCGTGGGACTCGGTATATTCTGGGCTGGCCATCACACCCCGGCTCTCATCCAGCTCAATGCCGGTGCTCTGGCCCAGGCCGAAGCGGGTGGCGTAGTCCACCAGCCGGTTAATCCCCAGCTGACGGCCTACCTCGAAGAAAAAGTAGTTGCAGGATACCTCGATGGCGTCGCTTACGTTGATCAGGCCGTGTTTGCCCCCGTACTGCCGGTAGTACCAGCACATAGGGCCGTCAGGGGTGTAGTAGGTATACCGGCCCTCGTCTTTAATTTTGGTTTTGGTGGTGATGATGTTTTCTTCTTCCAACCCGGCCACAGCAGTGATCATCTTAAAGGTTGAGCCAGGGGGATAGGCCCCCTGAAAGGCCCGGTTGAGGAAGGGGCGCAGGGGGTCATCGCCCTTCTCCTTCAGTTCGTTGGCGTAGTTGGACAGGTCAAAGGTGGGGTAGGTAGCGGCGGCCAAAACTTCGGCGGTCTCCACATCCAGCACGACGCAGGCCGCGCCTTCCGCCCCCAGTTCCTGCCGCTGGGGCATTACTGTGGCAAAGAGGTTTTCCACATAAGCCTGCAAGCCGATGTCCAGGGTCAGGAACACGTTGCCCCCTGGTTCCGGCTCAGTCTGCCAGTCCTCCGAGACGATTTTCCCTTTGGTGTTCCGTTCCACCGTACGTGTGCCCGGTTTGCCTCGGAGGTATCGTTCAAATGCCTGCTCCGCGCCGCCCCGGCCTACCTTGTCGTTCATGTCATAGTCCCCTACACCGTCTCCGTCTAGATCCAGGTTGGTGTAGTACTCCAGATCCTCGGCAAAGATGGAGGTGACTTGTCCCAGCAGGTGGGCGGCGTATCGGGTGTGGTACTGCCGGACGGTGACCGCCTCCACCACAACTCCTGGCAGGTCCAACTCTTTGACACGAGAAATGAAATCGATGTCCACATCGGTGGCAAAAACGTATTCATTGGCCGCATAAGCTCCGGTGGTGCGCAGATACAGCTCATACAGCACACCGGCTAATGCCCGGGCGTCCTTGGGGGACATGCTGCCGATGTTCAGGTCGGGGACGGTTTCTCCAGCGGCTTCCGCAGTTTTCCGGTCTACCGCGTCCTCTCCCTGGATCTGCCAAAGCGCACACATTCTGCCTAAAAGCCGGGTGGCGGAGGGCAGAGGCTCAGGCCCCTCGGGCTCACTGGCGGGCTGGGCGGGCGGGTCCCCGCCGCCTTTGAAGAAGCGTTTGATCCGATCCAGCAGAGAGGGCTCTTTGGGCGCGGGGCTGTCCCCCTCTGGTTCCGGGGTTAAGGTGGGATCCTGTTCAATCAGGTCCAGCCGGACGGACAGCTTGCCCAGCCGGGTCAGGCTCCGAAAAGCATTGCCGTCTTTGTCCAGGTCGGTAAAGTAGTAGGGGGTGCCGGTGGTAAAGGCGAAGGGGGGCGTTTTGGTGATGGACAGGCTGTCGGCCCACTCCACGTCCTCGGCCCGGGCGGCTTGGATGAGGGACAACAGAATGCTGTTGCGGTTTTCGCCCATCAGGCTGGTGTCCAGCGTGACTTGATAGATTACCCGGTTGGACACCAGCACCTGTCCGTTCCGGTCGAGAATTTCTCCTCGAGCCGGTTCCATAGTCTGAGTTTCGGCGATTTTGAACTGGGTCTGGGCATAGAGATCTGCGCCGTTGTTGATTTGCAGGTCATACAGGGTGGCGCCCATGATGGTAATCATCATGGACAGCAGCAGCAACAGCGCCCATACCCGGCGGTGAAATTGTTTGGTTTCCATGGGGACTCCTTTATCGTTTGACGGAAAGATTCCTTTGCTTCCCTTTCTTGCGGAGCAGATGCCCGGCAGGCCCTACGCCAGCTTGGTTCCCCCTACCCGGTTGTAGATACTGCGGAAGAGCAGCCAGACCAGGGGAGTCCAGGCCAAGGACCAGAGAAACTCTGGCACGCCCACCCGCAGCAGGTCAGACAGGCCCGCGCCGTTGACCAGCAGCCAGCGGGCCACCCGCAGCAGGACGATCATAGCCAACACTCCGGCAGAACAGATGAGACAGCCGGGAAAGGACTGGCTCAGGGCATACTGCGATACAGCCCCCATAGCCATCCCGGCCAGGGCCAGAAAAAACACCAGCCCGCCGAAGCCGCCGGGGTAGGCCAGCTCCCACAGCAGGCCCACCGCCATGCCAAAGCCGGTACCGGCATAGGCTCCCTCCAGCACCGCCACCGCCGCCACTGCCAGTGGCAGCAGCATGGGCGCGACCCCCCATAGGGGCCAGCGGGGCAGAATATAGGCGTCCAGCAGCCAGACTGGCAGCAGGCCCAGGGCGTAGACGAACCACTTGTGAATCAAATCCCGGCGGGTCATGGCACTCCTCTTTTCATTCCACAATCTCAAACTCTTTGATGACAAATACCTCGATTAGTGAGTCTAGGGTGACCTCCGGCTCAATTACCGCGTAGCGGGTTTTACCGGAGGGGTCGGTAAACACGCCCTCCACCCGGCCCACCACCAGTCCGGAGGGAAAAATCTCGCCCCGTCCGGAGGTGAGCACCTCATCTCCAGAGACCAGCTGGGCCTCTTCGGGGAGATAGTTCAGCTTCAGTTTGCCCTCATTCATCAGGGCAAAGTCCCCCTCCAATACCCCGGCGGAGTAGGTGCGGGTGACAATGCCGCCGATCTCGGTATCGGTGTTGATGATGGTGGACACGGTAGACCAGTTGATTCCCGTCTCGGACACTACGCCCACCAGAACCCCGGTCTCGGTAATGACGCAGTCTCCGGCCTCAATGCCGTCGGTGGAGCCCTTGCTCAGGGTGAGGGTGGAGGCCCAGTTGGAATTGGACCGGGCGGTGACCTTCACCGGTTCAGTGGTCAGCCCACGCCGCCGGGTCTGAAAGCCCAGCAGTTCCCGCAGCTGTTCATTTTCCCGGCGGGCTTCCTCGCCCTCGCGTACCTTTTCCTCGAGTTCGCCCACCTGAGCCCGCAGGTCCTTCAGTTCCTGTTCCAGTTCCCCATAGTGGAAGACATAACCATACACCCCCTCTACCCAGTCTGCGGCGGCGGCAATGCCGCTGCGGAACGGAGTAGTAACTGTGGTTACAATGTTGGACAGTGGGTCCGCCACGCCGCCCATCACAACGGAGAGCACCCCGATCAGGATGGAGAGCAGCGCGGCGATGACCAGCAGCAATATTCCGTTTTGCCGGAGGAAATCCTTCACCTTGTTTGCTCCTTTTCAGCGGCCAGGGCCAGGGTGTCCACCCCGAACCTTGCCAGCAGACGGGCCAGCCGGCACACCGGCAGACCCATAACGTTATAAAAATCTCCGGAGATGCCCTCTACCAGGACGCTTCCGTAGCCCTGAATTCCATAAGCTCCGGCCTTGTCCATGGGTTCGCCGGTGGCAATATAGCGTTCAATCTCCGCCCCGGTGAGGGGACGGAAACGGACCGCTGAGGCATCATGTTCGGTGACGGTCTCGCCGCCGCAGAAGACGGTAAGCCCGGAGTAGACCACATGCTCACGGCCGGACAGGGCAGCCAGCATGTCCGCGGCTTCCGTCTTGTTCTGGGGTTTGCCCAAAATCCGTCCATCAATGGATACTACCGTGTCTGCGGCGATGATCAGGGCCTCAGGGTGGGCGGCGGCCACCTCGGCGCACTTGCGCCGGGACAGCGTTTCTACCAGTTCCGCAGGAGTGAGGGCGGGCTCTATGATTTCCTCCCCCTCGGCGGGGATGACTTCAAACTGAGAAATACCCATCCGTTCCAGCAGCTCCCGCCGCCGGGGCGATTGGGAGGCTAGGATCATTTTCATGTTCAGCACCTCAATTGTTCTGAAAATATTTGGGCGTTGGGTCATCGGTAAGACCCAGCAGATAATCTGCGGACACGCCGTAGTGCTGGCAGATCAGGGCGATTCGCTCAGCGGAGGTGGTTCTGTTTCCACGCTCAATTTCACTGACCTGATTTTTTTTGACACCTAGAATTTCAGCAAGGGCCGCTTGTGTTTCATTTTGACTGGTTCGTATTTTGGAAATCCGCTGGCCAAACAATTCTTTTGAAAACACACAAACACTCCTTGACAAAACCACTTTGAGTGGTATACTAGCGTTATAGACCACTTTGAGTGGTTGAGTATGATAGGAGGAACAAACATGGAAAATATTCTTTATCAACTATTCACTAACGGCTATGATATTACTCCCAAGCAGGATGAAACGCAACAGGAGCTTCTCCGGCAAATCCTGGCCGAATGGAACAAAATCAAACAGGTCTTCGGCTGTGAATTTGCAGACCACCTTCGGGAATTGGAGACCCGGCGGGAAGACTGGCAGAACCTTCACTACTACCGCTCCGGTTTTTCCTTGGGCGTCCGGCTGATGCTGGAGATTTTTGGGTTTACGTCCGGCGAATGACCCAGCCATTCCGGGGCCATCCATTTATCCCGCATCGCTTATCCCTCCATGCTGGCCTCGTCCGGGCCGTTTTCCAGGTCACCGGAGACCCAAATGGAGTGGCCATAGAACATATCGCCGTCGGCAAACCAGAACTGGAAGGAGCCGTCTGCCATGACCTCGATGGACTCCAGCTCCATCCGCTCCATGAACTGCTCCCGGGTGATCGTTGGAGTCTCCCCATCTTTCTCCATCTCTTGATTCCAGTCGTTGGCGTTCTGTAGCAGCTCGTCCGCGGCACATTCCCGAACCCGCTTATCCCAATCGGCCGCAGAGGCCAGCAGGGTTTTGGCATTTTGCAGGGCCTCCTCCCGGGCCTCCTCCATGTCAATGGTGAGGGAAATTTCCGTCCCCAGCCAGTTGATCTCGGTCTCGAACCAGTCTACCTGACGGTTGAGGGTGAAAGTGCCCAGCCCCTCCTCCCGGAAGGTGACCGGCTTCTTCTGCTCCTCCAGAATGGCCTTCAAATCGGGGTCAAACCCCGGCACAGGCAGGTCCAGCAGAAGCAGGCGCTGGCCATCCTGAGAGACCCGTACCTTGCATTTGACGATAAAATCCGGAGGCGTCCGCTGGCGCAGAACGTCCAGCAGACGGTCGTCGGCTATGGTGGTGAGGACGAACTCGCCCCGGTGAATGTCGGGGCTGTCCTCCTCCATCCAGGCGGTCAGGCCAAGATGGGCCGTCCACAGCTTCTCTTTCCCGGTCTTTCCCCCGGAAAAGCCGTTGGCTCCTGTGACGGCCAGAATGGACAGCTCCTCGGGCTGAAACTGTGCGGCCAGGGCTTTATACTGCTTGTTTTCGGTATTCTGAATCGGCTCCTCCGGCTTTTCGCCTTTTGACTGAAACAGTCCAAACATAACGGGTTCCTCCCATGTACTGGCGGACCAGGTCCGCCTGCAATGTTGAAAGATGGATCGCGGGTGCGTGGTCTGCGCCCCTGCGCAGGCGGTTATCTTCCGGTAGATCCGAAGCCACCGGTCCCCCGCGCCGTATCGTCCAGCTCGTCCACCATCTGGATTTTGGCCTGTACCACAGGGGTGACCATCAGCTGAGCGATGCGGTCCCCGGGCTGGATGGTAAAATCTGATTCCCCAGAGTTTTGCAGGCCAACCATGATTTCACCTCTGTAATCACTGTCGATAACGCCCACGCAGTTTGCGGGGGCGACGCCGTGTTTGATCCCCAGTCCGCTGCGGGCGTAAATCAAGGCCACGTAGTCGGGGGAGGGCAGGGCAATGGCCAGGCCCGTGGGGATGGTCCTCCGTCCTCCGGCGGGGATGGTCACCGCTTCGTCCAGACAGGCGTGGAGGTCCAGGGCCGCTGAGCCGGGAGTCGCGTAGAAAGGCAGGGGAATTTCATTCCCGATTTTAGGGGAAATCGCTTTGATTTTCAAGTCCATATTGTAAACTCCTGAAAAAATTTTCTGGCGTGGGGGCGGCGCACGCTATTCCACGTCCCGGTAGTACAGCCCCCGGGTGAGGTCGTTGGGCTGATACCGGCCCTGCCCCTGATACCGCTCCAGCACGCGGACACACTCCAGAGGGTTTTCGGTGGTGAACATGAGCCGTGCTCCCCACAGGCCCAGCCGCTGCCAGTCCTTGCGTTTGTCGGCTAAGAAGACCTTTTTGGCATTTAAAAGCTCGTTCCGGCATCCCCAGGCTTTCACAACCGGGAAGCGTTCCCCCTTCCGGTCAGTGAGCAGATTCACATTTTCACAGGTGTGCCGGCCGCAGTGGTTGTAGATGATGCAGGTTTCGGTGATCATCAGGGGCAGACGGCCGTAAGCGATGAACTCGGTGGGCAGGGTTTTGGAGATGTCCCGAATTTGGGGGAATTTCAGTTCAAAGGAGATGGTGGCGGAGAGAAGCCCCAGCCGTTTCAGTTCTTTCATGGTCTGGCTGTTGTACACTCCCAGGCCGTAGTCGCCCCGAACCTGAAAGCCCAGCCGTCCCGCCCGCTGGACGCCCCCCCAGGTTCCGGCCAAAGCCTCGGCAACGCCCAGTTCCCGCATGGCCACCAGCTCCTGTTCCAGCTGAGGCAGTTCCCGGTCGGTGCAGATGCGGGGGAGGAGTGCCGCAACCGCCACGCCCGCGTCCTGACAGCGGCGCACGGTGTCCGGGTGGGCGGCCCCCTCCCCAACGGGGAGATAGAGTAAAGCGGGGCGGAGCTTCAACAAATCACCGCTGACCTGTCCGGCAGTGCGCACGGAAACGGTATAGACCGGCGGTTCCTTCTGATTTTCGTAGCGCACCCCGGGCTGGAAGGGCTCCCGCCTCCGCTGCGGGGGGGTCTGGCGCTGGCGGGACAGCTCCTCCAATACCCGGCGGCGCAGGTCGTTCAGGGCTGACAGGGGGAGGGATAGGCTGCCGTCCACCTTGGCGGTGGCTTTCTCACAGGCGTAGGGGGTGCCCCCGGTGCGCTGGAGCTGGCCCTCTACCTTCTCTCGGGTCAGCGGGACGTTCCGGGCCTCCTCGGGGACCGGACCTTCCACCCGGGCTACGTTGCCCAGCCGGTCCTCCGCAGCCGCCTGGGCGGGCTGACCAGGCTGAATGAGGGCGTACATCCGAATGGGTTCCTTCCGGTTTTCACCGCTCTCATAGGCGGAGCGGGCCTGAGCGTACAGCTCCCGGGGTTCCTTCTCCTCTTGACGGGTGCCAAACATATCCGGGCCCTTTTGCCCTGTAAAATACCCGTCGGTAAAACCTTGGCGGGAGAACACCTGACAAAGCGTCTCCACTTCCTCCGGGGTTGGTTCCCGGTTCTCCTTTAAGGCCCGGGCGTAAATGCCGGTGACCACCGCTACATACTCAGGCCGTTTCATCCGGCCTTCCAGCTTCAGACAGGCCACCCCCATATCCTGCAATTGCTTCAGATGGCCTGCCAGGGACAGGTCCTTCAAAGACAGGGGGTACTCGTTGGCCTTGCCGTTCCAACCATAATTCAGGCGGCAGGGCTGGGCGCACATCCCCCGGTTGCCGCTGCGCCCGCCGATGACGGAGGACATGAAGCACTGCCCGGAATAGCACATACACAGCGCCCCGTGGACGAACACCTCAATCTCAATGGGAGAGCGCTCACAGATATACTCGATGTCCCGCCGGCTCAGCTCCCGGGCCAGCACCGCCCGGGTCATGCCCAGCTCGGCCGCCTCGCGCACCCCGTCCAGGCTGTGCAGGGACATCTGAGTGGAGGCGTGAAGGGGCAGGTCCGGCGCCGCCTGCCGCAGCGCCCGCACCAGCCCCATGTCCTGTACCAGCGCGGCATCCGCCCCCAGCCTGGACGCCTGGACGGCGCAGTCCACCGCCGCGGCCATCTCCCGGTCAGAGCACAGGGTATTCAGGGTGAGGTACACCTTCACCCCGCGCAGGTGGCAGTAGGACACCGCCGAGGCGAACTCGTCCCGGGTGAAATTTTTTGCCCCCCGGCGGGCGTTGAATTGTCCGAAGCCCAGGTAGACCGCGTCCGCCCCGGCGCATACCGCCGCGCGCATGGCCTCCTGGCTTCCGGCTGGGGATAGTATCTCCATAGGTATCTTCTCTCGTTTCTGTGGTTTCTGTAAATTTGCCGCTGGTGGCAAAGCAAGCGATACGAAGCTTGCGACGACGTTGTCACGCTGCGCCTGTTCGCAACGCGCGGCTTCGCTCCGACTCAAGCAAAACCCGCTCCCACTGCGTAGGCCCTGGGCTTTTGCTTTCGCTGCGCTCCATCCGCGCTGCTCACGACGGCTCCGCGCTTCTTGCTGTCACGCTGCGAAGCGGCCAGGTTCTCGCCTTCGGCTCGGTCGGCGATGGGCGTTTGCCACCGGCAAACATCGCCGCTCGGTCGCTTTCGCTGCGATTCGGATAAAATACAGATTTGCTGCGCTAATCTTGGTTTTTTATCCTCACTCCGCTCCAAGCTCCCTCGCTGTCCGCTTCTCCGCGCTCATACGTTCCCGCTCGGCCTGACTTAATCGGTGGTAGCTGGGCGCCATGGCGGCGGCGGACGTCAGTTTTCCCATCCTGGCCAGCTCCAAAGCGGCCCTGGCCACCCCCCAGGCGGTCTGATAGCGCAGATGGGGCGGTGCGAGAATGCAGGGTAGGCCCGCCTCCTCCAGCGCCCTCTGCGCCAGGGCCGCCCCATCTCCCACCAAGCTCTGAGGCTTCCCCGACACGCAGACCTCCTGAATCAGCTCGTCCAGACCCATGGCCCGGTCCTCCGTGAGCCGTCTCAGCCCGCCATGTTCCGCCGCAAACCGGGCGCAGTACACCTGGTTGCGCCGGGCGTCCATCACCGCACAGATTTCCCCGCCCATATGGGCACACTGCCAGGCCATGGACTCCAGGGTGGAGCAGGGGGCGCAGGGCTTGTCCCCCGGCCATGCCAAGCCTTTGGCGGCGGCCACTCCGATGCGTACCCCGGTAAAGGACCCAGGCCCCGCCGCCACCGCCACCACGTCCATCTCCTCCAGGGTGAGCCCCGTATTCTTCAGCAGATCGGCAACCATGGGCATCAGGGTGGCGGAATGGGTCAGCCCGCTGTTCTGAAAGGACTGGGCCAGCAGCCGCTCGTCCTCAGCCACTGCCACGCTGGCCGTCACGGCCGAGCTCTCCAGTGCGATGATTTTCACAGATCCACCCCCTCAATGGTAATCATTCGGTCGTCGTCGCCCTCTCCTCGACAGATGGACACCCGTACAGCGTCCTCCTCCACGGCCTCGGCCACATTTTCGCTCCACTCCACGGCACATACGCCCCCCCGGGCCAGATAGTCCTCCCAGCCGATGTGAAATAGCTCATCGGCGCTGCCCAGCCGGTACATATCGAAATGAAACAGGGGCAGCCGCCCGCCCTCATATTCGTTGACGATGGTGAAGGTGGGACTGGTCACCCTCTCCTCCACCCCCAACGCCCTTGCCATGCCGGACACAAAAGCGGTCTTGCCCGCCCCCAGATCGCCGGTGAAGGCTACCACCCGGCCCTGCGCCAGCGCATTGGCCAGCCGCGCCCCCAGCGCCTCGGTCTCCTCCCGGCTGTGGGTTTCAAACGTCATTGCGCTCACTTCCAAAATAAAGTTAAGATTCGGAAAACTCATTCAAAACAGTATAGCATATTTCCCCGTAATGTGCTATACTAATTTGCAGTTTTTACAGCGGGGGAGGAACCACGTTTTGCATCCGACACGCACACTCAAAGAATTTTTCAAAAAAGGGGACGTGGCCCTGCTTCTGCTGTGCATTCTCGCCAGCCTCATGGGCCTGGTGCTCATCTACAGCGCCACGCGCTACCGGGAGGGCCTCTACTCCTATCCCTTGAAGCATACCATGTTCCTGTGCATGGGCATTGTGGCCTATATCTGGGTTACTTTCATCGACATTGAATACTTGATGGAGAAATGGTGGTGGGTGTTCCTGCTCCTGGGCCTGTTCGTCATCGCCCTCATCGCTCCCTTTGGCCGGGACGACGGAACCGGCAACAAGAGCTGGGTGTTTCTCCCCGTCATCGGGAAGTTTTTCGGCTTCCAGCCGGGCGAGATCGCCAAGCTGGCCTACATTGTGGTGCTGGCCTGGATGATTAACAAGGAACGGCCCCGGGGCCTGGGCCGGTTCCCTGCTTTGGTCAAATACGTCATCCTCACCGGCGTGTTCGCCGGGTCGCTGGCGGTGCTGTCCGGGGACTGGGGCATGGTCATCGTCTACCTGTTCATTTTTGTGGTCATGGCCTGGGTGGCCGGCGTCAGCAAGTGGTGGTTCATCGGAGTGGGCGCGCCCTTGGCGGGGACGCTGGTATTTCTGTGGCACTTCATCCTCCCCCGCATCGACAAGCTCTGGGGGGACTACCGCATTATGCGCTTCCGGGTGGTGGTAGAGCACTGGAAGGGCAACAACCTGGACCCCTTGGGCAGAGGCTGGCAGCAAAACCAATCCCTGGCCGCCATCGGCTCCGGCCAGCTCACCGGCATGGGCTGGCTTCAGGGCGTCAAAACCCAGTCGCCCCGGTCCACCAGCCTGCCCGCCCGCCACACCGACAACATCTTCGCCGTGTGCGGGGAGGAGTTCGGCCTCATCGGCTGCTGTACGGTACTGCTGGTGCTGCTGGCCATCATCCTGCGGTGCGTGTGGGTGTCCCGCCGGGCCAAAAGCCATATGTCCGCCTATATCGCCATGGGCATCGCCGGGATGCTGATGATTCAGACCATCATCAACGTGGCCATGTGCTTGTATCTGGGTCCGGTCATCGGTCTGACCCTCCCCTTTTTCAGCTACGGCGGCTCGTCCACTCTGACGCTGTTCATCGCCATGGGCGTGGTGTCCGGCATCAAAATGCGGCCTCTGCCCAGCTGGCTCAAGGATCGAAGCCAGCTGTAGAAACGCTTCTCCCCCAAAGGCGTATGGGGCGGCGTTGCCTGTAAAAAATTCCGCGGGCGTTTTCGACTGGAAGCGCCCGCATATTTTTTCTCCTTTGGTGTATGCTACGCTTATATTCCTACAAAGGAGGCTTTCTTCGTGAAATCCCGCATCATAGTTTTATCTTTGTGTCTCGGGGGAGCCCTGGCCGCACC
>OFGQ01001405.1_pt1 | contig 16086 bp, 10 predicted proteins | sample 1521791 | NCBI WGS metagenome assembly OFGQ01 (sample SAMEA3504116, study PRJEB24116) | mouse gut metagenome | biome: mouse gut; feature: mouse-associated habitat; material: faeces | place: Denmark | collected 2011 | reverse complement strand
CATATCCTGGCACTTGCGAATCAGAATACGCACCAGCCATGTGCGGAAGTACTGGGCTTGGCGCAGCGATGGCAGCTTTTCGAAGCAAGCCAGCACCGTCTCGCTGATGGCGTCTGCCGCGTCCGCGTCATTGTGAAGATAGCTCCGGGCCACCTTGTACAGCGTGCCTTTCTGACCTTCAATCAGTTCCACAAAGGCGGCCCCATCTCCAGCCCTGGCCCGTTTTATCAGTTGTTCCATAACATCCCTTCTTTACTGCTGTTGACCGGTCACACCTATTAGACGGATGGGGCAGCCTTTTGGGGTCTCCATTAGAAAATTTCTTTGTAAGTATACTATAGGCACGGAAAAGTGAACATGATATTTTCTAAAAGTTCCGATATCATCTGCAAGCAATGAGCGGCGATATCGTTTTGATATCGCCACTCGCTTGTTGGGGCGCTGCCCCAAACCCCGGACCGGGCGCTTCCACGCCTGGTCGAACGCACCTGTCGGTGCGGCTCCATGCTTCGCATGACCAGCAGGGAAAGAGTGACCCGGCAGCGTCATGAGGGGATAGCCGCAAAGCGGCGCAAGCGACCTGGAGCGGTGACAAATCAGCGATCCAGGTCACGGCCTCGCAGAGCGCGCGGATACATTGCCGCAGGCAAAGAAGTGCGCCGTTCCCCGCAGGTGCTCGGAAGTGGACAGCTTAATCAGGCGCATGAGGTGCGCAAACTGACCCACGCGGGTTCACCCGAACGGCTCCCAAGAGCAAGGATAACTGTGAGGCCCACCGTTCTGTCCCCTGCTGGTAAAAAACGCCCAGCCTGGACGCAGTGTGCACCCGGCTGGATAGTTATACATTGCTTTTGTCTTTTACGGGACACCTCACTTTTTGGCATTCCTCGTTATGCCTATTTTTGCGGGGCAAATAAATGGAAAAAGAATAAAGACAAATCCGAAACCCGTTGCGGCACAAGGGCTTTCCGATTTGTCTTTATTATGACATAACGGCACACATTCTGTACCCGCATGGCAAACGCCGGTATGAACCCCAAAGCGTTGCAGTACATCATGGGCCACGCCAACATCACCATGACGCTGGACTATTACACCCATGTTGACACCTGTTCCGTAAAGACGGAGATGGAGCGGCTGGCCGCATAGTGAGTAGTAAAGTAGTAAAAAGAAAGCGGCAGGCCGCTTTTACTACTTCCGTACTACGTTTCAGCGCAAAGTCACGCCGGGATACGCCGAGATATGCGAACAACTCTCCCAAACGGCAAATGGCGGAAACGCCTGAAAATCAAGGCTTTGCCACCATTTGCCGAGTTACATAAGGTTAGGGCTGGAAATTACAAAATGTTTATATGGAAATTTGTCGGCCCTTTCCCAAAGTGCATAAGGGGTCAAAAACGCAGAATCTTCTCCACATTGGAAAAATCCAGCGGCCTCATATGGGCTAGACTGTTCCGGGCGTTCCGGAACAGGACCAGCTGCTTATGTTCGGGGCCACTCAGGCCCAACTGCTGGCTGCCCACGAGATACACCAGCAGACCTAGCTCTGCGTCCTGTGGGTCGTCGATAGTCTCCCCATAGGAGGTGGTCAAGGGTAGCGCCGCCCGGATCTCCTTCTCATGCTGCTGGATGAACTCGGCGGAGTACTGCTGGAGAACCGGGAAAATCAGTTTCAGCTGGCTCTCCCACAGTCGGCCTTTCAGGCCAGCCAACATGGGGGCTATATCAAAGGTCTCTCCGTTACTGCGGGTTTTCCTACGGGCGATGTCGTTCAGCACCCCCTCTGGATCCGTCAGAAAGGACTGTCCCCGTTGGATGCAGGCGGCACACAGCTCTACGTCGTCTTGGCACAGAGTAGATACCAGCTCCGCCAGATAGGGCCGCAGCACAATGGGGACACCTCCCTCGGTACAGGCGAGAGCGCAGAAGGCAAAGCGGTCGTAGGCGTCAACCTCGTCAGAGAAACGGATGCTTTGCACCCCTTTCACCGCCTTCCGGGGTTGCTCCCCCTCGACAGTCTCCAGCAAGAACACCGCCGGGGGCATCCCCTCGGGTAGGTTTTTATAGTATTCCACCAGGAACCGGCTCCACTCCTCCAGCTTCTCCCCGGAGACGTCCCGCACCCACAGGTAGCGGTCATTCAGCACCAAGTCCTCGCTCTTGGCTAGAAAGGCCGCATAGGACATGCCCCGCCGGTATGAGGCCCGCTTTTCCTGCTTGCAATAGGTTTCAAACAGGAACTCCCCCACGTTCCCCGGGGGACAGGAGAACTCCTGGAGACAGTTGTTGGGGTTGCCCTGGTGCAAAAGTTCCTCAATCCGGCTGTACATGGTCCGATACCAGGGGATGGACGGGGGAAGGGAGAGGATTACGCTTTTTCCCCCCAGCATAGTATCGCTCACGGTGCGGAGGAGACGGCTGGCCCGGGTAATCTGTTCCCACCAAATCTTATCCATGTCAGGCCTCCTCCTCGTATGCCAAGATTTTGTCGTCCACCGCCTGTTTGCTGCCCATCATGTCCCGGAAACGGAAGCGGGCAAATCGGTAGCGGTTGTTCCCCAGACGCTTGAGGATGTTCAGCTCCTGCATCTCCTCCATCAGAGCCTCCACTGAGGGCCGGGGCAGCTTTGCCAGCTTCCAGATTTCGTATTCCGATGCAATCTGGATCATATCGTCTGGGCTGAAACCCTCCTGATTGCAGGACTCATAGCTGTAGTAGGCGGCCAGCAGGGCGATTAAGTAGTAGTAGTCGTCCTGGCTCTTGTCCACCCTGATGGTGATGTCGAACTTGTCCTGGATCTGTTCCAGCAGGGACTCGTCAGACAGAACCTTCTTGATTAGCTCCTCCTTGACTACATAGGGGGGAACCTCCGACTCGGAATAACCCGCATATCCACGCTGGAGAGACTCAATCAGCTTGGAGCAGTACAGCTGGAGCAGACCGGGGAAGTAGTTGGTGGTGGTGAAGATGGTGGATACCAGCCGGGCAGTCTCCTCGTTGTCTGGGAAGCGGAAGCCAAGATAGGACAGGGGAACCTCCAGCAGTTCCCGGGCCTCCTTGTACTTGAAAGGGGTGACGGTGAGGGCACTCAAGTGGGTCAGGCTCACGTTGTCGCTGATAGCCAAATCCCGCTGGAACCGGACCACGTTGTGCAAACCGGCCACCACAAACTTGAACCGGTTGGCTCCCACGCCCTGGATGTCTTTCAGAGCGTCGAAGGGCTGGAACTTCACTGCGCCGCAACTCTCGATAAAGGCGTCCGCCTCGTCCAGGAGGAGCAGCAGATAGGGGATGGGGTCCCTGGTGTCTCGCAGGCGGTTCTTGATGTCTCGGGCCAGCTCGTCCCAGTTGTCGGTGATGTGTTCCGTTTTCAGGATACCCTCGTCATACAGGGCGGCAGAGATCTTTCGGGCCGCCTCCCGGTAGTCCTTGAACTTGATGTCGATCCACACGGCCCGGTCGCCGTTCTCATCCCGGTCGATATCCTTCTGGGCCTTGCGTAGCAGGGCCGTCTTACCCAGTTGGCGTCCGCCGTAGACGATGTTCACCCCATTGGGGGCCTTGATCTTCTCCAAGTCATTCTTCCGGCCGATGAACAGCTCCGGCGGCATAGCCTGGCTGGAGTTGGGCTGATAGAGGCGGCAGGCTGCAAAGGGCATGATGACCGACATCAGCATCCGATTCACCGCCGTCTCGGAGTAGTGACTGGCCAGATAGACTAGCACCACCCGATCGATGACAGCGAAGGTCTTTTCGTGGAACTCCGCCTTGGTGCGCCGGGCCAGCTCCCGCCGGTCCGCCAAGGTGAGGGCGTAGTCCAGCAGGATCAGGGTATTTTTCGCATCGCCGATTTCCCGGAAGGTGTCAATCAGACGGCTGGCGTCCATGCGCCCGAAGATATTTACCAGACGGAAGCCGCTGCTTTCCGCCTCGGAGCCGAAAACAGACACCGGGTGCTTATAGTCGCTGCGCTGTCCCCCCTCCGACTCCCGGCTCAGATAGACTTGGTAGTGGTCCTTGCCGTGGATTGGGGTCTCCGGCTGCACCTGTTTCACCCGGAACCCCAGATCGGCCAACAGGTCCTGGATCCTCGCCGCTGGCGTTCCGGTTCCCTTGGGCCAGCTCTTGATTAGGTGGTTGGCCCCTCGGTCGTCCTTGTTCCGCTCCCGAACTAGGTTGGTCTCCAAGTTGCTCCCCGCACTGCCCGCCTTTCTAGCGTTGACACTGTACTCCCGCAGAAATTCCTGAAGATAATCCGCATGGACGGCGGTGAGTTCCATGTCCAGATCCTTGGCGTTGAGGCGGTTGAGCAGGTCCTCTGCCGCAGTGTAGTTCTGCACCTGGATGCGCTCCTGAATTTCCAGGATGACGTCCCGGAACTCCTCCTCCTCCCACTTGGGGTGTTCCTTCTGATAGACAGCCAGACTAGCGGTCAGATCCTGGGCCCGGGCGGTGGCCCCCTTTTCAATCTTGCCGCGCAGAGCGTTGAAGACCTTTTTGCAGAAGCCGAAGTTGTGGGTCTCCTGGGTCCAATCGAACCAGCCGTTCATAATCTGTAGCATGACCTCCTTCTGGTCGCCCTCCAGGTTGTCAATCTGGCCATAACTCTGGGCCAACTCCAGATATTCCGCGAACTCTTTGCGCTTTCCCTCCAAAAAAGCCGCCGGGTCGGCAAAGCCCATGTCCTGTTCCGGATCCAGCTCCAGCAGTTCCCTGTTGCGAACTAGATGGGGATGGCCACGCAGATATTCCAAAATCAGCCGGGCGGAACCGTAGTCGTCGCCCCACTCTCCCCGGACCTCCAGGATTTCTCGGAGCCGCTCCTCCAAGGGACGTTCCTCCTTGGCAAAGTGGCGCTTAATCCGGGCCGTGACAGACAACTCGTCCATCTCCTGCACGTTGTTCAGCATAGGAAAGCAGTCCTCGTCCAGCAGCACCTCGTCCCACTGGAGGAAGGACAGATAGAAATACCGGTTGGCCTCCTCCTCAAAGGTGCCGTCCAGCCGCTGGCGTAGCTCGTCCAGGGTGGTTAGCAGGACCGCCCGTCCTGCCTGATCCGCCGGGGTCCCGACGGGCTGTTCCGCCTCAAAGGCGGCCGCACCCTGCAAATCCCGGAGCAGTGGACTGCGACCCCGCTTATAAGCGGCAAGCCCCGGGTCGTTCTCATCCGTTGTGTTAGCCGAGAGGATGGCAGCATAATTGCACAGTACCGTGACCACCCGACGGAGTAACTTGCTCAGATTAGTACGCAGACTGCCCATTAGGTCGGAGGATCGCTTCACTAGGCGCAGGCTGCTTCCGGCTACCTCCCAGGCCTCGTCCAGCACCCGGTTCAGCTTTCCACTGTCGATGGCTTCGCTGTCGATCTCCTCCCTGTCCTTGATATACCAGGTGCACAGAAAGTCTTCCAGCAACTCCAACACCTCACGGTCGTCCCGCCGGACGGCGTCCAGATACTCCGCAAGTTCTCCCTGAGGGGAGAAGATAAGCTTCTTGGTCTCTAGGAATCGTTTCTGGGAGGCACGCTCCTTGGTTCGGCCAAGCACGTTGTTCTGATAGAGGGACTGGGCCTCCGCCCGGACAGCGGACAGGCTCTGTTCAAAGGCTTCCCGCTTCTTCTGCCGGTAGTCGGCGTAGAAGTCGATTCCCCGGTGGTAGGTCGATTTGAACTCCTTGAGCTGGTAGAGTACCTGGTTCAGGGCCACATTGGCCTCCAGAAGCGGGCGCTTCGCCACTGCGTCCCACAGCTGGTCCAGCTGGTAGTCATAGCCGCACTGATTAAAGAAGCAGCTGCGCAGGGTAGCAGACACCACCAGGGCATCTATTGGTTCGGAGTTGCCCGAGAAGTAGACCTGGAACAGCTTGTCAGAGCTGTAGGCGCAGTCCGCCAGGGGGTCGTTTAGGGCATAGGCCAGCTGCATCCGGAAGGGCTGGTACTCCGGATACCTCCGGGCCAAGGTCTCCAGATAAGCGGTGGCGCAATAGGTTTTTCCCGAAGCCAGCATCCCCAGAATATCCTCCTGATACTGGCTCTGCAACTCCTTTGTCAAGACACTTTTCTCCTTTTCCTCCGCAGATCGGTTCTGTTTCGGTTCAGTAGAGGGAATTTCCGCATCTTCCTCCGGGGCCTCCGGAGGGACCTCGGGCGCTTCCCGTTCTGTTTCTTCGGCTTCCCCTGTCTCTTCCGGCACTTCTTTCGGTTTCTGCTCCTTCTGCGTTATATACTCGGAAAGGGAACACAGGGTTCCGTCCGGAGCGCAGAACTCATCTTTGCCGATGAACCCCCACAGAATTTCCACATCCTCCGGCAGTTGGGGACGCAGATAGGCCTCCCACCCGGCCAGTTCCTCCTCCCGAGAGAGGGCAAGGAACACCTTGAGTTTCCCTTCCGCTTTCTTGACGGACTCCCCAATTTCTTTAGCCAGCCCATCTAGGGCTTCCTCCGGATCCTCCTCTGTGAAAATGGCGGCTGGCAGGATCAGGGCTTGTATGTTCTCTTCCTCCGTGGCCGTCAGTTTGATGATGCAGGCACCGGTGATTTCAGAATATGCAGCGAAAAAAGCGGGATCATCAGCAAACAGTCTGCTGAACCAGCGCCGCCCCTCATAGCCCCGGATAAAGTCGGCGGCGGTCTCCATCCGCGCCCACGTTCCCCCATCCCGGGCGTTTGCGGGCGTTCTGCCCTTCTCTAAAGCTTTCTGCAACAGTGGCCTGCCCAGAGGCGTGGCACCGTACAGTTCCTGTTCCGGGGCAGTATCAAGTGTATAGCGGGTTAGGTATCCTTCCTTCAGTAGGACGGCAAGGCTTTTCAGGAAGAGTCCCATATTCTGTTCCGGGAAATTATAGAGAAGATGATCCGGTGAGAGGAAATACTGTCCGGAAATCAGCTGATAAATGACCAACTTAATCCCCGGATTGGCTGTGCACAGACTTTTCAACGCTTTTATGCCCTTGGGCTGTTTGCGTCCGCCACTTATTTGCAGAGTCCCGGTCAATTTGCTCAAAGGGGGCCGGACGGTTTCCAACTTTCCCGGATTCTCCGGTTCCTCCGGAGTCTTCGGCTCTTTCCCGGTTTTTACTTCCTCTGAGATTGCCTCCTCCGTAGGCGAAAAGGGAACGCTCACCGTTTCCGGCATTGGGGTCTCCCCCTCGGGCAGAACCAGCTTTTTGCTCATAATGGCAAGGGGCATGGCTGTTCCAAAAACCGGAATTAGGGGACTAATGTCCTCATACCCCGGATACTCCAGCCTGATGCAGGCTAGAAAACTGCGGTAGGGCTCCAGCTCCCCCGTTTGGTCCATCCGCTCCAGCACGGTATCGACCAAGCCGGACAACTTCTCCTGGAGGACAGACAACTCACCCCGGAAGGCGTCCTCCAGGGATCGAACCGACTGAAAGTCAGCCACCACCTGCCGCAGCTGTGCGATGTGCTCGCGCTTGGCCTGGCTCCGCTCCAAGAGTTCCTCTGCCAGTTCCACCGTGACTGCGGGGGGAAGGACATACCCCTCCAGCAGGCGCTCCACCCTCTCCTGCTCCGTCCGCAGGACGTCCAGTTCCCGGAGCAGTCTCTCTTGATCTTCTGCGGACAAGAACACTCCCTGGGCAAGTTTTTCCTGGATCTGGCTGATATAGTTTTTCGCCTGTTCAAATTGTTTTTTCAGCTGTTTCAATTTTCCATATTCCTCCTTGTTTTGCTCGATTTTGGAGATACTGCTTAAAGTATATCACAGTTGTATTCTCTCTTACAACACGGATTATCGAATTTTGTAGAATTTTTTGCCTCGGTATCAGCGTTCGGTTTCCGAACGCGCAGCCAGCTTTTATAGTGGGCTGTTTACGGGGTTTGGGGTACGGCCAACGAGCAAAACGGACTTCTGGCGGCCACGCTGGAAGTCCGTTTTGAGTATTTGTGGGGACAAATACTCTGCTCGCAAGGTAAGTGAACCGCCGTCAACGGGACAGAATGTTTCCGTTGATTTTGGTGGTGACCAATGTGGTCATCATCACTTCTGGTAAGAGGTCAGAATGGTCTCTTACCAAACGAGGACCTATCATGTGCTCAAATTGAACAGTTGATTTTCCGTGTTGCTCTGGTTTGCAAATCAAGAGGTCAATGTGACCTGTTGAAGGGTGATGCGCTACTTGGCAAGCAGTGTCTTTGTTCCCACAAAGACTCAAAACTGCGGTTCCCGGCGTTGCCGGAAACCGCAGTTTCTGCTTGTTGGGGTAGCACCCCAAACCCTTTGAACAGCGTTTCACGCTGGCTGCGGCTCTGCGAGCCTGACGGATTTTTGAAAAAATGCCGTTTCCACTTACGGGGCAGTATGCGATTATGCTGGTAAGCCAACCTCGCCGTTTGCAAAAAATCTCTGCCGGAGACGGGAGGAAAAGCGCCGGAACGGTGCGCAGCCGCAGAATGGAATTCTGCGAAAAGGGGTTTGGGGGCAGGAGCCACCAACAAGCAAAAACGGACTTCCGGCGGTCACGCTGGAAGTCCGTTTTGAGTATTTGTGGGAACAAATACACTGCTTGCCAAGTAGCGCATTTCCTTTGAAAACCATGGGAAGCATCTTAAATTTTTATTACTCTTCTGAAAGTCTCTTGACCTCCAGATAGTAGTGCTCCTGGTCTGGGTCCAGCGCCACCTCATTGATGCCATTCTCCAAATCAAAGCCGAAGTTCTGCCGGACGATCTCAATCTGCCCCCGGTCCTCCAGTACGGCGGTCTGACCGGTACAGGTCAGGTTGGAGCCCAGCCTGGTTACCGTGTCGTAGCCGTAGACGTCCCGGTTTTTGGTGTGGGCGCAATAGAAGTCATAGCTGCCCTCTTTCGTCATTTCTGCGGTTAGGGTGACGCTCCCCCCGGCGGGGATGGTCACCTGGGCTTCCAGGTAGAAAATCCGGTCCAGGGCATAAGCATCCAAGTCCTCCAGTGACCCTACACCGTAGCGTTCCATGGGGTCCTTTGCCAGCACGCCGTGGACCAGCAGCTGGTCCTTCATCAGGCCGAAATACAGCTCAAAATCCTGGCTTCGTGCGTCCCAGCCCTCGTAGTTTCTGTCGTACCGCTGGCGGAGAACCGTCCGCAGGATGTCCTCCAGATCGGTCTCATACCGCTTGACGGTCACACCGGCCTCCACCGTCTCTTTGGTGTCCCAGCCGCCGGTGGGGTAGCCCTGGGTCTGAATGGGGCCGATGTCCTCCCCCACGACGATCAGGTAACGAGGCATTCCGTCGTCCACCGCCCCTGGCACGGGAATGGAGAACTGTTTGTCCATCCAGCCCTTCTCCAGGTCCCGGCTGGTTCCGTTGAAGCCATAGGACAGCACAATGGTCCTGCTGTAGTCCAGATCAAAGCTGTTGCGCAAAGTGGGATTGGGGATGCCGGCCTTCTCATCCTCCTCCGGCCCCCAGGGGTCGGTGAACTCATAGACAATGACCGGAACACCGCTGAAATCGGGCCAGTCCTCCAGGGCGTTTTCCAGATAGTCTGTATCTTCGATCAGGTCTTTGTAATCCGTCCAACTGTTGGCGTACATCAGATTCATGCTGCCAGGCTCCGCCTCAGTGAACAGGGTGCCACCCCAGGGGCCCTGATAGCCGCCGGAAAACTGTCCGGCGTGGAGGGCGGTCTCCAGCGCCTGTCCGTCCGCCGTCAGGGCGGGCCAGTGCTCGTCCAGCTCCTGGAAGCTGCTGACAAAGGGGCAGAGCACCGAGACTGTCCTGTCCTGCGCCGAGGTGTTGGTCAGGGTGTAGGCGTCGGTCACCTGGATGTCGGTGGAGGACCGCCAGCGCCCCCCCTCGGGATACCACTCGTTGTAGTTGTCCAGAACCTCCTGCCGCTGTTCCGGGGTGAGGCCCTCCCGGCTGTCGGCCTCCTTCTGGTTGGACCACCACACTGGCACCCAGGGGGCGAAGTCCAGGGTGATTTCCCGCTCCGCCGTGACTGCGCTGTCCTCCTCTTTCAGGATCAGCGGAAACACCGGCCCGGCATAGGACATAAAGACAGACGCCCCGTCCTCTCCGGTCCGTCCGGCACCGTTGCCGCCGGCATTGCCCCCCAGCCGGGGCAGAATCTGGCTGCCCACCCCCACTACCAATACCAGGGCGGCGGCCAGGACGCCCCACTTCTTCCATCGGGACCTGCTCGTCCGGTCACTTGGAGACGCTTCGTCGATTTTCTGTTCACTGATCTCACTCAAAGCCTCAAAGAGGCGTTCGCTTCGCTCTCTCATACAACAATCCCCTCCTGTTCCAGAGCCTTGCGCAGGCCGTCTCGGAGACGGCTCAGCCGCTTGGCCATGCTGTTGGGGGAGCACCCCGCCTGGGCCGCGATCCGGTCCACCCGCTGGCCGTACCAGTACCGCCTTAAAAAGGCGGTCCGGTCCACCGGGGACAGGGTATCCAGCCACCGGTCGATGGCTCGAGCGGTCTCCCGGGCCTCGGAAATCTCCTCGGCGCTGGGGACGGCGGGCAGGCACTCCTCTAACTCGTCCAGTAGGACGGCCAGCCCATTTCCCCGCTTCTCCGTCCGCCTTGCCCGCCAGCGGTCGATGGACAGGTTCCGGGTGATTTTGGCCAGATAGGCCCGCAGGGAACCGGGCCGCTGGGGAGGCATGGTGTCCCAGGCTTTGTGCCAAGTGTCGTTGACGCACTCCTCTGCGTCCTCCCGGCTGTCCAAGATGTTTTGGGACAGATTGCGGCACAGCCAGCCGTATTTCTCATCGCTGGCGGCGATGGCCCCCTCGTCCCGGGCCCAGTACAGGCCGATGATGGTGGCGTCCTCCATAGGTGCTCCTCCTCTCCTTCCGTCTGAAAGGTCCTTTCACCTATTAAGACGGGATATTCCGTGGATTGTGACACCCCAATTATAAAATTAACCCCTGAAAAAATCAAACTGTTTACTTTAATGCGTGTTTGTTTGCATAAACGGGCAAAAAAGTCCCGGAAGAATCATAAAGTTCCTCCGGGAACGGATTGGATTATTGATGAGAAAAGCCGGTTGCCATATAGCGCAGTAGACTATAGAAAAGATGATGCCGACTTCCCTACCACTATTTGAGGTAGCCGCTACTGTTAATACGGTGTTCGGCATGAAGTGATTTTGATCTAAACTTTGTCGGAGGTAACAGGGATGCTATGTCCTGCGTGTGATGTCATTCTTTATGAGAGGGTGTCATTGGAAAATTTTTGTATGTTCTCTCTATTTTTTTGTAAGTTTCTCTGTTACATTTTTATAAACATACATTTCAGGATACATTTCTTTTGGATATTTTTGTGTTCGAAGATACGGTGCCCCATGGCTTGCTGGATATGAGAGGAATGCAGGCCTTTGATGATGCAATATTCCCATTAATGCTGACAACAGAAACCATTCTTTATACCGTCTAAAATAGTAAAAACATGATAAAATTTCTTGTAATGTTGTCGGGTCAAAGAATTCTCTCACCCATGGTGGAACAGTATCCAGTGATATGGATTTTGCACAATGTTTGACTCTTTTTTCATATTTTTTAATGCTTGTAGTGCTTCTTCTAATGATTTATACGGGTGCACCTTACCAAGTGAAAGTGTATATGCATATGGGTTTAGGTCATTACCATATACGTCAAATTCGTTTTTCCATCCTTGCAATAAAATTGTACCAGATCCACAGAATGGATCAAAAATGGGCATACCTGTTGTTGCATACTCTTCAATCAAAAATTGGGCACATTCAGGCCTCAACCTTCCGATATAGGGAGATAGTGAATTGAGAGAGTCTTTTTGAAATTCAGTAGTTTCAATTACAAGATTTCTATATTCCATAAACACTCAATCCTAGCAATACTATTTATATTGCCGACTTTATACCAGCAAAAAATCTATAGCTTTTATAATTTTAATCCCATCTTGTGTCTGCGTCAAGTCGCAATCCAGTGCAATCACCAACTTCTCATAATTATCCCGAATCTTCCGCAAGGGAGCAAGCTCCCGCTCACGGGTTTCCGGAGCGTTCATATCCTCTGTGACCTGAATATACTTCTTCTCATCCGCCTTTGTGGCAATAAAGTCTACTTCCTGATTGTCGATTTTTCCGATGGCCACATCATACCCCTGCCTTAGTAGTTCAAAATAAATGATGTTCTCCAGAATGTGGCCGCTGTCCCCGTCCCGGTAACCCAACAGGTAGTTCCGCAGGCCCATATCCACAATATAATACTTACCTAGTGTCCGCAGATACTCCCGACCCTTAATGTCAAACCGCTTGATCTCGTAGAAGATATATGCCTCCAACAGTGCCTCGATATAACTCTGAATGGTATGCACCGCAGGTTTCCTGCGGCCTTTTTCTTCTAAAAGGCCCTCGTTGACCAGCGTGTTGCCGATGGAGGTGGCGGACACATTGTTACCGATATTATCCGCTAAAAACATAATGATTTTCCTGAGCAGGATTGGATCAGTGATGGTGTGGCGACCCTTCCGCTTTTCCCGTTCCAGGATATCGTTGACAACAGCGGCGGAGTACACCCCGTCCAATGCGGAAGTCACACGGTCAATCTCCAGTCCTACATCCGCCAGCATGGGCATCCCACCGAACCGGACATATTCATTGAACAATTCCCGCTCATCGTAGATATCGCCGTCTTGATCTGTGATCCGGCGCTTTAATGCTCCAGTAGGTGATTTTTTCTCTGTCACAGTGTACCCATGGAAATCCAAAAACTCTTTGAAAGAAAGGGGGAGCACCTTGATCTCAACATACCGGCCAGAAAGGTAGGTGGACAACTCGGAAGAAAGCAAATAAGCATTGGAGCCAGTAATATAAATATCGCAATCAAAATCTACACGGAAAGAGTTGACTGCATTTTCCCACCCAGAAATCCGTTGCACTTCGTCAAAGAACAAATACATTCGTTTGTCCGGCAGAATATGGGCTTTCACATATTCATAAAAGCCTCTGACATCCATATCCGGAAAACGCATGGACTCAAAATTCATTTCCAAGATTTGTTCTTGAGTAATGCCGTTTTCGCGCAGATGCTGGGTCATCAATTTCATGAGACTGGACTTACCGCAGCGCCGAATCCCGGTGATGACCTTTATCATCTCGGTGTCCTGAAACGCGATCATCCGCTTTAGGTAGAGATCGCGCTTTTTTAATGCAACTTTTTGCACTGTTTTCACCACCTTTTGATTTATCATATCACAATTTTTTCCAGAAATCAAGTTTATTACATCAAAATCAAAAAAATAGCTATTCTTTGATTTTGTTACTTGGTTGAAATGAGTCGATATTTCCTCGGGAACGAGAAGTACATGGGCAACAGAAAATCTGAAACACCTGATTAATCTCCAATTTAATACCAATAGAATTTAAAATATTATATACGTGGAGGTGCTATTATGTATACAAACAACCATTTACAATACTTATTGACCAATTATCATGATGATTTGGACTTCTCACTTAACTCTCGCGGGATTGATGTTCTCAACAAAAATTGGGATAACAAAATCATCAACCAAAACGCATACAAAAGTGCGGGAATCTTAATAGAGATTGCGTCACGGCAGATAGAATGTCTCGATACTTTTTTGCAGACCATTATAGCTGGCTGCCGCAAGGAGTTCACAATGATGGACACGATGGAGATGATCTGTGTGGTTTTTGAACACATCAACGCACTGCCGCCGTTGGGAATCATTCAGCACACCCTTCATCCGGAACTGCTGAAAATTTACTGTGCGGACCTGGCGATGTGGCTGAAAAAATATTTTCAAAACGCGCCAGACTGTGTTTCCCTGCATCCCGGTTTTATGGTAGAATCCTTAAAATAGAAAACGATAGGAGAATACAAATGAAACGCTGGAATGCCGCTGCTTATTTGAGAACATCAAAAGGAGTTCAGGAGGATCCAAGCAATACAATTCACGCCCAACTGTCCATTATTACGGAACATATCAGTCGGAATGATAACATTGAATTGTGTTCCATCAAGGTTGACAACGGTCGGACTGGCTTGAATTTTGATCGTCCGGCCTATCAGGAGATGATGCAGGAAATCGAAGCTGGCAAGATAAACCGCGTCATCGTAAAAGATCTGTCCCGATTCAGCAGAAATTATTTGGATGCCGGCGATATGCTGTTCCGGGAGTTCACCGAAAAGAATGTGCGGTTTATTGCTGTTCAGGATGATGTTGATATGCTGTATCTGCGCCAGAACCAGCAGGACTTTTTTATCCCGATCCGCACCTTGATTGACCAAGCCTACAGCATGGATTTATCAAAAAAGATTTCCAGTCAGCTCAGGGTCAAACGAGAGCGGGGAGAATACATCGGCAGCAATCCAGTATACGGATACAAAAGGAATTCGCTGAACCAGCATCAGCTCGTTGTGGATGAGCCGGCGGCAACTGTGATCCGGGACATCTTTCGATGGAGGCTGGAGGGAATGAGCGCCGACCGAATTGCAGGCAGGCTCAATCAATTGGGAATTCCAAGCCCGGCGGAACACAAGCGAAGATCCGGGTCGAACTGCACATACGCATTCCAGAAGGACAATATTCCCCTCTGGTCCGCCGGGTCTGTGATACGGATATTGAAAAACCGCATCTACACAGGCACATTGGAGCAGGGGAAAACGAAATCAAATCCCTTTTATCACAAATTGACAAAACGGCTTCCACAAGATGGGTGGGCCGTCAAAGAAAAAGCACACGAGGCGATCATATCAGATGAGTGTTTTCGTGCGATAGAGCGCCTTCTCAAAACAGACAGCAGAATTTCGCCAAGTGCAAAAAAGACCTATTTGCTCTCCGGGTTTGTCCGGTGCGCAGTCTGTCAAAATACGTTGACCAGGCAGCCGGTAGGGAAGTACACCTATTACCGCTGTTCCCTGGAGAAAGAGGGTACAGGAAGCTGTGCTGGCTGTCGTATGCCGGCCGAAAAGCTGGAGGCGGTTGTACAGCAGAAGATTCGGGAGCATATTGAACAGGTTGCATCATTGTGTAAGATGATTGCCGCAGATGATCTGGAGGACAAGCTGCGCAGGCAAATCTTGCGGCTGAACACTCAAATTGGAGAACTGGAGCAAGCGGCGGCAAGACAGCAATTTTTGATTTCCAGTCTGGAGCCGAATACAGAGGACGGCATGATCACATCGGAGGAAGCGGACGAACTGCGCCGCAGCTTTCAGAACGAATTGAATACATTGAGACAGCGGAAACAGGAAATCCGGGAGGAAATTCAAAAGATTGAGGATAGGACAATTCTTGAATGTGAGTGGGCGAAGCTGTTTGCGCCTTATGCGGGCCAGACGGAATTTTTGCGAAAAGATGTGGCAATGCTGGTGGAGTCGATTTTTTTGCACAGGGACAAGCAGGTCGAGCTCCACTTTGTCCATGACCAGGAATTTAAATATATCCGGCAAATGCTAGAGTGACATAAGGAGAGCGATGGGCTGTGTGCGCATCGCTTTTGTTTTGCCCAAACCGGCAAACAGAACCATTCGCCCGCATATAGTTTATCAATTTGAATTTAGGAGGTGTTCCGTTGAAGACACAGGAAATCGTGTTGATATGCCGCTATACCAAGGAAGAAATCTGCATTGCCCAGATTATCCGGGATTCTTTTGAAATATTTCTCAAAAAAGAACTGCAAAATGTTGAAAAATACCTGTGCGCCACCGTATAACAAATACGATGAATGGCCGCTTATCTCTGGAGGTACGATATGCATTTAGAGATAAGCAATCCCATGGATTACCATGTGGCACTATATATCAGATTATCAAAGGAGGATGAGAACGAGGGCCCGTCCGAGAGCGTCAACAATCAGCAGTCTCTACTTAACGAATTTGTCCAGCAGCATCGCCTTAGCGTCTACGACACCTACATTGATGACGGCTGGAGCGGGACCAACTTCGACCGGCCGAACTTTCAGCGTATGATCGCCGATATTGAGGCCAAGAAGGTCAACATGGTCATCACCAAAGACCTGAGCCGTCTAGGCCGCGATTATATCCTAACCGGCCACTACATGGAGCGTTACTTCCCGGAGCACCGGGTCCGCTACATCTCCCTGCTGGACGGCATCGACACCG
>OFGQ01001387.1_pt1 | contig 16188 bp, 14 predicted proteins | sample 1521791 | NCBI WGS metagenome assembly OFGQ01 (sample SAMEA3504116, study PRJEB24116) | mouse gut metagenome | biome: mouse gut; feature: mouse-associated habitat; material: faeces | place: Denmark | collected 2011 | reverse complement strand
ATTTTTTCCTCAATCAGTTTCCTTTCTTCCTCTGTCACATAGAATTTGACCTGTACCGTCCTTTTGCGTCCGTTCATGGTTTTTCGCTCCTTTCCGTTCTCATAGAGGGTTTGGGACACTTCCCAACAAGCAATTTCTGACCGACCGGGCGGGCAGAAATACGGAAAAGGGTACTCTTTTCCTATGCTTGCTACGAAAGTTCTTCCTACTACCTACAACACCGAAAAAACCGAAAATGACGGACTTTCACAAAAGAAAAACGCTGCAATCGAAAAGAATTGCAACGCTTCCTAAATCCCTATGTAATTTTGCCGGACAGTGTTTATTTCCCCTCACCCTCAATTTCTGTAATCTCCCGCGCCGTGGCGGTGACTATCCGTATTCCCGTATCGCTCATATCGTCCAGCAGAGCGTCAAGCTGCCGCCGCTGGGTATTCTTCCCGGCGGGCTGCTCCAAAAGGAATTGGTCTACCGAGATATTGTAGCGCAGCATAAGCTCAAAGAATATCTGTAAGCTGGGGTGCTGCCCTTTATTCTCAATATTCGCAAGGTAGCGAGGGGATATATACATTTCGTCGCATACCTTTTTCCGGCTCTCCTTGCGCCCTGTCCGTGCCGCCTTGATCGCCGCCCCAAAAGACTTGAAATCGTATTGTGGTACTGGTCTTTTTGCCATAGTTATTCACCCTCTTACATTTTACTGTTCACCTTTCTTTTTGGATATGTCTATACAGTTCTAATGATTAGCTTGAATAATTCCTTATTTCTGCATGGGATTATTGAAATTATTCGGCTAACCGTATATAATTATAGCGATAGGACTTATAGAAAGGGCGAATGAAAATGTTAGAGTATATTTCTGCCCCGGAAGCAGCAAAGAAATGGGGCATTTCAGAAAGACGAGTACAAAAGCTATGTGAGGAAAAACGCATACCCGGCGTGGCAAAATTCAGCCGTATGTGGCTGATACCAAAGGACGCGGAGAAACCGACCGATAAAAGAAGAAAAAATTTCAAATCTACACAATAGATTCAAATTACTTTGTTACAATTACGGTTAGGAGGTGCGCTATGAGTAAAATCTTAATTGTTGAGGACGATTTATCTATACAGGCTTTGCTGCATGACTTTATACAGGAAGCCGGATATAGTGTTGTACTGGCGGCTGACGGTGTGGAAGCCCTTGCGAAGTATTCCGAACAGAGCTTTGATTTGATACTGCTTGATATTATGCTTCCCAAAATTGACGGGTTTGGTGTCTGCGAAGTTATCCGGCAAAAATCAGATGTGCCTATCATCATGCTTACGGCATTAGACGACGAGGGGAACCAGCTTAAAGGCTTGGACTTGCAAGCTGACGATTATATCACAAAGCCGTTTTCCATGCCTGTACTGTTGCGGAAAATCGCCGCTGTCCTACGCCGTTCATCAAAGCAGAATGATATTCCGCAGACCATGAGCTATAAGGATTTAACACTGGATTTAGAGGGGTACAAGGTTTATACAAAGGAAGAAAGCATTGATTTAACGCCCCGCGAGTTTGAAATACTGCGGGAGCTGCTGATACACAAGGGCAGAATTTTAACGCGGCAAAATCTGTTACAGACACTTTGGAAGTATGAGTTTTTCGGGGAAGAACGGATTGTTGACACACACATAAAGAACTTACGAAAAAAACTTGGTGCTGCTGACTACATAGAAACGATTAGAGGGGTGGGATATAGAATTGATAAAGAAGATTAAGAGTAAATTGTCGGTAAAAGTTTTTCTGATTACGTCAATACTTATGGTGGCTTGTTGCTCTGTAACATATTTGTGTATAGCCCACTTTGCCCCGTATATTTATTCCCATGATTTAGCAGAAGTAAAAGAATTAGCTGATATGCTATCAGAGGAATTATCTCATATCCCTAAAGAGGAAGTGCAATATTTCATTCAAGGGTATAATGATATTCTTACAAAGCAGTATGATGATGAGTTTGCTTTTCACCTGTTTCAAAGCTCTGGCAATGAAATAGCCTTATCAGACTTAAATGAATTTACTGGCAATAAAATTGATGATTATAAAAGCACAGATACGACAGAGGAATATGAAATATCATTTGTGGACAGCACAGAAGCATATATTTTATTGCTTGCCAAAAATACCAACAAAGAAAGTCAAGTGGTTTTAGCACTTCAAAAGACGCTTCCTATATTGAGCGTTGCTATTTTATTGGTATCTGTAATTGCTGCTTTTTTCTATACTTGGTATATGACAAAGCCAATTAAAAAGATAAGCAAATTATCAAAGCAAATGGCTGATATGGATTTTAGCGGTTTATGCCCTACTAACCGCACAGATGAAATAGGGGTGCTTTCTCATAGCCTAAATGACCTGTCAAAGAAACTGGCGGCTGCTCTTTCAGAGTTACAGGAAGCCAATCAAAAGTTACAAGCTGATATTGACATGGAACGGCGGCTTGAGAAACAACGGGTAGAATTTTTTGCGGCAGCTTCCCATGAATTAAAAACGCCTATCACCATTATCAAAGGACAGCTTCAAGGTATGCTCTATCAAGTGGGACGCTATAAAGACCGGGAAACATATCTTGCACAGTCTTTGGAAATTACGGACACTTTGGGAAAAATGGTACAAGAGCTTTTAACAATATCCCGATTAGATACTCCGGGTTATACTTGCAAAAAAAGCAATCTTAATCTTAGCAATTTCATAATTGACCGCGTTACAGCGTTTGAAGATTTATTCACGCAAAAGGATTTGACGGTTGAACAATCCATATCCCCGGAGGTTTATATTTTAGGCGATATGCAGCTACTTCAAAAAGCATTGGATAATCTTTTAGGAAATGCGGCGGCGTATTCGGGAGCCGGAAATCAAGTATTGATAAAGTTATGGAAAGAAACTGAAGCAACCACCCTTACGATTGAGAATACAGGCGCACATATCCCCGACGAAGCTATTCCCAAACTGTTTGAACCATTTTACAGGGTAGACCAGTCAAGAAACAGGCAAACAGGCGGCACAGGATTAGGATTGTATATTGTAAAAACAATTCTTGATTTGCATGGTGCGAAAATCGAAATTGCTAATACTATTCAAGGTGTTATTGTTTCCGTACAGTTTTAGCACATATATTTCAAAGGCGGTGAGCAGTTAGCTTGCCGCTTTTTCTATCTCCACATAAAAAACATATTCAATTCAAAGTAGATTCAAGTTAGGACGGTATTCTTTAACTGTACCCGGAAAAGGTAACAAAAAACCGTTGTTCACAGAGAGGAGATTCTACTATGAAAAAATGTTTACCCATCATCTTTGCCGCCCTCTTAATGGTAAGTGCGCTAACAGGGTGCGCAGGACGAAATCCTTCGCCCGGACAAAACAATGCTACTGCACCGAGTGGCGAAACCGCTATTAGCCAACCTGTAACGTCAACAACCGGGGCTTCAAGCCCGATCGTTTCTCCTAATGCGTCTGCTGCGTATGAAAAATTGATTGCATACAAGGCCGAGGGCTATGAGCAGCAGAGCGTAGCTGATTTTAATGCAGCACTTGCTTCCACACCCGATGAATTAACAGAGTTCCTTGCCGCAGTAGCTGATGTGGGCAACACCATATCCTCCGATGACGAAAACTATGAATTTTTCACAACCACAATAACCTTTTCGTCCCATGAATTATACTGCGAGCATATGGGAGAAGAATTTACTCTCTTTGTACCAATGTCAAAACAAAGTGGGCTTTGTGACTATTTGGACGAAGCTGGTGAACCCGTATATGAATTTAATTGTTTTGTTGAGTCTAATGTCGCTTATTCCATCGACAATCCGAAACTTGTATCGGTAGCAGAGAGAGATAAGGTGCTGCTGACCTATAAAGAAGAAATGCAGAATTACCTGAATGGTCTAAGCGAAACAGAAATAACAGACGGCGATGTCAAAACAATGTTAATAGATAAGTCTGCTGAACTTGCAGATAGCTTGTCTACCGAAAATATGAAACTATCGCCTTGTGAACTTTATTTGCTTGAAATCAACGGAGAAGGAGCCATTCAGTAATGAGGACAGTTATGAAAAATCATGGGTATGTAGTTTAAGAGTATGTTTATCAGGAATAATAGGGTAATCGTACAAAAGACAGACTGCCGCACTATGGCCTTCATCCTCCATATGCGGCGGTCCGCTTTTTCCGCCGGCAGGCTGGGCTGCCTGATAACGGAAATCACTTGGAAAGCGGGGAAATAAGAGGTAATATGCTTACACGGCGGACCTTGCAGGGCATCTGTCTTGGGATGAATACATTGGCTGATGTATTGGTATTTGATGAAATACCCTATAATCCGATATAATTTATGATGGATTAGCGGGAGAAATTTTCAGGCGTAGATAGCAGCATAATAAAAGCTAAGCTCCCGGAGAGAGGAGAAATTGGCATGGATAAAATTTTGGTGGTCGAAGATAACATGGAACTGTCTGATACCCTCTGCCGCAGCCTACAGGCGGAGGGCTTCACGCCATATGCCGCATTAAGTCTCGCACAGGCCCGGAAATATCTGGACAGCGGGATTGATTTATGTCTGCTGGATATAAACCTGCCGGATGGTGACGGACTTGCTTTCTGTCGCAGCCTAAGTGAAAATACAGCTATTCCCGTCATTTTGCTGACGGTGCGTGACGGGGCGCAGGACATGGTGCAGGGGTTGTCCATCGGGGCGGATGACTATGTGACGAAGCCTTTCCGCATGGATGTCCTTGTGTCAAGGATACGGGCTCTGCTGCGCAGGGTGAGGAACTGCAGGCCAGAGGACGGAAGCCTTTACTGTGGGGATGTCTGCATCAATAAAAAGACATCCAAAGTCTATAAAAAAGACTGCCCGGTAGAGCTGACACCGAATGAATACCAGCTCCTTCTCCTGTTTTTGGAGCATAAGAACCAGACCATTACCCGTGAGCAGATTTTGGAAAAGCTGTGGGATGTGGATGGCAATTATGTCAATGACAATACGCTTACCACGCTGGTAAAGCGCCTGCGGCAGAAGGTGGAGGATCATCCGCAGATGCCGAAGATGCTCCTGACAGTCCGTGGATTTGGGTATAAGGCGGTGGACTATGAGGGATAAAAAGAAGGGGAACAGGATTTTAATATGCGGGATTGCGCTTTCCATCTGCCTGTTCGTTCTGGCAGGCGGTGTTATCCTGCATCTGTCAGAAACATTTATCAGAAGCGGTATTGCGGATATGGCCGGGGCTGTGGGGATTGCTGCCCCGGAACAGCTTGGCGGCGTCATGCACCTATACAAGTCTGGCGATGGCCTGAAGGATGCGGGGGAAGAAATCTTAAGGCAGTACGGTTATGGGAGGGGTGTATATTCTTTTGCTCCGGCATGGCTTGGAGCGGCGGCATATGCCATCCCTTTCGGTATGTTACTGATTATGCTGTTTTCTTTCGGACTTTACTGGCGGCACAGGACGAAGGAGGCAGAAATGCGGACAGCGGCGCTTTCCGGCTATCTGGACAGGATCATGGAAGGGCAGTATGACACCCTGATGCAGCATGATACCGGTTCCGAACTGGAAGACAGCATCTATAAAGCGGTGGTGCTTCTTCGGGAGGAACGGGAGCAGGCGCAGAGGGCAAAGAAGAACCTTGCGGACAACATGGCTGATCTGTCCCATCAGTTAAAAACCCCGGCGGCATCCATAGGGCTTACCCTTTCGCTGCTAAAAAAGAAAGCATGGGATGAAGAGACAAAAGAGGATATCGGGCGGATGGAGGGGCAGGTCAGCCGCCTCCAGCAACTGGTCGGCTCCATGCTCACCCTGTCAAGGCTGGATGCGGGCGTGCTGGAACTGGAAGAAAAAGAGTTTGACCTGGAGGAAATGCTGGTGGATGCAGTCCAGCCCTTTGTCCGGCAGATGGAAGAAAAGGGGATATGCTTTGGGATACAGGGCGCTGACGGGATTTCGCTTTCCGGGGATTTCGGATGGTGCAGCGAGGCGTTCGGCAATATCATTAAAAACTGCGTGGAGCATACGCCGGAGCGGGGGGATATCAGTATTGTCTGCCGTGACAATCCTATCTATACGGAAATCGTTATTCAGGACAGCGGAGGGGGATTTGACGAGGCAGACCTTTCCCGCTTGTTTGAGCGGTTCTACCGGGGCGCAGGTTCTTCCAAAGACAGTGCAGGAATCGGGCTTGCCCTGGCAAAATCCATCATTGAGAAAGAAAACGGGACGGTCACGGCAGAAAATACAGAGACAGGGGGCGCAGGATTCTATATTAAATTTTACCATTGTCACTGAATTAGCACATAAGGGTGGTAGTATGTAAGGAAGTTCCAAGCCCTGTGGGGCAGGGTTTGTTACATACTTAAAAACAAGAGAGGTGCTGTTTATGGATATTTTAAGAACCGAGGGGCTGACCAGGCAGTATGGGACAGGGCAGACAATGGTAACGGCTTTAGACCATGTAGACCTGCAGGTGGAAAGAGGGCAGTTCGTTGCCATCATCGGGGCATCCGGCTCCGGCAAGTCAACGCTGCTCCATCTGCTGGGAGGCGTTGACCGCCCTGACGGCGGGAAGATATTTGTGGAAGGGGTGGACATAGCGACATTTGGGGAGGAACGGCTGGCGCAGTACCGCAGGCGCAAGGTGGGGCTTATCTACCAGTTTTATAACCTTATCCCCACGCTCAGTGTGAAGAAGAACATCTGTCTGCCCATGCTCCTGGATAATAAGGAGCCGGGTAAGGAACGGTTTGACGACATTGTAAGGACATTAGGGCTGGAGGACAGGCTGGAGCATCTGCCGGGGCAGCTTTCCGGGGGACAGCAGCAGAGGGCGGCAATCGGGCGCGCCCTGATCTACCAGCCCGCGATCCTGCTGGCTGACGAGCCGACAGGGAACCTTGACCGGAAGAATACGGAGGAGATCATCTCCCTGCTGAAACTGTCCAACCGCCAGTATAAACAGACTATCCTCCTGATCACCCATGATGAAAGTGTGGCGCTGGAGGCAGACCGCATCATCAAGATAGAGGATGGGAAGATCATCTCGGATAAGGCGGTGCGGCCATGAACATCATACGGGAATACAGCTTAGACCAGGTGCGTAAAAACCGCCGCACCTCCATTTCCATTATGGTTGCGGTTCTGATCGCTTCCACGTTCTTATGTGCATTGCTTGTTTTTGCGCAGAGTTTCTGGAACCAGATGGTACAGCAGGAGATTTATATTGGCGGGGATTGGGATGCGGAGCTTATGGATGTTCCGGCAGACAGGCTTGGCATGGTGAGGGACAATGCGGGCGTAAAAGCCATGTTTGTGAAAGGGGACAACCAGACTGCGTTCCTGCCGGAAGGGACCGCGCTTCCCTGCCTGTTGATACAGAACTGTGACAGCGGCTATTGGGATGCCATGTATGAAAAGAATATGCTCCTGCGGGGGCGCATCCCGCAGGCTCCCGGCGAGGTCGTGGTCAGCAAGGATTTCTTTTTGCAGAACCCGGCATATGGCATCGGGGATACGCTCGCCGTGGAAATAGGCAGCAATGTGCGGACGCACATGGAAGAAAACCGGCAGAAAGACACCGCCAGCCTGACCATTGTGGGGGAACTGGATGTGTCCGTTTCCTCCGGCTATGAAGGATACCTTGCCTATGGCTTTATGGAGCCGGAGGAACTTTCGCCGGACAGTGAGGTGGTGGTCTACCTCCAGATGGAGCGGAGGGGGAAAGTATATATGGCAGTCCCGCAGATTGCGGAGGCAATAGGGCTTCCGAAGGATGAATACGGGGACTATCCATGCCGCTACCATGCCGCGCTGCTTGCATGGCACGGGGTATATGCAGCCGGGAGTTTTTTCCAGAGTGATGTGCCGAAGCTGTTTTTTGGGCTCCTGCTTGCGGCAGGCGCATCTATGGCGGTATTTGCTTATATCATAAGGGGCGCTTTCGGGATTTCGGCAAAACAGAAGATACATCAGCTCGGTATCCTGAAATCTGTAGGGGCGGGGCCGAAGCAGATAGGGAGGACGGTCATTTATGAGGCGTGTATCCTTTCAGTTATCCCTATCCTGCTTTCAATGATCCTGGGATACTTTTTTTCCGTCGGTGTCCTGTCAGCCTATTCCAGCATGGCCAGTGAAGTGTTCGGAAGCCGGATGGAGGTTTCTTTTTCACCGGCCGCAGCGCTCATGGCGGCAGTGCTTTCCTTTGTTACGGTTTTGCTCGCCGCACATGGGCCGGCGAAACAGATGTCAAAAATCCTGCCCATAGAGGCAGTGCGCAGGGAGCAGTACAGCATTGCAATGTGCGGACGCACATCGAAGAAAGCAAAGAGCCATCCCATATTGGCAAAACATTTCGGATTCCTTGGGGAGATAGCGGCAAACTCGGTAAATGCGGGGAAAAAATTGTACCATACATGCATGGTGACGCTTTCCCTTTGTATGCTTCTTGCCTTTGGGTTTCTCGCAGTTTTTACGGCTTCCGATATCAGCAATTCGCAGGCGGAAAACAGGAATCATTTTGATGTGAATATCACGCTGGGGACGGGGGAACGGATAGACGGTGAGCTCCTTGCAGAACTGAAAGCTGTGCCGGGTGTACAGGAAACATCTGTTTATGCAAGGGCGAACTGTGCTGTCTGGTTTTCCGGGAGTGACCAGTCAGCAGAATTCCTGCAGGCAGGAGGTTTTGATGCCGCAGACGGCTATATCGTGGAACGGGACGGGCGTTACCGTGTAACCTGTGTGCTGGTGGGGATGGAGCAGGATGCCTATGAAAGCGTTCTGCGGGAAGCAGGCGCGGAGGCTTTACCGGAATCTTCCGCCATCATTGTAAACAGTGTGGCAAAGAACCCCGGTGCAAGGGATTATGAGGCAATGCAGGAAACAGTCCCTTATCTGAATCTCCGGCAGGGGCAGAGGGTGGAGCTGACAGAGAAGTGTTCGGATGATACTCAGGGCGACTATGAGTTTGCCGTGGACGTTGCGGCAGTGATCCCGTCAATGCCGAAGATCGGGCTTGCCCCTTCATTTTATACACTGCCTGTTATCGTGCCGATGGAGGAATATTATGCCATTATCGGGAATTTCAGTGATGAGATGGAGGTTTATAATTACAGGAACTATGTAAATTATGCTGTGCCGGATGGGATGGACGAAGAAATCCAGGGCGAAGCGGAAAGGATATGCAGTGCTTATCTGGGCAGCAGTGATTTTATGGCTTCCAGTAAGACGGAGCGTATGAGGAACCGCGGGAGGATGACAGGGGCGACAATGTTTGTCGTGTGCAGCCTTGCGGCGCTGTTTGGGGTTGTGGGTATTTCCTCAGTGCTTTCGGCAATCCTGAACAGTTTAGGACAGAGGCGGAAGGAATTTGCCATGCTCCGCTCGGTCGGTGTGGATGAAAAGGGAATCCGGCGGCTGCTTGGGATGGAAGGGTTTCTGCTGTCAGTCAGGCCAATATTGATTGGACTTCCGCTGCTCATCATTGTATGCGCCGCACAGTGCTATATAGAGGGAGTGTCCGTAGTGGAATTCCTATATGCCTTTCCGGTATGGGCATTGGTGGCGTATATTATACTGGTGCTGTTTGTAATCAATGCGATTTATATGCTGGCATCTAAGAAAATCAGGGATGATGTCATTGTAGAGGCAATCAAGGACGATACAGTGTAGGAACCATTGCAGTAATAGAAAACAGTCCGGGAGGCATGGCAGAATAAAACAAGGGAGAGATCGGAGATGAAATTATTTATCATAGAGGATGAAGTTCCTATTCGGCAAGAGTTAACACAGTTTCTTGAAAAATATGGCTTTCAATGTGAGAGCAGTGACGATTTTCATGGCATAGCACAGCTTGCGCTTGCTTCCGGGGCAGACCTGATTCTGCTGGACATCAACCTGCCTTACCAGGACGGATTCCAGGTGTGCCGGGAAATCCGGCAAAGCTCCCATGTCCCTATCATTGTGCTTACCAGCAGGAACACAGACTTTGACGAATTGATGAGCCTGAATATCGGTGCGGATGATTTTGTATCCAAGCCATACAATGCACAGGTGCTGCTGGCACGGATACAGAAACTTCTTTCAAGGGCTGGCGGAGCACAGGACAGCGTGGTGCTTATCCATAAGGGGCTGACTTTGCATTTATTAAAGGCAGAGATCAGCCATAATGGTCAGAATAAGAAACTTACAAAGAATGAAATGGGAATTTTGCGCCTGCTGATGGTAAATAAGGGGAATATCATTCCACGGGATGCCATTATTGATGACCTATGGCAGAGCGAAGAATTCATTGATGAAAATACGCTCAATGTAAATATTGTCCGCCTGCGGAAGACACTGGCAGAAATAGGACTTCCTGATTATCTGGAAACAAAGCGTGGATTGGGGTATCTTGTATGAAAGTGAAGGATTACGCGGCAGACCATATTTTTTCTTTCCTTTGCCTGTCAGTGTCAGGGCTGCTCGTCTCCTCGCTGCTCTGGCTGATCGAAACGCCGATGGTTTTTATCCTCTTTGTGGAAAGCATTCTGTTTACGGCTTTTGTATGCGCTTTTCTATATGATTACTGGCGCAGGAAGAAATATTATAATCAGTTATGGGAAATTCTGGACAGGCTGGAGGAAAAAACGCTGATCGGGGAAATCCTTGTCCGCCCCGATTTTTTAGACGGGCAGATATTGGATGAGATACTCAGACGCTGTAACAAGTACCAAAATGACCGGGTGGCAGATGCGGAACAGGACAGCCAGGAGTACCGGGAATACCTTGATTCATGGGTACATGAGATCAAGACGCCGATTGCTGCCGCCCGCCTGATCATTGAGAACCATAAAAATCCCACCACCCTGCGGATTGATGATGAACTGCGCAGGATAGACGGCTTTGTGGAACAGGTACTATATTATGCCCGCTCTGCGGCAGTGGAAAAAGATTTCAAGGTGGAAAAGACGACCTTGCAGGCTCTTGTAAATTCTGCCCTGAAGACTTATTCAAAGCCGCTGATCCAGGCGGGAGGCAGGCCTGTTTTCAGCGGACTGGACATTCCTGTCTGTGCAGATATGAAAAGCTGTTCTTTTATCATCGGCCAGATTATTTCCAATTCGATTAAGTACCGTGCTGAGGACCTGCAGGTCTCGTTTTCGGCAGATGTGGAGCAGAATGCTGTCCGGCTGCTTATTTCGGACAATGGGATTGGCATATCCCCTGCGGATCTGTCCCGTGTTTTTGATAAAGGCTTCACTGGGGATAATGGACGCCGCTACTCCAAATCTACAGGAATCGGCCTGTACCTTTGTAAAAAGCTCTGCGGTAAAATGAACATTGGCATTACCATCCAAAGTGAATTGGGGCAGGGGACGGCAGTCACTTTGTCTTTCCCACGGGAAAGCTACTTGCAGGAGGCGGGATTATGACCCGCCTTTTTGCTTAACATAAAGATGTCTGGCGAAGCCTGGCATCTGTTGTTTCCTTACATTTTGGTAATGAAAATGTAATCTAAAATAATGGCAGGCTTCCAATCGGTATGGTAGATTAGGGTTGCAATAGGGATTACCCTTTTGGAAAGGAGACCAACAAACGATGAACGATGCAATCTTACAGGTGGATGATATCCAAAAGTATTACGGCAACAAGGGTAGCCTGACAAAAGCCGTAGACCATATTTCCTTTCAGGTCTGCAAAGGTGAGTTTTTGGGCATTATGGGGGCTTCCGGCTCCGGAAAGACGACGCTTCTCAACTGTATCTCCACGATCGATACGGTGACAAGCGGGCATATTTTTGTAGACGGGAAAGACATCACCGCCTTACACGGCTCACAGCTTGCGGATTTCCGCGGGAAGAAGCTGGGCTTTATTTTTCAGGATTTTAACCTTCTGGACACGCTGAACGCTTATGAAAATATCTCCCTCTCGTTATCTATCGCAGGGGTAAAGCCGGCAAAGATCAGAAGAAAAGTGAGCCGGATTGCAGAAGCACTTGGAATCTGCGAGGTGCTGGATAAATACCCTTACCAGATGTCGGGCGGACAGCAGCAGCGAGTGGCGGCGGCAAGGGCAATGGTGACAGACCCCGCAATGATTCTGGCCGATGAACCAACCGGTGCCTTGGATTCCAATTCCTCCCGGATGCTGCTTGGCATGCTGACGGAGCTGAATGAAGGCCTTGACGCAACGATCCTCATGGTGACACATGACGCCTTTTCTGCAAGCTACTGCCGCCGCATCCTGTTTATAAAGGATGGGAAAATCTTTCAGGAGCTGAACCGCGGCGCTGACAGCCGGAAAGAGTTTTTTGCAAAGATTCTGGAGGTAGTTTCCGTTTTGGGAGGTGAGCAGAATGACCTCTTGTAAACTGATCATGAAAAATGTGGGGAAAAATATCCGGGATTACCTGGTCTACTTTTTGACCCTTATGATCTCGGCGAGCGTTTTTTACGCATTTAATTCTATTTCAGACCAGCCGGCTTTTTCAGAAATGGGCATGACAAAAACGCTTCTTTATGACCAGCTCGGCATCCTGCTTTCTACCCTGACGGTGCTGATTGTCGTTGTCCTTGCGTTTCTGATCATTTATGCGAATCAGTTTTTATTAAAGCGGAGGAAAAAAGAACTGGGTATCTATATGGTGCTTGGCATGAAAAAGGGACGTATTTCCCGGATATTCGCAGGGGAAACGCTGTGTGTCGGGATGCTTGCACTGGTGACAGGCTTATGTCTTGGCTTTGCCTTGTCGCAGGGAATCTCCTTAGTCGCCTTAAAGCTGTTTGCCATTGAGATTTCAAAGTTTCAGCTTGTCTTTTCCGTGGGGGCTTTCAGGAAGACTGCGTTCTGTTTTGCGGTCATTTTTCTGCTTGTCATGGTCTTTAATGTGCGGTCTGTTTCCAGTGTGCAGCTGATTGACCTTTTGACAGCCGGCAGAAAAAATGAAACGTCACAGGGCCGGAGCCGCTTTTTGCCCGTGCTGCTGCTCTTTGTTTCTTTGGTGTGTATTCTGTCTGCCGGGACGATGTTCTACAAAAATGGTATATTGCCCTCACGGGAGAACCACTCTTTTCAGACGGCGGGAATCCTGCTTGTAACAGGAACATTCCTCTTTTTTTATTCCCTGTCTACCGTGCTTGTCCGGATACTCCGGGCAAACAGCAATGTTTATCTTAGGGGGCTGAACACATTCCTTGTCCGTCAGGTTGGCAGTAAGATGCGCACGAATTATTTTATTATGACGATTGTCTGCGGACTGCTCACAGTAACAATCTGTGCGGTATCAGTTGGCGTAAGTACCGCACTTGCCATGAATGGGCTTTCAAAATCTGCCACACCCTACGACCTGAATGTGCTGTCAGATGTGAGCATGGACGGGGATGGCAGCATATCGGAATATCTTATATCCAGAGATGCCGATCTATCGGGCTTTGCGGAAAATATGGAGCAGATCAGTATTTATGAGGCAGATTTTACTTACGGCAGCCTGTTTGCAGGCCAGAATGTTAAGCTGTGGCCCATTGACGAAGGAATCTTAGAAAGTGGTGTATCTGTGCTGGGTGTCTCGGATTTTAACCGTGCCCTGGTAATGCAGGGGAAAGAGCCTGTCATACTGGCTGAAAATGAGTATCTGCTGAACTGCAATTACAAGGGAACTTTTCAGTATGTGGAAAAAGCACTGGAAAACCATGCAGATTTCGTGCTGGCTGGAATTCCTCTGCAAAGGGCGTCTGATACGGTTTTAGAGGAGACCTATTTTATGACTTCTGTCGGGAACAATGACCGGGGGACACTGGTTGTTCCGGATGCGGTTGCCCGCAGCCTTACGAAAGATGTCAATGTACTTCTGGTGCAATACCGGCCAGATGCTGATTCGGATGCGGTTTTGCAGAAAATGATCCCGATTGGGCTGGATGATACCCACGGCTGCCGTTATGCGGAAAAGAACATGATGTATGATATGTTCTATGGATTAAATGCACTGGTTTCATTCCTCTGTTGCTATATCGGCCTGATATTTTTGCTGATCTGCGCCGCACTGCTGGCTTTGAAACAGCTTACAGAGACAACGGATAATATTTACCGCTATGGACTGCTTAGGAAGCTGGGGGCTGGAAAGAAACAGGTTAACCGTACCCTGTTATTCCAGACAGCTATTTTTTTTGCAGCCCCGCTTGCTGTCGCCGGTATTCATTCTACTGTCCTGATGGGGAAAGCAATGGAGATTGTAGAGGAATTTATGAATATCCATATTTCAACCAATATGGTTTTCACAGTTGTGATATTCCTTATGGTGTATGGAAGCTATTTTATTGCCACCTATCTGTCCTGCAGGCGGATGGTGGCAGAACACTGTGCATCCCGATGGACATATGCAAGTTCCGCCAAGGGGCGCTGAGAAAGCCGGTAAATGCACATCAGATAAGCAGGATAGACTTTTCGCCGGAAGTGATAAAGTAAGTGCTTTTGTTACAGATTTACTCAACGAATATTATGTTCTGACGAAAAAAATGCGCCATCGATAACACAGTTGACAGCAACAGTGTTAAAAGAAGTGGAAGAGTATTTGAAAGATAAGGATGTTAATGGCCCCTTTGACCTGAATTCCGCATCGAAAACATATAAGAATATCGATATGGTTTGCGGTAAAAAACCCAGTGCTGTAAGGGCATCTATCGGAAGGAGCTTTGGAAACAAAAATTGGAAAAGCACCCTTTACAAATGTTAGAAAATGTATTGTGAACGGGGTTCAAAAGACGTCGGTCAACCATGCGCTAATGTATGAGAAATTTTAAAGGAGGAGCGACAATCAATGCGAGAAGAACTCGAATTAAGATTACAGGAAGAGTTTCCCTTTATGAAACAAGATCGGAAAGAAAGCGAGCGGTCTGCCTAATCTCAGAAACAGCTTGGAAAGCGGGAAATCAGAGATAATATATACAAACGGCGGACCACGTTTGTGCCGCACATACTCCCTCAGCTCTTTCATCTATATGGGGCACAGAAAGTTTCATGGTGAATGGAAATAGGAAATTGGCACATGCTATTCAAAAAATCAGTTCTGGCGTTTCGGGGCATTATCATGCGGGGACGGGAAGGAACGGAGGCAGGAGAATGGGATCTGTCTGGATGAATGGAAGTGAGATTAGAAAACGGAAGGAAAAGTGGCATGGGGAGGAGTGAAGGGATGATTTTGGGAAAAAGGGGATGGTTCTATGGGTGGTATTTCAAATGTCAGTCCGATACGCAGACACTTGCGGTGATACCGGCGGTCCATCAGACAGGGAGGAAAAAGACCTGTTCCGTGCAGATTATCACGAAAGAGCAGTCGTGGACGGTTTCTTTTCCCGGGGAAGCATTCCGGCAAAGAGGCGGGATTACCGCTATTGGCAAGAACCGGTTCGGGAAGAGAGGAATACGTCTGACGGTATGCGAACCAGGACTGAAAGCAGAGGGAAAGCTTGCGTTCGGCAATCTTTTTCCTTTAAGATACAATATCATGGGACCGTTTGTGCTTGTCCCGTTTTTGGAATGTCGTCACAGTATACGGAGCATGAAACACAGGGTATGGGGAAACGTGTCTGTCAATGGGAAGACTTTTTCTTTTAATGGTGCGGAAGGCTATTGGGAGGGAGACAGGGGGCGGTCGTTTCCAAGGGAATACGTCTGGACACAGTGCAGTTTCCCCGAGGGCGCGCTCATGCTGTCTGTGGCTGATATTCCGATAGTCGGTTTTCATTTTCGGGGATCGATTGGAGTTGTGGTCTTGGATGGCAGGGAATACAGGTTTGCCACCTATCTGGGCGCAAAGACATCTGAAATCGGGAATGGGAGGGTGAAAGTATTGCAGGGCCGCATGGAACTGGAGGCAGAACTTCTGGAGAAAACCGGGAAACCGTTAAGGGCACCGGCGCAGGGAGAAATGGCGAGGACGATCCATGAAAGTGCAGCCTGCAGGGCAAGATATCGTTTTCGGAAAAATGGCAGGACGCTTCTGGCCTTTGAGACAGACAGGGCGTCTTTTGAGTATGAATATAGGATATAGAGATTCTCGGGCTGCGATCCACCGATAGCATGACCGCTGTGTCCAATACACGAAAGAGGCAGCGCAGGTCTATCTGCGGTTAGCTTTTGTGCGCCCCGATGTCGGACGAATGGCGAAAAACTTTAGACCTGTTTTTGAATTTTCTGTACT
>OFGQ01001383.1_pt1 | contig 16213 bp, 20 predicted proteins | sample 1521791 | NCBI WGS metagenome assembly OFGQ01 (sample SAMEA3504116, study PRJEB24116) | mouse gut metagenome | biome: mouse gut; feature: mouse-associated habitat; material: faeces | place: Denmark | collected 2011 | reverse complement strand
TACGAAAGCTATGTCTTGAAGAAACAGCTTAGCTTAAAAGTTGTAAAGTGGTGTAGATTTTATTTAGAAGATAAATATAATGTGGAAGATAGAAGGTGATATTCTTGGACAAAATCATTGATTGGTTTATTAGTAATTCGGCTGTAGCAATATTGTCCTTTTTTGTGGGAACTGCTCTTTCGTGGATTATTAGCAATAAGAATATATTTAAAATAGGTTTTGATTCTATAATACATTGGAATCAAGAATACAGAATGAGTATTTCTTACTTATTTAAAATTAAAATAGATAATAAGTATTTGTTGATTAAGGGTAATCGTATTGAACAATATCAGCCTATAGGCGGAGTTTATAAATACTATGAGTCATTTAAAGATAATTTCAATAAATGGGGAGTACGAGATGAAAATGAAGAATCTTTTTATGAAGAAAATGATTTGAGAATCTATGTAAAAGGAAAGTATCTTTGTAAGGTTATCAAATGGTTCGAAACAATGCAAAATAGAGAATTTTCGGTGGATAGAGAATTTAAGGAAGAATTGATACATACAGACATCCTGCCTTATGATGCTCTATATAATGCAGAATTTGAATTTTTAAGTCGGCAGAACAGTGGGGTACATGTGTCGCAACATTTTAAATGCAGAGAAGTCCTTATTTATGATATTATTGAGGTAAAGCTTCGTAAAGAAGATGTAGATATATTGGTAGATAAATGCAAAACAGATATTCAAATCATTTTTGCAGATTATGAGTCTATAGAACGGGAATGTGTTTCAATAATGGGAAAATCATGCAAAATAGGTGCCCATGCAAAATATATAAAATAGAAAAGAGGAGTAAATGGTAAGTTATTCAAAAGAAGTAAGGGAATTATTAGAGAATATTGAAGTACCCGATAGCGAATATGAAAAGGCAGTGAGCAGATATGAGTCTTTGGCTGCATTCATAGGTGATTCAGGTTTGAATGATTATACGCCGGAAATATTTTTACAGGGATCATTTAAGTTAGGAACAGCTATTCGCCCTTTAACAGAGGAGGGCAGCTATGATATTGATATAGTATGTAAATTGAATGGTTTTTCAAAAGAAGACATATCGCAATTTACACTAAAAGAGGTAGTGGGGAAGGCTGTAAATGAATATGTGTCATCCAATGGTATGAAGAACAAAGCCAAAAATGGTAAACGTTGCTGGACTATATCTTATGTAGATAGGCATAATTTCCATGTAGACATTTTGCCTGCAATTCCGAATAATTTGACAGAAGAAATTGCTATTACGGATAAAAATAATAATGAATATTATGACATTACCAGTAACTGGGAGATTAGCAATCCTAAAGAATATTATAATTGGTTTCAAGAGATATCAAAATATGAAAAGCATAAGAGGGCGCTTATGGAAAGCCGTGCGATTGCAGCAGAAAATGTGCCATATTATAAAGTGAAAACGCCATTACAACGGATAGTTCAAGTGTTTAAAAGACATGCGGAAGTAATGTTTGAGCAAAAAATGGAGTATAAACCCTCTTCTATTGTCATAACAACATTATCAACAAAAGCATATAGAGATATAAATGAAATCGATGATTTTTGGCAATTGCTAAAAGAGATGATATCATTACTCGAAAATAAGTTGGATTTCGAGGATGGACAGCCTTGTGTATTGAATCCTGTAGATAAAAGGGAGAATCTTTCTATAAAGTGGAAAGAAGACCCTATATATTATTCGGAGTTTTTAGAATGGATAAATCAGTTAAAGTTTGATTTTTCAGTAGAAAGTACTATTCATAGTGTAACAGAACAATATTCGTTGGCACAAAGAAGCCTTACGAGATATTCGAACGGATTGCAAGTTCAAAATGCATTGGAATTATTGCCATATCATAAAAAACCGAGTTGGGAGCTTAAAATATGGAAACAAGTTCGATTAAAAGCAACAGTATATCAAAAGAGTTTTAGACCACAGATTCTTACAAGTGGTTGTCCTGTCGGAAAAGATGCGGAAATAAAATTTGAGGTAGAATCTGAAAATATTAGTTTATATGAGATATATTGGCAGGTTACTAATACGGGAATGGAAGCACAAACAGCTAGACAATTAAGAGGAGATTTTTACACATCTGAATTGGAAGCTGGTAAGAAGATAAGGAAAGAGAATACACGTTATATTGGTAAACACTATGTAGAGGCATTTTTGGTGTCTGATGGAGTGTGCGTAGGGAGGAGCGAGCCATTTGAAGTCAATATTGTAAGAGGAGCGATTGTTTATAATTCTAAATAAATTAAACTGGAGGCTGAATCATGGAAAAAGATTTACCCGAAATAATAGATACAGAGAAATCTTTGCATGAACTTTGCAAAAATTCAATAGATTTAATCGAATACGCAAGAGGAATCGCCGCAAAGCAGATTAACATTATTCAGCTAATGACATTTTATTCCATAGGAAAGTGGATTGTGGAGGAACAACAACAAGGTGAAAGTAGGGCGAAATATGGTCAAAGAGTGATTAAAAGGCTTTCTGAAGCTCTGACAGAGCAGTACGGAAGAGGTTTTTCGGTAGATACCTTGGAAAATGCCAGACGCTTTTTTCTTACATACCAAGATAGAATTTCCGAAACAGTGTTTCGGAAATTTGCTGTGGAGAAATCCGAAACAGTGTTTAGCTTTTTTGAAAAAGAAGCACCGTTCACACTTCCGTGGTCTCATTATCTCCAACTGATGCGCATTAAAGATGAAAGCGAACGAAAATTTTATGAAATAGAAGCAACAAATGAGGCATGGGGAATACGAACACTGCAAAGACAATATAATTCAAGTTTGTATGAAAGGTTGGCTTTGAGTAGGGAAAAAGACGAGGTAATGAGGCTCGCATCTGAAGGCAATGTTATTACAAAACCGCAGGATATCGTGAAACAGCCTACAGTGCTTGAATTTCTTGGGTTAGATGAAAAGGCAAAATATGTGGAATCTGATTTGGAGACTGCCATAATCAATAAATTGCAAAAATTTTTGTTAGAATTGGGTAAAGGGTACTTGTTTGAAGCAAGGCAGAAACGATTTACATTTAAGGAAGATAACTATTATGTGGATCTTGTGTTCTATAACAGGCTTTTACGGTGCTATGTACTGATAGACTTGAAGATTGATAAATTGACGCATCAGGATTTGGGGCAGATGTTGATGTATGTGCATTATTACGATAGATTTGAGAAGCTACCGGAGGAAAATCCAACAGTAGGAATTTTGCTATGTAAGGAAAATGATGATGCTCTTGTAGAAATTACATTGCCGGAAGATGCAAATATTTATGCGTCGGAGTATCAACTATATTTACCCGATAAGAAGGAATTGCAGAAGAAATTGAAAGAATGGATAGAAGAAGGAACGGATTTGTAGACATTTTTATTGTAAACACAATTTTTGAAACATACTTAAAAAGTTGCTACACTGTCGCAACAATTACGATGAGGGGAAATGTGCTTATATGGCGGTTGCAAAGAGTGGTAATATAGTAAAATGACTTTTTGGGTAGTTTTAGGGTACTAAACGGGGAAATTACCCAAAAACTACCCCAAAGAAAGATAAATATTACCCCAAACTACCCCAAAAGAAGGACTATTATAATAAGGATTTTGCATCTGAACGTGAAAATTTTGCTCAAAAAAATGAGCGCAGTTTGAGCGAAGTTTTGATCGGGGTATACAAACGTCCTTGGCTACAAATTGGCTACAAAAAATTTGAAAACACAGAGAAAAATGATGTTTTCAGAAAATCTAACGACAGAAAATCCCGAGAATGTGCTACTCGTCACATAAGGTTCTCCCAACCTAATCCGTGAGGGTGGCAGGACTGTTGGTTCTGGCCGTGTTGCGACAATCATCGAATAATCCAGTAAATTCAAGGCTTTCAAGCTTTTGAGAACGGATTTTGCAACAGAATTGCAACAAATTTGCAAAGCATAATGCTGAATAATGCGTGATAATGCGTTTTTGGTAGTATGTGAGTGAATCCAATTTCATAAAATTTTGTATCAAATGGACACTTTCCAAGTGAAAACTAGGAGGGTGTCCTTTTTGTGTTATAGTTAAAAATTTATGAATTGGAGGAAGAAAGTATGAGTAGTACAGCGTTAGGAGCAGAGAAAGCGAGAGAGATTATTTTTATCAGTGATGCACATGAAAAATTCTACTATGAGAAATTGAAAGAGGTCAGGTGTCAGGACGTGTACCACAAAGCGCTTGTATACTGTCTTGGCATTAGCAATGACACAAGAAGAAATATCAACAGTATCTATGATTTTAAGACAGGTAACGTAAAAACGGAGTGCTTGCATGAAGGCTGGCAGACCAGCGGGAGCATGAGAGTGGTCAGGATGGCGTATAACCTCTATTGCAATGGTACGCCGAGCGTCCTTGATTATGATGATGCGGAGGAACAGGTGGACGAGTGCAGGCGGTACACAGTGGAAGAACTGTTCTGCTGTGCCTATGCACCTTATTTTTGGCAGGCAGTACAGATCAGGTACCCGGAATACGCAACGTATAACCACAATCTGTACGCCATGTTTGGAGGACAGGATTGATGTTAAAAGTCAGGCTTATGGGGACAAAGAACGATATTAAATGGTTCGGGAAGATTTTACAGAGGAACCCAAAAATCGAAGTGACGGAGTTTTCCGATATGTTCCCAAACAAAGGGACAAAGAAATATTACCGGACTTATGTGGAAGTCAGGAAAAGCAACGTAAAAGAAAACCAGTAGAAGAAAAGGAGAACCAATCATGTGTAAAATAATCGCAATCCCTGATTGCTTTACACATAACTTTTATCCTCCTGATTTACTGAACTTTTTGTGTTGTTCTTTCTACCTCTGCATACACTCTGTAATATCTGTTTGTTCCTTTATTGGCGTAAGGCTCGGAGATTTGCAAGACATTAACTTTCTTATTTCTTTTGAGAATCCTGCTGAACCACTTAATATCGTTCTTAGTTCCCATTAGTCTAATTTTTAACATTGCACCCTCCCGCCTGCTTCTTTAGCAATATTCCGGATAATGGACTTTTACTGCCTGCCAGAAGTATCAATCCAACTTGTTGGATTTGCATACCCACAGCAGAATAAGTCCTCCACCGTATACTGCCTGCACTCCGTCAACTGTTCTTCTACATCATCATAATCGTACACACTCGGCGTACCATTGTTGTAAAAATTGAATGCCATACAGACTACCTCTGCACTTCCGCTCGTAATCCAACCGTCATATAAGGAATTCCATTTTGACACGTCCTGATTTAAAGTCATAAAATGCCTTAATATTTTTCCTTGTTTCTGCATCAATCTCCAAGAATTGCAAAGCAATTCTTTGCCATAACACCAATGCTGCATGATAGACATCTCTATATCTACACTTTGTCAGATATGGAAGAAAGAATCTTTTGTGTTCTTCATCTCTAAAAGTTACATTTTCTGCAATCTGTTCTGAGGACTGAGCCTGTCCAATTTTTGCACTTAACGCTGTGTTATTTGTCATAATCCGACTCCTTTCATATCTCGTTTTCAATCTTTGATAAAGAAATAGGACTAAGTTAGTAATAACAGCACTTCTGCCATTCACTAATTTAGTCCTAACTAAATAACCAATATGTAATTGTTTACCTTCTACCCTCCTTATGCTATACTAAAACCAGTAACTCATTGCTTTTAGGCACTTTGAGTTACACTACTGACATTTCTTCTCAATTTTCTTTTGAATCGGCGCCGCCCAAATGAAAAATCAGAAATGCTTTGATGCAAAACTACATTTTTTCATTAGGACTAAATCGGTGGAAACCCTTGATTTCTCAATAGATTTTTCAACCTGTCATTATAATAACTCAAAGCCCCGCTGGCGTACACGCCCAGCCCAGCCCCAGCACATTAGCAATAATATTCATAGAAATATACTCCCTCGCCGCATGCCCCTTCGGAATTCCCGGAAACATGAAAGAAACAAACGGCTGAATCCCCTTTGTCAGTTTCGCGATCAGCCCCGAAGTCTGGGCGATCTCCATCAGCCCCACCCACAACGCCATCACGCCCATCATCGTAATGCACAAGGAAACCGCCTCGCCTGCGGAATCCAGCGCCGCATTGCTCACCGCCCTCATATTCCCCGTCATCGCTCCATAAATCACTCCGATCATAATCATAAAAGCCCAAATATAATTTAACACAGCTCTCCTCCATTTTTGTAAGCCGTCCTCATTAAAATATATTTAGGCATTCGCATTTCTATGAAATTCTTACATACCCCGATCATCCGGCTATCACAATTTGTCGTAAGTAATTTTCGGAAGATTCCACCGATAATGAATCGCCAGAAGCCTCAATGCAACCACACTTCCAGCCCCTGTCAGCATAGCCGCCTCTTCCCCGGCCCTCCTCCAGAAAAAAACACAGACACATGCCCCCAGAATCGAAGCGCTTGCATACACATGCTTTACAAAAATATATGGCCGGTCTCCCGCCATCATATCCCGCAGCAGGCCTCCGCCCACTCCCGTAATCGTCCCAAGAAAAACTGGCAAAAAATAATTCATCCCCATCTGGTTATCAAAAGCCGCCCTCACTCCTACCATAGTAAATACACCCAGTCCCAGCGTATCCGCCAGCATCAGCACCTGCTGGAACCGCTGCCCTGACAGCTCCCTGTATCCTTTTGCTCCGGCAATGTTCCCCAGCCGCCGGAACCGCCGCCCCCGGAAATAAAAAGCGGCGAATACAAGCGCCGATGTAAGCACCGCGCTCAACGCAAATACCGGCTCCACAAACGCCTGGGGCGGAGCGATTCCAAGAATCATGTCCCGGATGATCCCGCCTCCGACGGCAGTCACCATTCCGAGAATAATCACTCCCAATAAATCCATTTCCTTCCGTATCGCCGTCATTGCCCCGGAAAAAGCAAATGCAACCGTTCCGATAATATCAATGATAAAAAGCATATACTCCATTTTACTTTTCCTCACCCAAAAGCATTCGGTAAACGTCCCGCTTTCCGATCCCTCTGTCTTTCGCCACCATTTTCATCGCTTCTTTCCGCTCCATCCCTTGCTCCTGGTAATACCGCATATGCTCCTCTATGCCCATCTCCATCCATTCCAGCACCGCTTCCCGCTTCTTCTCCTCCAAGCTTTTTCCCTGGATTACAAGCACATACTCCCCCCTCGGTTCGTTTTCTTCATAAAACCTCAGCACCTCTTCCATCATAAGCGGCATTACCGTTTCAAATTTCTTTGTCAATTCACGGCATATGCTGATCTTCCTGTTTCCCAGAACATTCCATAACTCATCCAATGTCTTTTTCAAGTGGTGCGGCGCTTCATAGAGAATCATCGTCCTGCTTTCCTCTGCCAGTTCTTCCAGCACCGCTTTCCTCTCTTTTTTATCCGAGGGCAGAAATCCTTCAAAACAAAACCTTCTCGTACTCAGCCCCGATAAGGTCAGCGCGGTAATACAAGCCGCCGCCCCGGGCAGGGAAGTCACCCGGATTCCCGCCTGATAGCAAAGCGCCACTAATGTCTCTCCCGGATCCGAAATCGCCGGAGTACCGGCATCCGTAACAAGAGCCACATCTTTTCCTTCCTGCATCAATCCAATTAAATAGTGCGCTTTCTCCACCTTATTATATTCATGATAACTCGTCATTGATGTTTTTATCTGAAAATGATTCAACAGTTTTATACTGTTCCTCGTATCCTCTGCCGCTATCACATCCACATTGCGAAGCGTATCCAATACCCGAAACGTAATATCTTCCAGATTTCCGATCGGCGTAGCGCATAAATACAGCATTCCAGCCATATGCCACCTCTTTTCAATATCCATAAATCTCATGTATCTCCGGCATATAAACCCCCGGCCTCTCATAAACGACCAACGGTTTTTCCACCGTCATCCTGGGCTTCCCGCCCCGGTTTGCCTCGATCAGCACCATATTCGGCTCTTTGTCCACAAAAGGATAGACCAGCTGCATCCTTTTCGGTTCTAATTTATACTTGCATAAAAGAACCATAATTTCTGCCAGCCGGAAAGGACGATGGACCATAAAAAAATTCCCTCCCGGGCGCAGCAGCTTCGCCGTTTGTCCGATGACATCCTCCAATGTGCATAGAATCTCATGCCTGGCTATCGCTTTCGGAGCATCCGGGTTCTTCAATCCGTGGCCTCCCGTCATATAAGGCGGATTACACGTAATAACATCAAAAGAAGCAGCGCCGAATAACGTCCCTGCTTCCCTGATATCGCCTTGTACAATCGCAATTTTGCTTTCCAGCCCGTTCAACGCCACGCTGCGCCTTGCCATGTCAGCGCTCTCTTCCTGGATCTCCAGCCCTGTCAGATGCCCAGCTTTCGTTTTTGCCTCCATCAGAATAGGGATAATTCCCGTACCAGTGCCAAGATCCAGCGTTTTATCCCTTTCCTTTGCTTTTGCAAAGCCCGATAAAAGAACCGCGTCCATCCCAAAACAAAATTTCTCCGGGTTCTGAATGATTTGATAACCATTTCTCTGCAGTTCATCCAGCCTTTCATTTTCCTTCAGGTTAATTGTCATCCAGTTTCGATTTCCCTTCCTGTTTCTCCAATTTCTCCAGCTTTTTTAACTCTTCGTCATTTACTTCCATTTTCATATTCTTATGCTTCCGCCTGAACCTGAGCTGGCTTACCTTATATTCTTGTATTTCTTTCTCATCATCTTTTTCAATGATCACCTTTACCAGCTGGCGCAGCACATTCACGCTGTGGACGGTTCCCTTAAATCCATCGTCTGTGGTAACAAAATCCCCTACGTTCGGCAGCCGGCGGTTTAAATCCTCATATGTTTCTTCTTCATTCTTCAGACAGCACATCAGTCTTCCGCAGACACCGGAAATCTTCGTCGGATTTAAAGAAAGGTTTTGTTCCTTCGCCATTTTAATTGATACGGGGATAAATTCCGACAAATAGGTATGGCAGCAAAGCGCGCGGCCGCATATGCCGATGCCTCCCACTATTTTCGTCTCATCGCGCACCCCGATCTGGCGCAGTTCGATCCTTGTCTTAAATACTGCGGCCAGATCCTTTACCAGCTCCCGGAAGTCAATTCTGCCGTCCGCCGTAAAGTAAAATAATACTTTATTGTTATCGAAAGTATACTCCGCGTCGATAAGCTTCATCTCCAGATTATGCTTCCGAATCTTCTCCAGGCATATCTTAAAGGCTTCTTTCTCTTTTTCCTTATTTGATGCCTCCTGTTCATTGTCTTTTTGCGTCGCAATACGCAAAACAGGTTTCAGGGGCTGAATAACCTTCTCATTCTCAACGTCTCTGATTCCTCCCACCACAGTGCCATATTCAATTCCTCTTGCTGTCTCCACAATGACATGATCGCCTTTTTTTATATTCAACCGGCCGGGATCAAAAAAATATATTTTGCCCGCCGTGCGGAAACGCACACCAATTACTTTTGTCATAATCTATCAACCTCACGAATTCTCTTTGATTGTCAGCAGCAGCAGCTCCATCGTCAAATCAAAATTCACGTTGGCATTCAAGCGCTGCTTTGACTTGTCCAAGGCATGAATGATTTTTTCAATGCCTTCATAAGTGCTTCTGTCGGCCACCCTTCTAATATACTGTATTTCTTCCCGGAAAATCAAGTGGTTCGCATCATTTGTCGCTTTAAATAAAAGCACGTCGCGATACCATATGGAAAGAATATCAAAATAATCGTTGACATCCAACTGGTATTCATTGATTTTTTTAATCGCAGTTACAATTTCGCTGATTTCCATATCATTAATATATTTTAAAAGAGTGACTGCCTCTTCTTTTACACGGTCGAATTCTTCGCTGGAAGCGAGCATTTTCGCCTTGCCAATATTCCCCCTCGCAAAAGCAACGCAAACATCTGCCTTATAATCCGGTATCTGCAACGTCTCCATCAAATACTTTTTCGCCTGGCTGTCCTTCACCGGCTTCATATGAAGCGCGATACAACGGCTTAAAATAGTAGGAAGCAGCGATTCCAGGCTCGTCGTTAAAATCAGGATCACTGCGTACTCCGGCGGCTCTTCCAGCGTTTTCAGCAGCGCGTTCTGCGCCTGTACGGTCATCTTTTCCCCTTCATTAATAATATATACCTTCTTCGGACTGCTATACGGCTTGATCGCCACGTCGCCGTTAATCTGTCTGCGGATATCCTCGACTCCGATACTCCCCGGCTTTTCATGGGATACGTATATCACATCAGGCTGGTTTTTTCCCGCCATCTGCTTGCACGAGCGGCATTCCCCGCATGGCTCCGGCATCCCGGAAGACATGTCGGTTTTCTCGCACTGCAATGCTGAGGCAAAAACCCTTGCAATAAATTCCTTCCCCGAATTCTTCTCTCCAATTAATATATATGCGTGGGATATCTTGCCCATCTTCAAAGCATTTTGAAGATGCTCTTTTATCTGCTCCTGCCCTATGATATCTGCAAATCTTGCCATCTATAAACCTCCTCAGGTGAAAATATCCAAAAGAAGCCCCCTGATCTCACCTATCTTATTCAGTATACTCAAATTATCTTTTTCATCTTTTACCAGTTCCTGCGCCAGTTCATCCAGTTTTTCATCCACTAGGCGCACAATGCCGTACACTCTGTGGCGTCCCCGCCTATCCAGGAAATTTTCTCTCGAAAACGAATGGGAACGGTTTACAATCTCATTCAAAAAGTCCTTTACCAGCCCCCGATACCTTTTCATATCCCTGATATCCCGATGCTTTGACAGCTTATTCCCCTGCATGGTAATCTCTTCCATCAGCGAGGTAAGCCTTGCCTGAAGCTCCTGCTCTTCAATATGGCTGACCAGCGTAAACTTGAAAGCACCATCTCCCTGCTGTTGCTGCACCGGCTGTTCCACCTGCATCGGTTTATTGACCTGATTGACCTTGATATCCATACAAACTCCTCCCCGCCCCGGATCTTATACTTCAATAACGCGGATCATATTGGTATTGCCTGCGATTCCCAGCGGCACCCCTGCCGTCAAGACTGCCACATCCCCTTTTTTCACATAACCGGCTTCCTCTACTGCACAGATCGCCTTATGAAACAAGTCATCTGCATTTTCTTCTTTTTCAATTAAAACAGGCACTACTCCCCATGTCAGATTCAGCTGTCTACATACTCTCGGGTTTACTGTGCATGCGATCACCGGGCAGCATGGCTTATACCTTGCTATTCTTCCTGCCGTAAATCCTGACATTGTTACAGTAACAATGGCGGCCACATGCAGATCTGATGCCGTCGTACATGTAGCATGCGAGATCGCTGCCGTCACATCAGGAGAAACCGTACTAATCCTTTTTTTCATCCGGGAAACATAATCAATATCCTGTTCCGAGCGCTCCGCGATCTTTGCCATCGTTTTTACGGCTTCTACCGGATATGCCCCTGCGGCGCTTTCTCCCGAAAGCATAATAGCTGTAGTCCCGTCATAAATTGCATTCGCAATATCCGTAACTTCTGCCCTGGTCGGCCTTGGATTCCTGATCATGGATTCCAGCATCTGTGTCGCCGTAATGACATGCTTCCCCTGCTCCTCTGCCATTTTTATCATCTTTTTCTGCAATACCGGAACATCTTCCAACGGAATCTCCACGCCCATGTCCCCTCTGGCTACCATAATCCCGTCGGACACGGATAATATTTCCTCCAGATTCTGGATGCCCTGCATGTTCTCAATTTTAGCAATTACCTTCATAAAACTGTTGTGTTCTTCCAGAATCTTTCTCAATTCCAGAATATCTTCTTTACATCTTGTGAAAGAAGCCGCAATAAAATCATATCCCAGCTCACATCCAAAAATGATATCTTCCCGGTCAGTATCATTAATATACGGCATGGATAAAATAGCATTCGGGACATTTACTCCTTTATGATTGGATACCCATCCGCCATTGATTACGGTACAAATAATCTCTTCGCCCCGGATTTCATCCACTGACATCTCAATCAGTCCATCATCGATCAGAATAGACATTCCTTCTTTTATATCATTCTTCAGATTTTTGTAGGTAATGGAAGCCCTTTCGGAAGTTCCCATAATTTCTTCCGTTGTTAATATGAACTTCTGTCCCTCTTTGAGCTCTGCTTTCCCTCCAGAAAAATCACGAAGCCTGATTTCAGGACCTTTCGTATCCAGCAATGTGGCAACTGGAAGCTTCAGCTCCCCGCTTATTTTTACCACCCTTGCAAATTTCTTTTTATGCTCCTCATGGCTTCCATGGGAAAAATTAAAGCGTGCGACATTCATACCCGCCAGCATCAGTTCCCTCAGTTTATCCTCGCTTTCGCTTGCCGGTCCTATTGTACAAATAATCTTCGTTCGTCTCATCCTGTTTCTGTCTCCTTTACTTATGCTCTGCCTCTTTTTTGCTTCTTATATAGCGCTTATTCATATCCTTTGCATTCTACGCTTCTTTTATTACCCGAATGCATCCCCTTTCTATTCCTTGTATATGAAAACCCGCATTTCCATAGGATAAAAGCATTCCTATTATTTTCTCATCCAGCTTTTCCCCTGGAACAACAAGAGGAATGCCTGGCGGATACAAATTAATAAATTCAGCCGCTGTCCTTCCGCCGCCTTCTTCCAACTGTATGGATTCCTGCTCCTTTTCATATGCCTCAAAAACAGACAGAACCGCTTCATTCCTGCTTTCGGCCTCCAATGATATCAATTTTTCTTTTCCTATCGAAATATCACCCGCTTTTACAGCCTCATCAATTTCCAATAACGCTTTTTCCAGACGGTCTGTTCCCGCCTGTGTATCCATCATGGATAAAATAGCCAGCACATACCCGCCAGCCGCCATTTCCATTTGCAAATGATATTTTTCCCTTAAAATATCATACAGCCTCTGCCCAGACATTACCCTGTTTTCCGCATATATCGTCATTTTACATGGATCCAGTCCCTTTTTTTCCCCTATCTTAAGAAAGGTATTCCCCTTTATCTTCTCTGCCATCCGCTCTCTGCATTCTTTCAACCGGGCCAGCCGCACCTTGCCTTCCCTTTCCAGCATATCCAGACAACTGCTGATCGATGCCATCATTACATAAGACGGGCTGCTTGTCTGATAAATCTTCAAAAATCTTTCCAGCCTCCGTCTGTCAACCAATTTCCCGTTCACATGCAGCAAAGCAGTCTGCGTCATAGACGGCAATGTTTTATGCAGGCTGTGAATCACGATATCCGCTCCAAGTCTTACGGAATTTTCCGGGTAGTCTGTATGGAATCCAAAATGCGCCCCATGAGCTTCATCCACAATCAATGGTTTTCCATATTTATGCGCGATATCCACTATTTTCTTTACATCCGATACAACTCCTTCATATGTAGGAGACGTTATGATGACCGCTTCTATCTCCGGCAGTTCCGCCAACGCTCTCTCCACCGACTCAGGATCTATTTCTCCGGCTGCCCCGCATTCCCTCCAAAGCCCGGGATAAAGATATGCAATTTCCAGCTCTTGCAAATAGGCACCATGATATACTGATTTATGGCAGTTCCTCGCCATCAGAATTCGTCCGCCTCTTCTACACGTTGCAGAAACAGCGCTTAAGATTCCGCCTGTGCTTCCATTGACAAGGAAATATGTTTTCTCTGCGCCATAAAGCGCCGCCGCCCTCTCCTGCTCTCTTTTCAGGATTTCTTCTGCCTGGTGCAAATTGTCAAATCCATCAATTTCCGTAATATCAATCCCGTATATTCTGGCTAAAATCCCTTCTGCCGATTCCGGGTTCCTCTTATGCCCCGGCATATGAAACGGATAATAATCCGAGTTTTTATAATCCACCAACCGCTTATATAATTCTGCCACGCTCTTATCCCTGATATTGTATCGTCATTCCTTCCTCATGAATGGAATTTCCTGATTTCTTTTTCGGTATATACCTTCTATGCTCCTTATGGAACTTCATCGTTTCCAGCAAAGAGCAATATTTGTCTGCGGTAGTTACGATCCATGCTTCCCTGCATTGAGGAGGAATTACCGTCAATGGCCACATATGCTTCTTAATAATATCCTTTTCCCTCTCCGTTAAATTATATTCCCTGGATGCATTTTTAAGAGCTATGCCCGGATGATAAAAGCCATGAAGCCGCTTAATATCCCTATGGTATTTATCGTGCCAGTCATACAGAAAATAATCATGAAGCAACGCTCCTCTTACCAGCTCCCGCTGGTTACAAGGTATATTCAATTTTCTGCTGATGGCAAGGCTATAAATCGCCACATTAATGCAGTGACTGTTCACCGTCATATTTCCATGCTGGATATAATCCCTTGTTTTCAGAAAATTATCGGACATAAGAATATCGCTTCCATATTCTCTCAATAGCTCGTTCCACTCTTTCTGCTTTTCAAAAAACTTCCTGAATTTTTTTCTTTCCCTTTCGCTTAGTTTTTTCCTGCTTTTCATTTTTATACCCCATGTCCGCTTTAGCGGACTCGAAATCAATAGTTGAAAGCGCTTTTCTTTCAACTTTATACCCCATATCCGCTTTAGCGGACTCCCATCTTTCCCATAACTGGCAGATTTAGAAACTTATGCATCAATAATCTGCGCCCTTCCTGCTTAATAATAACACACAACAGGGAATCCAGTATATACATATTCATAAATTATTTTTGCATTTTCATAAGGAAGATTAATACAGCCATGGGAACCATTCGTCAGATAAATTTCCCCTCCAAAGGAACTTCTCCATGTTGCATCATGCATACCAATATTTCCATTAAAAGGCATCCAAAACGTAACTGGTGTTTCATATCCAGGCCCTCGGAGAACTGCATTTTTCGTTTTATATGTCAGCCCAAAAACACCTGCTGGAGTATTCCATCCTCTGGATGCATTTCCAGATACAAAGTCGCTCTCCAGTATCATTTTTTTATCTACATAAAGATAAAGATGCTGCTTTCCTAAATCAATTTCCACATAGGTATCTCCAATATCTTTGTCGCCGGGCTTGGCTGCCGTATAACTATATATTGGTTCCCGCTCCACGGCTTCCCCTTTTTGCAGATTCCCAATTAGTTCCTTTTTCTCCGTATCCCTGTCCGTTTTCCACCCATATGCTCCGCTTTTCAACTCGATTTCTCTTCCATCCGTCGTATGGAATATCCTGTTTTTTCCATAAGTATCATATTTTTTTGCTTGCTCCGTTACAAATTCCCCTATTTTTTCTTCATCCAGCCTGACCGTATTTCCATCAATAATCACCCATTCATGAATCAAATCCCCATCTACGACTACTTCACTTCCGTTCCAATTATAAGTAATCTCCGACTGCATATACTTATTTGCCTTATCCCTCGCATCTGCCAATATTTTATTTTCTTCCTCTGTCTTTGCTACTCTATAACAGCCTTTCTCTTCCAAATCTATCTTTCTTTCTAATGTTTCCAGAGCCTCTTCTATCGTCTTTTTTGTTCTTTCCTTTTCAATCTGCGTCCCCGGATCCGCTTCCACTATCACATATTCTTTTTCCTTATTCGAATATGTGATATAAGCATCTTTAGGCTTTTTAATATTTTTTGTCTGAAAAAAAGCAAGTTCTCCTATTCTTCGCTCCAGCGCTTCTTTATCATATACCGTTCTCCATGGAAAATCATAATGATACTCCTGGAAAAAACCCAATATCCACCATTCCGGTTTCTGCTCCTTTTTTACCCTCACTAAAGTATCATCAATTAAAAAATGCATATTGATCTCTGTCGGTACAATAACATCCTCTACGCCTTCTCTTCCGCATATTTCCAGTATATAATCGTTCATACGTGAATACAACAGTTCTTCCACCTCCATGGGTGTCTTATATCCAACGTCTTCCCCGCCTATTATCGTATGGTAATAATAATGATTTTCAAAATATAAGGAAATAGCAATGTAGGTCAATATAATCAAAACAAATATAGAAATCAACGCAACCATTCCTAGTTTCTTCCATAGAAGCCTCTTTCCTCTCATATCTATCCTCCCAATATAAATATATCGGATAAATTCTATTCTAATTTATATAATGAAATTCATAAAAATGCATAAAAATTGCTTCGGGCATAACAAGCCCGAAGCAATCGCCTATCATGAGACATCGGGGATTCGAACCCCGGACAACTTGATTAAAAGTCAAGTGCTC
>OFGQ01001379.1_pt1 | contig 16279 bp, 4 predicted proteins | sample 1521791 | NCBI WGS metagenome assembly OFGQ01 (sample SAMEA3504116, study PRJEB24116) | mouse gut metagenome | biome: mouse gut; feature: mouse-associated habitat; material: faeces | place: Denmark | collected 2011 | reverse complement strand
TGATGACCTGTCACTGGTGTACTGCTCTATACCCAGTTCAAATTTTGCACTGTCTTTATCAGGAATAAACTGACTTGCAGCCCTGCTGTTAAATATGGAATTACGCTTATCCTCTGGCAGGTCCATATTCAGTTCTGCAATCTCCTTAATTACTTTCAGACTGTCATTCCCTTTTGGATATGCACATTTGTCAAGATTTGATGCATATTCATCATCATAAAAACTTATAAATTTCTCCTTACCGTTTTCATCAACTGTATAGAGAACATTGGCAAGGTTTTCAATTCGCTGCCTGCAGACACTGTAATTCAATCCGTCTGAAGAATTACACAGATCATAATACTGCTGTATAAATTCACCCTTACTAAGGTTTTTATCCCCGTTCCCCGTATCCGGTATCCAGCCCTTATCAGGATCATTCATAATGGGCTTCCCCTTTAACAGTGAAGGCAGCGTATCCCTCAAGATGGTATAAAGCCGTTCTGCCTGTAACGCATCATGTTTTGCCTGCAGGATGCCCTGCGTTGCGCCATACGTAATCTCCAGCGTATTGAGCGGTTCGTTGTCGCGTGTTATCTTCATGCCCTTCTGTGAGAATGCCCCGGCAGTTCCGGTCCCGATTGTCTTGATCGCTGTTGCAAGCTGTACCTGCCGGATCATGTCCTTCATCTCATCTTTTCGCCGGACGATCTCATTTCTCTGTTCTTCATCAAGATTCGGGTTATTGATGTCAATGTGAATGACAGGCTCCCCGTAATCTATTACTGCCCCGTCAGCCGTATTAATACGAAATACCGCGTTCCTGTCACTGTCCATGCGTTCACCCATTTCCCCGGCAGTATAAACATGGTCCTCACCATCACATACAAAGGTCACTCCCGTATTTGCATATTTTGCGCATTCAGCCATTGACTTCATTTTTCCCTTTGCCTTATGGTCAACGATCATGCGGTTCTGCGATTCATAGTAATTTTCCCACCGGCCGTAGTCATTGTAATCTGATGCGTCGGCATATCCGAACATTGCCTGTACATATATATTGAGTTTATCAAGCGCCGCCGTATTGTTTCCATTGATAACATCCCTTTTTGCAAGTTCAGGCAGCTCCAAAACATCTGTCATATTCCCTTCCGGATCAGGAATCATGACTGTCTGCCCGCTTTCCTGGATTTTACCCTTTGCAGATGCAATATCAAGACCAAAATTCAGTGCAAATACCACTTCCTCCGGTGTTTTTGGATTATCGGGAGTCTCCGCCAGGTCAGTCAGTGTATTTGCGACACTGAATCTGTCAATGACCTCATCCCTTGCACTATTAAAGAACTGCAGTTTCTCATCCGCCCTGTCGTAGTCTTTTTTTGCCCTGGAAAGCTGCTTTTCAAGCCGCTCCAGCTGTTCCTGGTTTTCCGGATCACTTTCCTGCACCTGTTCAATCCTTTTTAACAGCCTGCCCACACGGAGGTCTGCCATTCTGGCATCCTTTATATACACCGCATTTGAGAGCGAGCAGACCGCGACACTGTCCCCGTCAAAGTCCCCGTCAAAACGTTTGTCAATAACCGGATTGATAGCAATTCCGACAATTGGCTGGTCTCCCGGATTGCAGCGCCTTACCGTCAGCACCGCGCCCCCTTCGGGTCTTAGCAACGGATCGCGCCATAAAAATGCCTTGTCACCTTCTTTTAATTGCAGTTTTTTCATCATTTCATCATTCATGCGGCATTCATCGATTTTCAGACGCGGATCAGGAAACCATACTGCAGTGGCAGAATTCTGGATCATCCTGCACATCAGCTCTGTCTTGCATACATTTTTCTTGCCGACAAAATACGTGTCATGCAAGTTTTTGGCAAGCTCGTCATATGTTCCCTGTGCCTTATTTTTAATTTCTTCCTTTTCGCTTATGGGTTTTCTTATCTTATACCGGTATACTTCCGCCCCCTTTACTATCTGACCTTTGTATTTCCGCTCCACAGCAACTTTTTTACTGACACCGTAATTCCCATCTTCATCAGGCTCGTTGTTGAGCAGGCGTGCATACTCTTTGATCTGTGCCTCTTTTGCCTTATAATCAAGTGCTTGGCGCGCTATGCCGAGATACCTGCGTGTATAATCATGGGTTATCTTTGAACCGTCATCATACGTCTCGTCCGCACGCATCTGCGGCGGAAGCACGGGCAAAAGATAACCGCCCTTTCCGTCACGCGCCGGCTCTGTCTTTGCGCCTGATTCCAGTTCGATCTCAAATGGAAGGCGGAGAAAGCCTCCTTTTTGTGATAATTCTCCCTGTAGTTTTTTGACAGCCCCCTTTAAGTCTGTCCGGTTCTGTAAGCCGTCTTTGGAAGGATAGATTTCCGGTTCCCCTGTTTCAATAACATTTCTTGTCTCATAAATAATACTTTCACCTGAACCGTCACTGAATGTAATGCTGTGCGGCGAATATCCCTTTACCGGACAGTTATTCCCGTCAATGTCATATCCAAGCGCAATCAGACGTTCACGCACTTTCCCAAAATTCCTGTCATTCTGTCCATATATGAACCTCATGAATGTATCAGCGTGTTTTGCCTGGAGCTGCCATGCCAGCTGTGATGAGGCATTCCTGCCTTTTCCGCCACCGTGCGTTTCATCATCGTAAATATGCGTTTTTTCATCAACGAGCTTGTCCGTAATGATCATGCCGGCCGTACCCATTCCGCCCTCTATCACTGTCCCGTCCGGGAGTCTTAATTCCCTTGCGTTTTCCATCATTTCCCTTACAGTACCCGCATTCATCCGGCTTGGCGCCGTAAAAGGCGCCCCCACAACTTCCAGCTTCGGATTTATCTTAAATAGTTCAACTTCATATTCAAGATCCTGCCGTTTTGCGGTCTCCGGCGGCATGGTTCTGTCAACAACAAGCGATATGACACCTTTGTTGCCTCCCAGGTCACATATTTTGTCACCCGCCATCAGCGGACGCAGCCCCATGTTATTTCTTATAAGCTCTTCCTTAATATAGTCAGCACACAGTTCTTCTTTCGTCTTATCATTTTCAGGACTGCCAAACCTGCTGTTTACTTCATCAAGCGGATAAGCTTGACCGTAAAACTGTACAGATTCCTTCCCGTCCTCGCCAAATGATGTCATAAGGAAGCCATCAGGATCGCAGATATGTGACATTATGATTTTCGGATTTAATTTTTCCGTTGTCATGGCATCGCCGGAATAAACAAGGTGGCGCTCCGCGTACTCCCTGGAAATAACATAGGCATCATCCATGCACCAGCCTTCAAGGGTAATATGCGCCATGGCAGTCTGTGTATCAACCTGCAGGCAGTCAATACTGTTTCCGACCACCATGACCACCCTGTCAGCAGGGTTGTAATCAATATAGCGGTACATCGGAAGGTTTAACAGCGCCATTTTGTCATTTTCATTGATTGTACCGTCAGGATTGCGGGGCGGTTCCAGATGTCCTGTTTCGGGATTGACAGATGCGTGTTCCCGCATATAACGCAGTATGCCCTGATTCCTTGCATTGCCTGTCGCCAGACTGTCAAACGCTTCACAGCCATTCAGTATGGCGACATTTTCAAGGGTGACTGAAGAATCATCTTTATTTACATCATTGATAAAATTTCTTTTCTTCAGGTCATACCATGTATTAAGCGTCGAATTTTCTATGAATGATGTAGGATATCTTACCACTGATTCCTGCGTCCTGATCAGGGCGTCAATATATTCTTCATCCATGCCCTTTGCACGGTAATAGGCCATATAGTCTGCTGGTACCTTTGCTGCATAGAGTTCGCGGTAAATACCGTTTAACTGTGTTGCATTAAAGGCAGCGTCAAACGTCCGTCCGGCAAAATCACGATGTATATTCAGCCTTATCTTACGGTCGAGCATCTCCTCATAACCACAGCATATCGTCCGCTTCTCCATGGACAGGTTTGTTTCAGGATCAGGTCTCTCCACCGTCGCAGTATATTTGGGAATGATCGCCCGGTTATCATCATGGTTGTACCGCGTCACAATCACGCCCCTCTCATCAGGTTCGAAGATCTGCCCTATATATCCCGTTATCTGTCTGATTTCCGGATCTGTACCCGCATCATGCAGCATTTTATTTACAACCGTGCCCTCATACCGTATAATTCCATTCCGGTCAAAATCCAGGCCGGACACCTTAACCCCCTGTGCCTCCAATGAATCAAGCACTGTATCCCTGACATGTGACATAAATGGTGATAAAGTGTCCTTTTCCAATATTGACCTGCCGGAACTGTCATCATATGCAACAAGCAGTTCCCGTATCCGGTTCATGTTAAATTCATCTGTCTGCATCAGGTCAAATTTTGTATCACTGCCACAGGCTTTCATTGCGGTAATCAGGTCAGCCTCCCGCTCGCCGGAATACTCGGCAACGGCGGCAACATTCAACGTAATGGGATTATCCTCCGAGCCCGTACCATCAGTGTATCCGAAGAGAAAGCGGGCTGTTTCATTGCTGTGTTCAACTATATTCGCCCGTTTTTCCCCATAACCAAGCTGTTCTGCCATTCCGTTCTGTCTGAACTCCTCCAGCCTTTGTGAAAATGTTTCGTCTGATTCCCCGGCTTCCTGCAGTAATATATCATCATAATCCATATATTCACGATATTTTAACTGCAGCTTCTTGATGTCTGGATCATAGGAATCCGGAAAATCTGCCCCTGTTACCTCAGACCTTTCCAAAAACCCAGTTCCAAGCGTTACATTCTGGTAGTTCTGTTTTGCCAGCTCTATGCTCTCATTAAGATATTCCTTTGCATCATCAGGCGTTTCAAAGCTCCTGTTTTCTGTCCCTGTTCTGCTGTAGCCTTCATTGTAGATGTATACTGGCTGCATGTATCCGTCATTATTGCGAGCCAGTTTATAAAAAGTGTTGGAATTTTCGGCTGACCAGTATGCCATGTTGTAACGTTCATTGTTCCGTGTCAATACTGGAACCGATGTATTTCCATCATACTGCCTGACATCACCGTTCTCTCCCACCATAAAGTGCGTTCCGTCCGATTTCAGCTCCGGCGTCTGCGGATGCTCGCCCAGACTGTGCGCAAGCAGCACAAGGACATCCTCTTCGTCTGGAAAATAAATGTCGGACTTTGCGCCTGCAGTGCCGGAGGACTTGGAGGCAAACCGGAAATATGATGCCGTCCCGTTAAAGGTGCGCCCCACATAGTTGGGATTTTCATAATCGAAAATCCTGATGTCGATGGAATCTTTTTTATTAAGGGATACGGTTGCCTTCAACTGTCCGGCCTTGCTGTCCTTTCCGATCGTAAAAGGCAGTCCACGTCTTTCGAGATCCTGGCATATTGTAACGGCATTTCTGATCGCCTGATCATTCATAAACAGTTTTTTATCCTTAATATTATATAAAAGATGACGGGCAAGCTGATCATAACTGTCTGCCCTGATATATCTGCGTAATCTGTATAGACCTATCTTATCAGACTTTGAAAGTGTTTTTATATTTGGATAAAAACTCCTATTCATTGGAGTTATATTATTATCTTTATTCTCATAAAGGGCAATATTATAATCAAGTTTTGTCTCACCAATTTTATCAGCGATTGGATATGTCCCAGCGAAAAAATGTTGTCTCGACAGGGAAACAGGCTCATATTGTTCCTTTTCCTCCTCTGACAGATTCAGGAACGCTTTCTGTTTATATGCATTCTTTTCAAGGTATGCCTGTGTGACATCAAGGTCTGCTACCTGTATTTCCTTCCCTTCATACCTATAGACACCAAAAACGTCCAATGCACGCAGATTTCTTTGCTGTTTCATACTGTCCAGCTTCTCATTTATGTCTGTGACCGTAAAATTATTTTTATCCGCATATTCTGCGAGACCGGACTCCGCTTTCTCCGGCAACAGCCTGTTCTCCTTAAGATAGGTTTCAAGGACTCCTTTTTTCCCGTCCCTGTCAAACATCCTGTCCATCATTTCGCCCATAAACAGGTTAACCATGCCATCCATGTCGGTATCAAGGTCTTCCGGCATGTTATATACCAGTTCCCGGAAAACATCGCCGTAAAGGTCATTCATGAGATGCTGCCGTATATATTTACACTGCGATACCGTAAGCGGCATACCATCATGATCATGAATATACTCATTTGCCAAAAAAATACTGTCGTTAAAAACAAGCGGATTAATATACCGTAAAAGCCGGTTATTTAATTCATTCTGCTCTGCCTCACTATTCGTATACCTGACTGGTTTCGACTGTTTTTCATTACTGTCCATCTCTTTTTCATACTCCTCTTTGTTTGTATACATATCAAAATATCTGCTATAATCCCTGCTTACACCCCTTACATCACACCCATATCCCTGCAGTATTCCGGCAATGATGCTTCTGTGGCACAGGCTTTCATCTGCACAATAACAGAACAGGCAGATATCCCGTCCTTCCCTGTCAGCTTCACACAAGCCATCAATAAGCTCCCTTGCAGATCCTGACCGTATCTCATTTATAAATTGCGGAAGGTATGTTCCTTCAAAAGCCTCCACACCCCATCGGTTTTCCGAAACAAATCCCCTGTATTTTGAGAATAAATCCCATGAAGGAGACAGTTCTGCAACCTGTCTGACTTTTGGGGAAACATTCTTATATGAGCGCACAATAGCCCATGTCTCATCATGTTCTTCAGGTTTTGCATCCCTTATACTGCATATTGTAATCATTCACTACTTCCTTCCCGATTCCATGCTACGCAGCGTTTGAGTCCTCTTCCTTTCTCAGTAATTCAGCCACGGCCGCGTCAAATTTTCCGTCAAGGATTGTATCCCATCCCGCAAAACCTGCAATAAATCTGATAAACTCATCCGTAACCCTGTAGCCGCCAAACATATCAATATCTTCCGGCGTGAGCCCCTCATCAGCGAAAACACGCGCGTCCGGTCTGCTTACCATCCCGGCCAGAAGCTCCATATCCTCCGTGGACTGCTTTATGATATAGGGCTTTTCAGTACCCGCACCGCCATAAAGCGAACCGTCAATGACCGAAAACCGCCCGTCGCGGGCAAATTCGTCCTTCAGTCTTACAAAGACAGCCGCAAACAGATTGTCAAAACCATGCCGCGCCTTTCCTGCCTCATTGATAAGGTCTGCTTTGGACAGATGCCCTTCTGCATATATTTTCTTTTCGTTTTCCTCAAGCTGCTTCTGGATACTGTTTATCTGTTCCTGCATCTCCTTGTTTTCCTCGACTTCATAGAGACTGACAGATTCCCTCATCACATCGGAACTGCCAGTGTCCATTACAGTATTCTGACGGGCAAACTCGGCATCGATCATGTCCATGATGTCATCTGCATAGATATCCTTGTCAAGGCGCCGGATATCGTCATCATCATAGTTAAACGCCCTATTATAGTTTTCCATGACGGATTCCGCCATGAGCGCCTGTTCAATCCGCTTGTTCAGCAGCCTGTCAAAATCTGGCTGGTTATTCATGAGGTCAAAATCCATTGCCGATGACAGTGTGGGAATTGTCTGCAGGGAATATTCGCGCCCCGGAACTTTTATTGTGTTCTCAAAAAGCTTATGCGACATTGGCAGTATCGTCTCATTGCGGTTCCAGACCGGTGAATCTCCTGCGCGGAACACCATACTGTTGTTCTTCTCAATATACATCATGTCATTATAACTGATTACGGGCACTTCCTTTGTCTGCATCATGTAAGATGCCTTTCCCTCATTCGCAAGCAGTAATTTTTCCATATCCCTGGTTACGGTTTTCTGGTCAATATAGGACCTGTGCGTCGTTCCGGACATATTGGACAGCGTTCTTAGCATCTCATCATCCGTAGATTTCAAAAATATGATATTGGAAGTATTTCCCTGCACGATCTTATCTACGGATTCGCCATAAACTTCCCTTAACTGCTGTAATGTCTGGAGGACAAGCGTGAACTGCTGGTCCTGTCCAAGCCCGATTGAAAGCATTGTTTCAAACCCTGAAATGCCGTGCCCCTCTGATTTGAGGTTTCCGAGCTCGTCAAGCATATACCTTGTCTTATAGAGCGGCTTCTGGTCCGGCTTTGTCATATAGGACTGGTCAAAATTAAGGTCAACAAGCTGTTTAATCAGTATGAGGATCAATTTTGCATATTTCATCAGGTGCGGGGGCGTCACAAGAAAAATCATTTTTGGTTTTTCACAATAACGCACATAGGACTGCGTAATCGCGGAAACAGATTCATCCGACACCTTATACTGCACATTTTCAGTGCCGCCATTATAATCCGTATGAAGCCGTTTACGCTTAAAACCAGTCGCCCCCGGTTTAAATCTGCCTGTTTTATCATCCTTAATCAGCTCATAAATTACCCCGTTTTTTGCAATCTTCGTCCCGAGCACGGGATCTTTCACGTAAGTGCGCCCGTCAAGCGATATCTGGTATCCCTTGTGAAACTCAAAATAATATTCATGTACAAGGACATCCGTACTGGCATTTGTCAGCCGCAGCCTGATGTAGGCCGTGTCCGTCTTAAATATGCCGTCAAAGAAATAACGCGCCCATCCCTCACGCGACACGATATCTGAATGCTGGAACCCCTTTCCCATATTCTTTGTAAATGCAATGTCCTCAAAGGCATCCCACATACACCGCAGACCGATATAGTGCCGTCTCTTTACAAAATCCGGATGGAACCTTACGCCCAGGCGCCGAGGAAAGGACAATCCGGCAAGGTCAACCGTCTGTGAGGGCGTTCCTGATGTCAGTGTCGATATCGTCGGATCCGTAAAAAACGACATGGCTGTGATCGCAATGCCATATACGGATGCCATCATCTTATCGGCTCCCGCCATCGATTTAAGTGAATTATTGATATTGCCAACAAGAGTCCTCATCGTGTTTTTGGGCAGATGATCTGTTGCGTTAAAATACAGCGAGAGACAGTCAAGCTCCGAAGAACCGTTCCAGAGGACAGATTTTTGGTTTGCCTCTTTTGCAAGGCTGTTAATCTCCTCATCATCAAGATAGTCATACTGCCCTGATTTTAAATTGTTTGCAAAAACCTGCGCGGGATTTGGCATCTTTTTCCCGACAAGCTGTACAAACATCTGGTAACAGTTATAGAGCGTGACCCTGCCCCACATTGCATCGACATGGGTATCTATTGTCTGCGGATCTATGACTTCGCCGGCAGCAATCCGGCTGCTGCATTCATTCCGATAAGTCCTTTCTTCTTCAAGGTAATAATCAATCAGGCCATACGCAGCCCTCTTAAACGCGTTATTTGCAGCATTTGGCCATACAGGATCTTCAGCGCCGTCAAGAGGGAAGAAAACCTCGGCAACGCTTTCCACATATGCGGCACACTTGGTAAAATCTCCCTCCCGTGCTGCCTGTGCAGCCATTCCAAGCGGATTGTATATATCCGTCTTCATTGCATTGATCAGGTTAAACTGCACGATCTGATATCCCCTCACCGTGCCGCGCACATAATTTTTGACAAGCAGCTCCCCCTTGGGATCGTTCAGCAGGATATTATTCAGCCGCTTCTCGCGCATCCACATGTCAATCGTAGGCTCAATGATTGTCTGTCCCTTGCCTGCCCTGGTGATTGCCAGTATCATTGTATTGACCGGAGCCGAATCGACAAGGTAGACGCCTGCCGGACGCTGCGGTTCATATTCCGGGATATACCAGTCCTTGTTGATCAGGTCGGAAACAGTATTATACAATGCCCTGCCAGTCCTGCGTTTTTTCCTGGTGGAAGCCCTCCGGATTTTTACGGCCTTCTCGCCGCACAGCTTATCCTTGTTTTTATTGCCGGGATTATAACTTATTTTTCTGACATTATAAGTCTTTCGTACTTCTTTTGGCGCACCGGACGCTTCAAACAGGGCATCGGCAAATTTCGTTTCAAACATGGGCACTTTCCTGTATTTTGGGTTATTTTCGTCATCATAAATAATTTCACCTTTATATGCGGTAATCTCCCCGCTGCTGTCATGCACGTCCTTATCATAACGTTTCACCATCCTTACTTTCCTGATTCCCTTATTGCTGAGAGCCATATGTGAAATAAGCGACGATACCTGGACAGATGAATGTGCCCCCACATCAGGAAAATAATTGAATTTTACCTGCAGCTCTTCCGGAAGGGCAACATGCTGGTCATCCGTATACTGGTTAATATCATCCGTCGTGCAGAGCATGTTCTGTGCTTCAAGGTTCTTGCGCATAAACGGCTGCAGGGCTGCAAAAACCAGAAATCCAATGCTCAGAGACACATACACCTGCATCGACGAGTATGCATGAAATAATCCATAAGAAATAAATTCGGAAGATGTATGCTTTCCAAAAACTGATATACCCGCACTCCACAAAAGGAATATGCAGAAGGCCGCCAGCATCGAAAGAAACAATGAAATGACATTCCGTGAAAACATGGTCTGGCGCTCCCTGAGCACGCCGCGCCTTAACTGCTGGTCATTATACACATCCCGCCCTTTGACACTCTCCTCATACTTTTGATTTTTCAAAAATTTCCAGTTTTTCTTTTTTCCTGACATTTGACAATAATCCTTTCCTGCCCATTAAATAATTTCTGCTTTTTCTGCCTGTATGCAATCGGGTAGGGGAATGTCCTTCTCCACTATCCGCCGCGCGGGGCACGTGCAGCAAAGCTGCTAATTTCCTTACGTGCCCCTGTGCATAAAAACAGGTACAGGACACTTTTATTGCACTGTACCCACTATAAAACAAATTTATTCCCCATAAGATTTTTCTGGTTCGTCTGCCGTCGCGTCACCGGATGCCCCGGTCAGGGAAATTGAATACTGCCTGTTTCCCAGGGACCTGTCTGTCCCGATTATATTTCCTGAAAGAATGCCGATCGCAAACATTGCCACTGCAACTGATATCCATACGGCAACTGAAACCCTGTTAAATCTGTTGTGGACGATATCAACATGCGCCAGATGCTCCTCCGCGGCCCTTTTGTCATTTTCAAGGGTAATAATGCGCGTCTCGTATTCCTTTGACTTTTCCCTGTCAATGCTTACATATTTATCCATAAGCTCTTTATACCTGCCTTCCAGTTCATTGTATCTGTCGGATTCCGCACCAAGCCTTAAATCATATTCACGTATGAGGTTTTCCTCATGCTGGCGCGCAGTATCCAGCTCGCCATGGAGCTTGTCGCATGCGGACTTATGATCATTTGAAATGGATTCCATCTTACGCCTGAATTCCTCGGTAACCCTGTCTGCCTCTTCTTTCTGGCGCTGCGCCTCTGCAATGACTGCATCCCGGGCAGCCGCATCCTTTAAATGTGCATCAACATAGGCACTGATCTGTGAGAGAATTTCCGCTCTCCTTGCATTCTCACCCTCGACCATTTCCGCATATGACCGACCGACTACTTCAAGGGTTTCCGTCACTGCAATGTCCAGCATCTTGCGGGCTTCATTTTTCCTGAGCTGGTTCAGGTTCATAAGGTTGTCCCGGTGTTCTCTTTCAACCTCGTCAAGCAGCATGATCTCAACTTCCCGAGAAGCGGCTTCATGCGCCTTTGCATGGTTGTCAATATAGGAACGTTCCGCCGCCATTGCTGCAGATGCCTTGATTCTCTCCAGTTCTTCATTCCATGCCTGCTCCATCACGGCACGTTTCTGCGCAATCTGCTCATCCAGCGCATCCTTTTTTTCTTCTTTCTGTGATTCAAAAAGCTTATACATTTTGTAAAAACTGGTGGATGCATTATGGTAATCTACCCTGTCCGCGATATCCTCCGCATTATTTGTCATAAGGGAGAGGTAACGCTGGCGGCATTTGAGCAGGTTATCATGGTGCAGTTTGCGCAGTTCTTCGTTGGCATTTTTAATCATCTGTGTTGCATAGGAATCAAGCCACCCGTCTTCCCGCTCTTCAATCATTGGGACGTAACCATTTTCCCCAATGATGCGTACATCAAACGGTTCCGCAGATATTTCAAGGTCAAGATCCCCTGCATGAAAAAGCCGTTCCACAGCCCTGGTGATATCCATGTCCGTGATTTCCCGCACAGGTAAAGCTTTCTCCTGACCGGCTACATCTTCGAATTCTTTTGGGACATCCTCTATAAAGGAAGTACCGCAGAACGGGCAGGTTTCATCTGCAGGGCTGACGTAATTATTGCAGATAGGACACTGGATATCATTCTCATCAGATTCAGGTTCATTTATATCAATATTTATATTTTCCCAAAAATCTTCCCCGCCTGTCTCCTGTGCGCCATCAAAAGTCTCCTCAAAACTTATTTCTTCGTATTCTTTATGGGCTGTCCCTGGATTCTGCGCATCAGCCCCGTCAGAATCTTCATCCCCAAACAAAATATCCCCGGGCGGAACATCATCTGTCACAGGCTGTCCTTCAGGGCCAGCCAAACCAACAGCATCCGATACCCGTACAGCCCCCATGCTTATATCATGAAACCACTCATAAGGAACACTTTCCGGCAGCTCCTGAAAGATCATACTACCATTCTGGTCAATAACACAGACTGTCGGTATAAACTGGCCAAACTGTTCCTTATCAGACAGAAAACGAAACTCGGAAAGAGATTCCATTGTCCTGTCTGTAGGAATAATGACAAACCTGTCCTCAGCAATGCCCTCCGCACTTACATACGCCTCAATATTCCCGCAGTTAATGCATTCAATCAGCTGCCCCTTGTCAGGATTGGACCGTGCAGCCCTCTTATTCAGCCCGCCAATTGTGTTTACATCGAGGGTAGCCACCACATACCGTTTATTCCCATCCCCGTCTGCCGGAAGTTCAAAGACAGGATTTGACCTGATAATGTCAAGGGCAGCCCCCGGTACGGATTCACTCAATACACTTCCAAGGGATTCCGTCGGACGCCTTGCTGCCTTAAACTGTCCGTCCTGTACCTTCTGCCGGTTATCCTTTTCATGTTTTTTTAACTTAAATAACGCCATTTTCGTATGTACCGCCTTTCCTAATTATATATGGCATTTACCTGAATACACGCTGCGGATTTGAGCTGTGTCTTATTCTCAAAAGCCATCCCGCCGGAAATTCCGACATGAATCTCAACTGCGTCCGGGTTTTCATTGATACACCTGGCAACCCTGGCAACCACCTGTTCCTCAAATTTCGCAATGGCAGAACGCGCCCCGCCCTGGTCCGGGTCCCTGTCCAGGTTGTCTTTTACGATAAATTCCGGTATCTTATTCGACATTTTAAGCTTCTTGTTATGTTTCTTTGACACATCATATATGAGGTGATCCATCTTATTCCCTATAATCCGCATCTTGGTATCCTCGGAAAGAGGCTGGAACGGGACAATACAGTCAATACGCCCCAGAAGTTCCGGTGGAAATTTATTATCTGCAGTTGTCGTTATAATGGATTCCTTAATGAGTTTGATGTATTGAACAAGCCCTTCACTTTCTGCTTTTTCTTTATCCGAGACTTCGGCCGGGGATGAAGCCCTGACGTCGGAAAGGTTGTTTGTGAATGCTTCAAGATTTTTATATATTTCAGAACCTGCATTCGTTGTAATGATGATATAGCAGTTGGTAAAGACTACCTGCCGCCCGTTTTCATCGGAAAGCCGTCCGTCATCAATCACCTGGAGCAGTTCCCTCGTGACCTCGGCGGAAGCCTTCTCAATCTCATCCAGCAGCACGACGGAAAACGGACGCTCCCATATCCTTGCCGAAATCTCTTTCCTGAAATGCTCAACGGATTCCGGCCTTGCATATTCAGACATGTCAAACCTGATAAAATGCCGGTTGCTTGACTGGTTCTGGTCATCCTGGTCTGCACTGTCACAAAACAGGATTTTCGCAAGCTGTTTTGCCATTTCGGTTTTCCCCACACCCGTCGAACCAGTAAAAAGGAACGTACTCATCGGCTTCGACTTGTCATTGAGGTCTGCAACCGCTATATGCAGGCGGTTTGAAATGGATAATGTGGCATAAGACTGTGCATAAACATGGTCATCAAGATATTTTTTTATCCCCGTCGCATCAGCCTTGAATGCTATGTTTATCCCCTCGGACTGCTGTATGACATCCGCAAGCAGCCGTACATCAAGCCTGCGTTTTGCGGCATTATGCCAGCCGACCATTGCGTCAAGGACACGGATTGATTTTCTCGGCTGGCTGCTTGACGGTATGTACCTGTTTGTATACTCATAGATCATCTCATACAGCGAATTATTGTACTGGTGGCTGGCAACCCCGTACTGTTTTGCCATTCCTTTCAGGATTGCAACTACCATTTCTTTACCTGGCTGACTGAGATTTAGTCTCTGGAAACGCTCCACAAGCGGCTGGTTCGGTAAAATATACTGCCGGAATTCATCAAATGTGGTTGCCGCGATCACCTTCACGCCCCTGGTTCCCGAGTCTGCAAGCAGGGGCTTCATCGCCTCAACTGCCGGCGCAGAAAGCTGTACAACCTGGTGGAACTCGTCTATGAAAAGAACCAGTTCCCTGTCCGTAATCCGCTTAAATACGTCTACCTCCCCAAAGAGCTGCGTCAGGCTGTTTCCCAGCGTAACCGGGTTAAAATCCGCTATCATTTTGGCAAGGTTTATTTCAAGATAGCTTCTGCCTGTGTCTTTTGCCATAACCCCCTGCACAAGCATTGTCTTGCCCGATCCTGCCTCCCCGATCAGGCACGCATTGCACAGCTCCGGTGCGGACAGTATCGCCGCGAGCCTCAGCATCTCCTGGTCACGTCCTATTATCTTTCTTGGCGAATGCCTGACAGGATTTGTATATTTCATGAGATACGGACATTTTTCCTTTAAATCTTCTGAAAGCCAGTCTGTATGCCCACTTTGGACAATCGGATAAGTATTTGTTTCCATCTGTACTGATTCCTCTCCTCGCTAAAACAAGTATGACTATCCCTGTCACTCATCTTCCGGCCCGTCCAGGTCACTCCGATCATACCAGTAATCATCAATTTCCTCCATATCCCTATCCGGATCTTCGGGTTCCGGTAATGAAACACGCCGCATGCTTTCCCAGTCAATTTCATATTCATCATCATAATATTTGCCGTATATCATCTTCCCATGATACTTGATCCATTCAAACTGGTACATATAAAGCCTGGAAATATCCTCAAGTCCCTGCTCAATGCGGTCTGCAAGCGTCAGCTCCTCCTTCCACGCTGCACAGGGCGGGGGCGGTAATATTTCGCTGCTTATATGATAAGGATCATTCATGCCGTCATAATTCTGCGACATTTTGTCATGCAGTTCCCTCTTTATTTCATCCTCTGTACTGTCGTCAGGAACATTTACCGTGACAGGCATATACATCGTTTTATGGCATCTGAATATGTATTTGGACAAACCTTCTTCCGTATCCCTGGCAGGAAATTTATGATTATAGTCATCTTTTATATGGGCTTTCTCTTCCAGACTGCCTGGAAATTCCTCTCCGTCTTTACACCGGAAAAGCTCTTTGACACATTTATCCTGCCTGCTGTCGGAATCCCCATAATAAAACATATCACCAAAATTAAACATATCTCCCTTTTTTAAATATTCAACATCCCATTTTGTCTGTTGGTGCATCATGGCCAGCAATTCTTTTTTTACCCTGTCTTTCTCCGATTCAATTTGTTTTTCCTTATAATATCCTTCTATTTCCCCTTCTACCCTGCGGCTGCAAAGCCATGTAACCCTCATACTGTTACCTCCTAAAATTCATACTCTGGTTCTCTATTTCTGTCGTTCTCTTCGTCCTGCCATTTCAGGATATTTTGTGGCAGTTTCTGATAAACGGTCTCCTGCATATGCATATGCGTGTTCCTGTCCAGCATTATGGTACTGCACTGTCTTATTTCACCTGCCGGATGCTGCAACGGTTCTATCCGGCGGCCGGCCTCCATGTCTTTATATGTGCTGCGCATGAGTTCAATATCCCCTGAATCAAACCGTTCCTTCATTTGTGACTGTCCCGTACCGTCAAGGTAAACACAGGCGGCATCATACGCCCTGACACGTCTTCTGGCCATACATATATACGCATCCCGTATAGAATCAGAAAATTCAAGTGGTTTATTAAAATCACCTTTTAATTCATGCAGGTCCAGCCCCCTTACATCCTCAAACCTGTACTTTGGACAATATCTGATGTGCGGGGAGCCATCATCGTTCAGTGTCAGCACAAGCTGCAGGCTGTCAAGCCTGGACTTAAATTCTTCATAATTTTCCTGATACTGGTTTTTATTCCGCCTGATACGTTCTTTAAATATTT
>OFGQ01001372.1_pt1 | contig 16343 bp, 26 predicted proteins | sample 1521791 | NCBI WGS metagenome assembly OFGQ01 (sample SAMEA3504116, study PRJEB24116) | mouse gut metagenome | biome: mouse gut; feature: mouse-associated habitat; material: faeces | place: Denmark | collected 2011 | reverse complement strand
GGGGTAGTCCACGCCCTGGGTGTCCACGGTGACATGCTTCATCACCTGATCCTTCTTGGGCCGGTCGTTCCAGTCCCGCTTGGCGCCTGCGATGGTGTCCGCCGTCTCCATCCCCTCAAACACCTTGCCAAAGGCGGCGTACCCGCCGTCCAGGTGGGGCGCGTCATCCACCATCACAAAGAACTGGCTGCCCGCCGAATCCGGGTCCATAGCCCGGGCCATGGACAACACGCCGCGGGTGTGGAGCAGGTCATTCCGAAATCCATTCTGGGAGAATTCGCCCTTGATGGAGTAGCCCGGGCCGCCGGTGCCCGCGCCGTCCGGGTCGCCCCCCTGGATCATGAAGCCGGGGATCACACGGTGGAAGATCAATCCGTCGAAAAACCCGGCCCGCACCAGGGAAATGAAATTGTTCACCGTGTTGGGCGCGGTTTCGGGGTACAGCTCGGCTTTCATCACGCCGCCGTCTTCCATCTCAATGGTGACGATGGGATTGCTCATGGTTACCATCCCTTTCTCTATTCAATAACGGCCCCGGGAGGCCCGGTCCATCTCCCGCTTGGCGTCCCGCCGGGCGGAGGCCTCCCGCTTGTCGTAGAGCTTCTTGCCCTTGGCCAGGCCGATTTCCAGCTTGACCCGGGGGCCCTTGAAGTAGATGGACAGGGGGATCAGGGAGTAGCCGTCCTGCTTGATGCGGCCAAACAGCCGCATAATCTCCCGCTTGTGCATCAGCAGCCGGCGGGTGCGGCGGGGGTCCTTGTTGAAGATGTTGCCCTTCTCGTAGGGGCTGATGTGCATGCCAAGAACGGAGATTTCCCCGTCCTTCACCAGGCAGAAGGAGTCTTTCAAGTTCACATTGCCCAGCCGGATGGACTTTACCTCGGTGCCCGCCAGCTCGATGCCGGTCTCGTATTTTTCCTCAATGAAGTAATCGTGGTAGGCCTTGCTGTTTTTGGCCACAATCTTCACCGATTCGCCCACGGCGGACACCCCCTTTCCCAACAGGTCAGATTACTATACCACATCATACCCAAAAAGGCAAGGGGGAAAACACCCGCAGACGGCAAAGGCAGGCATTACTATTAGGTTACACAAGGCCACAAGGCCATGTGTGGCCTAATTTTTTTATCGTTTGGGGGTGAGGACGTGGCCGATTATGCTTTCAGAACCCTGGAGGACCGCCAGAAAATTGAAAAACTGTGGGAGGATGGGCGGACGCCTAAAGAAATTTCCGAAACCACGGGCGTGTCTGTCCATGTGGTTTACAAGGAAATGACCAGGGGGCAGGACGGGACCCGCCTGCCGGACCAGCGCCTGCGGTATAGCGCGGAACTGGCCCAGCGCCGGGTGCAGGCGTCGCTGGAGCGCCGGGGCAAGCGGACCGGGCAGCCCACCAACAGCGGCAAGACGGCGGGAGCCGCCGGGAGATAGGAGGACACCATGGCGAAAAGAAAGGAAATCAAGTTCCGGGATCGAGCCGGGGATCTTGTGGGATGTCAAAACAGAATGAAGTTTTACATCTTCAAAGACAAGGAACTGGCCACCACCTGCGCCCCGGCCCATTCTGTGGCTGTATACACCATGAACGGGGAACTGCTGGTAAGCACCGGCGGGCGCAAATACTTCCACCTGGACGGTGCCGTGGAGTTCTGCCAGAAGATCGCCGCCGGGGAGATCAAGGTGGAGGACGTGCTGGAGGAGTTCGAGGCGGAGGACGCGGCAAAGGAGCAGGCCGCCATACGGGAAGTGACCGAGCGGGCCAAGAAATTCCACGCCCGGCTGGACGCCATGGGGCTGAAATACCGGGACCTGCTGGAATTGGAGGTCCTGGCGCACAGCCTGGGCGACATGGGCCACAATATCCTGCTGGGGTATGAGCGCGGGGAGGGCTGACCAAGTGGGACCTGAAAACAGTGGCGGCCCCGTGGTGGCCTATCTTGACGGCCAGCCCGTGGAGATCGGCCAGACCATACCGGAGATCACGCCGGATTATTCGGCGGGCGGGGTTTCGGCGGCGGATGCAGCGGAGGCCATGGCCACCGTGTCAAAGGCATGGGCGGACGTGTCCATAACCATGGAGGTGGCGGCGGAGGGCCTACGGGCTTTTATGTACTCCCTGGAGTTAGGCATGGCCGTACACCTGGCGCGGATATTCGAGCCGGACCTGGCCCGCCGGTATATCCGCACAAAGAAAAAGCGGACCCGCAAGAAATACGAAAAGCGGATCATGGCCTGGTTTCGGGAGGTGCTGGGGTAAGTGTTCAGACTGAAAGCAAACAAAACCAGCCTTTACAAGCTGGTGGGAACCTATGAGGACCTGCCGCCCATGCGCCGGGTGACAATCACCAAAGCGCCCCGGACGCCGGACTGGTGGCTGGAATGGGCGGACGGCGGCCTGTGGTGCAAGGCGTTTTTCTCCACCTGCATGGGAAAGCCCATGCTGTCCATTGAAAAAAAGGAGTTCGGCGGGCCGCAGGTTTCCCGCGTGGTCCACGATCTGGACACTAAGGACCTGCTGGAGCGGGGCATGGTGGAGGAGTTCACCACGGCGGCGGAGCGCCGCCGGGCGGAGAGGGGGGCGGCCTGTGGCACGGTGTAAATTTTGCGGCCAGGAAATAGACTGGATCACCAGCCTGGAGGGCAAGCCGGTCCCCGTGGACCCGGATCCCGTTTTCGTGATCGAGGACGACGGCCCGGACACGTTCCTGGACGATATGGGGGCCGCCATCACCGGGCGGCAGGCCAAACCGGAGGAGGAGCGCCGGGACCTCCCCGTGGCATTTGTGCAACACCGGCGGACCTGCCCCTGGGCAGACAAACCGGCCCAGCGCCGGGTGGAAAGGGGTGGCAGCTATGGAGGACTTTTGCCCGCTACCTGATCGGCGGTACAGCGTGATCTATGCGGATCCGCCGTGGGCCTATGGCCAGGGCGGCAAGGGCAAGAGTTCCCACGGAATTGCCAGACAGCACTATGACACCATGACAACCGCCGACATTTGCGCCATGCCGATCCGCTCCATTTGTGCGGAGGACGGGGCCGCCTGTTTCATGTGGGCCACGTTCCCCAATATCGCGGAGGCCATCAAGGTCATGGAGGCGTGGGGGTTTCGGTATAAGACCGCCGCCTTTGTGTGGGTCAAGAAAAACGCCAAGAGCGGCGGCAACTACATGGGCCTGGGAGCATACACCCGCGCCAATGCGGAGGTGTGCCTGCTGGGGGTCACGCCGGGATTTAAGGCCGGGGCGCGGGTCCGCAGCCATAGTGTGCGCCAGGTTATAGAGGCCCCTTTTCAGGGGCACAGCAAAAAGCCGGACGAAACGCGGCGGCGGATCGTGGAACTGCTGGGCGACGTGCCCCGTATTGAGTTATTCGCCCGCCAGAGGGCGGACGGCTGGGACGCCTGGGGAAATGAGGCCCCGGAGGAATAGGGAAAATGACGGAGATCATCAACCTGGACGACTACCGGCCAGACTGCCGGAATTGCCTATACCACACGGACAAGGGTGGCGGTGCGTGTACCTATCCGGGCGGCTGGGAGTGGGACACGCGGCGCGACAGGTGCGCCACGTTTCGCTGGAGAAATGGCCGACCAGGAAAGAAAGGAGATCAACATGGAACAGATAGCAAGGGACCCACGGGCGGATTTTCTGGCGGTGTATAACAGCAGCGTGAACCGCCGGGAGGGTGCGGTGGCCATGCTGAAATGGCTGGAGAATGAAACGGACTTTTTCAAGGCCCCGGCCTCCACCAATAAGCACCTGGCACAGCCGGGCGGCCTGGTGATCCATAGCCTGAACGTCTACAAGCGCCTGCTGGAGATCACGGCGCGGGACGTGTTCGGCGGGACGGACGGGGCGCTGCTGGCGGAGGACATGGTGGAAACCGTGGCGGTCCTGGGCCTGCTGCATGACGTGTGCAAGGTGGGCGTGTACCACCAGACAGACCCGTTTAAGGCCGCAGCGGAGGGAAAACTGGCAACAATGGACCCGTATGAGTTCCGGGACCCGTTCCCGCTGGGCCACGGTGAAAAAAGCCTGTATCTGATCACGCGCCACATGGCGCTGACCGAGGAGGAGGCCCTGGCCATTCGGTGGCACATGGGAGCCTATGACGACGCGGTGAAAGGCGGGTCCCGCTCCATGACCGAGGCCATGAACCTGACCCCGTGGGTGTGGCGTCTGCAGGAGGCGGATATGTGCGCCGCCTGGATCGACGAAAGGAGCGCGGCGGAGTGAAAAAACTGCTGTGTAAGCCCTGCGCCGTGGCCCTGGAGGCCAGGGGCAAGACCGTGAAACCCGCCGGCGGGCGGTGTGAGAAAATCACCTGTGCGGAATGTGGCCGCCGCCGGTTTGGGGTCCTGTATGACGTGACCGGCTGGCCCACCCGCAGGAAAAAGGAGGGGACGGACAAATGAGCCAGAGGGCTGAAAAGTACGCCCGCAACATGGAGCGGCGGGTGGACAAGCTGGAGGACCAGGCGGGCAGGCTGGAGGAGAGCCGGGACAAGATCGGCAGAAAACTGGGAGAGTATGGCCGCCGCCTGACAATGATCGAAAGCGACATAAGCCGCGCCGCCGCCCTGCATGACAATGAGGTGGAGGTGAGGCGGCGCGGGGAGGTACACGCCGTCCAGGACAGCCGCCGCCAGCGTCGGGAGATCGAGCGGGCCATGGACCGCCAGCGGGTGGGCCTGGTGCTGACCATGCTGCTGGCCATTGTGGCCCTGATCGTGGCCGTAAAGGCAACAGGCACCGAGCGGGCGGAGGAAACGGCCAGACCTGCCGCGACAGTGACCGCCAGTGTGGGGGCGGACCTGCTGACCACCGAGCCGGTGGAGGTGATCGGCCCGTGGGAGTTTGCGGCCATGTACCAGGCGGAGGAGGACCCGGCGGAGAAACAGCGGATCGGGGAGGCCCTGGAGGCCCAGGGCTATTTTTCGGCGGCGGTGCCCCTGTCCTGGGAATATCAGGACTATATGCGGACCTATTGCCACCTGTATGGGTGCCCCTATCCCCTGGCCCTGGCCGTGGCAGACTGGGAAACCCGTGGCCAGTTCAACATGGACGCCATTGGCCCCGCTGGAGAGGTGGGGATCATGCAGTTAAACCCCGGCCCTGATGGGTCATACCATGCGGAACTGGAGGCCGCCACCGGCCTGGACCCCACCACCCCGGAGGGCAACATAGCCGGCGGGTGCTATAAGCTGGGGAAATATCTGGCGGAATATGGGGACGTGGCCATGGTGGCCATGGCATACAACCGAGGACAAGCCGGAGCGAGGGCGGCCTGGGAGGCCGGGATCACCTCCAACAGCTACACGGATGCCGTGCTGGAGGCCCTGGAACGCTGGGAGTGTGCGGTGAACGCATGGGCCGGAGAGTAGACCCGGCGGAGCGTTTCCGCACACTGGCAGACGCGGAAAAGCGGGCCAGGGAAAGCCGATGGAACGCCCCAGGGCGGGCCAGGGTGGTCCACCCCGTCCACGGCACCGTGGTGGTCCCCCATTCCTCCAACCTGGCAGCCATACAAAACGCGGCGGAGGTGTGGCGGTGCGACTGGACGGAGATCACGGACGCCCAGGTGTGGGCAGCGGAGCCGGGGGACGTGCCGGTGAAAATGCCATACATCATATAAAAAGGGGATGAAAAAATGTTGATCAATGAGGCCGGGGTGGTCCGGGCCATCAAGCGGGCCTATAAGGGCGGCGGGTACACCGTCAACAGCCAGGGCGGGGTCATGTCCATCTATACGCAGTCCTGGTATATTCAGGCCCGCCGGGAGGTCATGCCGCGCAAGGTCCTGGCCACCATCGTGGAACACGCCGGGATGATACCGGGCGACAAGGAACCCACCAACATTATGAAAGACATGAACCCGCAGTTGGTCATACCGGAAACCGCCGCCGAGGAAATGAACGCCTGGCGGATCGGTGAGCGCGGCGACAACGTGGACCTGGTGCCGGTGATTATGCAGGGGTTTCAGATTTTCCAGGCGGAGAGTTTGGCCTGCTGGGGGATCCCGCTGTCCTACCTGGGCATGGTGGATCGGGACGCGGCGGAGCATGACAGCGCCATAGTGGTGGACAACTGCCGCCTGCTATGGGACGACGGCGGGGAGGCCATAGCGGTGGAGGCCGTGCGGAAAGCCAAATCCGGGTGGGCCAAAGCCTGGGAGCGGGCCGTGTGGGAGGCCCTGGAGGGCGTGGACCTCCACAAAGAGGAGGAGTAAACCATGGCAAAGACGTATTTTGACCAGATCACCGCCTCCCCTGCCGTTCTGGCGGAGTTCCTGGCCTCCATTCCCGCATTAGAAACCCCGTGGGATGAAGCTTTCCAGCGGACCTATTGCGCCGCCTGTTCGGCGGAGAACTGCGACGCGGAAAACTGCCCCCACCAGGCGGAGCGGAACAGCCCGGAGTGGTTTCTGGCCCAGGAGGTGGCGGACAGTGGAAACGATCCTTTGCGGTGACGCCCTGGAACAGCTGCGGACCATGGAGCCGGAGAGCGTCCACACCTGTGTGACCTCCCCGCCCTATTACAACCTGCGGGACTATGGAGTAGCCGGTCAGATCGGCATGGAGGAAACGCCGGAGGAGTACATAACCAAGCTGGTGAACGTGTTCCGGGAGGTCTGGCGGGTTTTGCGCCAGGACGGGACGCTGTGGGTGAACATCGGGGACAGCTACGCAACCAGGTCCGGGCCGCAGCCCCCGGCAAACACCAGGAACGCCCACGGCCACACCAGAAAAGAGCCGCCGGACGGCTACAAGTGCAAGGATCTGATGGGGATCCCGTGGCTTTTGGCCTTTGCCCTGCGGGCTGATGGGTGGTATTTACGGCAGGATATTATATGGCATAAGACCAACGCCATGCCGGAGAGCGTCCGGGACCGCTGCACAAAAGCCCATGAATATATTTTCCTGCTGTCAAAATCGGCCCATTACTATTTCGACGCGGCGGCAATCAGTGAACCAGTGACCGGGGCCAGCACAAGGCGATATTTGCGGAATGAGAAACAACAGCGCCCGATTTTCGGCGGCGGGAAATATGGCCATGACGGATCGGAGGAGAGCCGGACGAAAAGCGGAAAGGAATACGTTCCAACGCCGCACAGGAACAAGCGGGACGTGTGGGAAATCGGCACCGGAGGCTTTAAGGGCGCCCATTTCGCTGTGTTCCCGGAGCGCCTGGTGGAGCCGTGCATATTGGCCGGGTGCCCGGAGGGCGGGACAGTCCTGGACCCATTCACGGGGAGCGGGACCACCGGAGTGGTGGCCAAACGTCTGCGACGGAATTTCGTGGGCGTGGAAATCAACCCGGACTATTGGCAAATGGCCACGGACCGGATCGCCGCCACGGCGGCAGAATTTCAACAGCTGGAGATCACAGAAAGGGCAACGGAATGAGCGATAAATTGAGAACCGCCCTAAAGGGCGGCGGACGGATCATTATTTCGGTTGACAGGTGGGCAAACGGTGACTTTCACCTGTGCGTTACCGAGGACTGGGCTAGACTGACCAGCATAGAGCGGGCCGCCGTTTCGGCGGAGGCCGTGAACGCGGCGGAGGACCCGGACGGACTGATCGGCGCAGAGATCGCCAAACTGGTGGCGGCGGCCCATATCAGTTATGAGGCAAAAGAGAAACCACCCGCGCCCGGTGCTGACAACACGGCGCAGGTGGTGAAGTGAACGGCGGAAACCGTCCAGCTGTCTGTATTATAACAACTGGCCGGACGGATTGCAAGCCGGAAAAAGGAGTGCAGCCTGTGAAAATCTACATAGCCGGGAAGATCACCGGCGACCGAAAATATAGGGCCAAGTTTCGGGAGGCGGCCAAGACCCTGGAGGCGCTGGGCCATGTAGTCCTGAACCCGGCAATTCTGCCGGACGGCCTGGAACAAGTGGACTATATGCGGATCTGTCTGGCCATGCTGGAGGCGGCGGACCTGGCCGTGTTCATGCCGGACTATCAGGAGAGCGCGGGCGCCATGGTTGAATGGGCATGGTGCCAGCGGACCGGGAAAGACTGCGCCCTGTATATGGACGTGAAAGGGGGCGGGACACGGTGAGCCGTGGGCAGATCAATTTACTGGATGAAATCATAGTGGATAATTTCGCCGGCGGCGGTGGGGCCTCCACGGGGATCGAACTGGCCACGGGCCGGGTGGTGGACATAGCTATAAACCATGACCCGGACGCCATCCTAATGCACCGGACCAACCACCCCCACACCATGCACTATCAGGCCAGCGTGTGGGACGTGGATCCGGTGGAAGTGTGCAGGGGCCGCCCGGTGGGGCTGGCGTGGTTTTCCCCGGACTGTAAGCATTTCAGCAAGGCAAAGGGCGGCAAGCCCGTGGACAAGAATATAAGGGGCCTTGCCTGGATCGTCCTGCGCTGGGCCGGGACGGTCCGCCCCCGCGTGATCATTCTGGAGAACGTGGAGGAGTTCCAAACCTGGGGACCTGTTCGGCGGGGCCATCCTGTGAAATCAAAAACCGGGCAGACGTTCCGCCAATGGCTGGGCCAGCTGGAGGCCCTGGGCTACACCGTGGAATGGCGGGAACTGGTGGCGGCAGACTATGGAGCACCAACCACGCGGAAACGCTTTTTTCTGATCGCCCGCAGCGACGAGCGGCCCATTGTGTGGCCGGAACCGACCCACGCGCCGGCGGACAGCCAGGAGGTAAAGGCCGGAACCAAAAAGCCGTGGCGCAGCGCAGCGGAGATCATAGACTGGAACCTGCCCACCCCCTCCATTTTCGCAACAAAGGAGGAGGTCCGGGAGCGGTACGGGGTGGCGGCGGTCCGTCCGCTGGCCAGGAATACCATGCGGCGGGTGGCCAGGGGCGTGGACAAATTCGTGATCCGGTCCGCCTCCCCGTTCCTGGTGATCGTCAACCACGCCGGAGAGTTCCGGGGGCAAGGGCTGGCGGAACCGCTCCAGACCATCACAGCAAAACATGGGTATGGCGTGGCCTCCCCTGTCATGGCGCCGCTGACCATGCACAACAACCAGAACGCCGTGGGCACCTCCATCACCGATCCCGTGAACACGATAACGGGCACCGGGGCGGGCGGCCATCAAATGCTGATCACCCCCACCCTGGCGGCCATAGGACAGACGGGCGGCGGGGACCGCTGCCGGAATGTGGAGGAGCCAACACACACCCAGGTTTCAAAGGCGGAGGAGTGCGTGGTGTGCCCGGCTATGATCCAGTATCACACGGAACAGACCGAGCGGGTCCGGGGCCAGGGCGTGACCGATCCCATTATGACCATAGACGCCTCCAACCGCTACGGCCTGGCGGCGGCGACCCTGACCAAGTATTACAACGGGGATCACAACCAGGACGCGGCGGCCCCGCTCCATACGATTACAACACGGGACCGGGAGGGCCTGACCGTGGCAAACCTGTCCAAGTTTTACGGCGGAGGGGTAGGGGCGGCGGCGGCTGACCCACTCCCCACCGTGACAGCGGTGGACCACAATGCCTTGCAGACCGCCCACATGGTCAAAATGAAAGGGACCAACCTGGGCGGACAAGCCCAGGACCCGCTCCAAACCATCACCGCCGGCGGCGGCCACCATGGCGTGGTGACAACCAGGATCGCAAAGGCGGAGCCGGGGGCGGATCTCCAGAACTGGCCCAAAATCCGGGCCGTTCTAAATGAGTTCTGCGGCTACCACCTGGAGGACACAGAAGTGATCCTGTTCCTGATCGGCGGGGCCTGGTATTTTATGGCGGACATTGGCCTGCGTATGCTGACACCCCGCGAACTGTACCGCGCCAACGGTTTCCCGGACGACTACAAGATAGAGCGGGACTATACAGGCAAGGAATACGGGAAAACCAAACAGGTGGCCAGGTGCGGCAACGCGGTCCCGCCTCCATTCGCCACGGCCCTGGTGCGGGCCAACCTGCCGGAATGGTGCGGGGAGGAGATCACCACCATGGCCCAGCTGGAAAAGGCGGTGGCAGTATGAGCGAAAGAAAAGAGGTTTACTATTATGCGCTGGGATAAAAGCAAAGAACAGGAAAACAGAGAGAAAACAAAGGATTTTCAAGCGAAAATGGCCCAGAGATATGACTTCAAAAAGGCATACGCCGCCCGCCGGGCCTGGGAGTTCTACAACCACCCGGACGTGGCTGGGCGTTGCTATGTGGCGGTGGGTGGCCTGGACAGTATCACCCTGTTTCTTTTCCTGCGGTCTATCGGGATCGACGTGCCGGCCACGTCTGTGTCCATGCTGGAGGATCGGAGCATTCAGCAGGTCCACAAGGTGCTGGGCGTTAAGGGGTTAAAGCCGGCGAAAAACCACCAGGGACGTCCGTATGGCAAGATCGAAGTGGTCCGGGAATACGGTTTCCCCGTACTGTCCAAGGAAACCGCCGGGAAAATTTACACGTTGCAGCACCCGACAGAGAAAAACGCCACGGTCCGCCATGCGATTATGACCGGAGAAACCGGGGAATACGGCGGGTTTCGGAAAAGCACCCGTATGAAAATGTCACAGAAATGGCTTGAAAAGTTTGGGGGACCTGAAAATAAACGGGAGGGGACCAACTACCAGACGGCCCCGTTTTTGGTTTCTGACCTGTGCTGCTACTATCTGAAAGAAAAGCCCTGTGACGACTACGCAAAAGAAAGTGGGCGTTTCCCGTATATGGGCCTAATGGCCAGCGAGGGCGGCAGGCGTCAAAAGGCCCTTATGCTGAACGGGTGTAATTATATCAGCAAGGACACCAAACGCAGCGCCCCCTTTGCCATCTTCACCCGGCAAGACCTTTTGACCCTGGCCCTGGAAATGCAGGAATGGTATCACGAACACTGGGAGGAGTTCCGGCCCATTATAGGCGAGGAGGACGGGGTGGAAATCTATGGCGACCCCGTACACCTGGAAACCATCGTCCCGGACATCTATGGGGAAATCGTGCGGGACCCGCTCAATATGACACCGGAGGAAATCGAGGAGTACAAAGCGGCCCACGACGGTGCAGAGCCGGAGGGCCAACTGCGGACCACGAAAGCCCAGCGGACCGGGTGCCAAATGTGCGGGTTTGGGATCCATCTGGAACACCGCCCCCACCGTTTTGACCGCATACGCCACAAGAACCCGAAAGAGTGGGATATGTGGATGAACCATGTTTGTCAGGATGAAACCGGAGCGTGGTATGGCTGGGGCCTGGTGCTGGACTACATTGGGGTGGGCTGGAAAGACGATATTTTCAGCCCAGAGGACCCGAAAATGTTGTGCGAGGAGTGCGCGGCCACCCTCCAGAAAGATTTTGCCCTGGAACAGCCGGAGGGCGCGGAGAACATGACCATTAAACGGGGGTCCTGCTGGAGCTGCGGAAGAAAGCGGAAACTGGCCCCCTACTATGCAACGGGGGAGGCGTCGAGAGAATGAAAGTATATGCTGATCACGCCGCCACCACACCAATGCGGGAAAGCGCAAAGGCGGCCATGATTGAGTGCCTGGAGGAGTACGGGAACCCCTCCAGCATACACGCCGCCGGGCGCATGGCCTCCATGAAACTGGAGAGCGCCCGCAAGGACGTGGCGGAACTGCTGAACTGCCGCCCGGCGGAAATCTATTTCACGTCCGGGGGGACCGAGGCGGACAACTGGGCAATCCGGGCGGCCCGCTATGGGTCCGGGCGCGTGGTCACGTCCGCGTTTGAACACCACGCCGTCCTCCATGCCACGGAGGCCATGGAACGAGAGGGAACGCGAAAGATAACCCGGATCACCCCGGAGACAACCGGGATCCTGGACCCGGCAAAGGTGGCCGCAGAGGTGGACAGAACCACGAACCTGGTTTCTATTATGGCGGCAAATAATGAGATCGGAACCATCCAGCCGATTGCGGAAATTGCAAAGGCTATCAAAAAGGGGAACCGCAGTTTAATGGTTTTCCATACGGACGCTGTGCAGGCGGTGGGCCATATCCCTGTGGACGTTCAGAAAATGGGGGTTGATATGCTGTCACTGTCTGCCCACAAGTTTGGCGGCCCCAGGGGCGTGGGCGTTCTATACTGCCGCGCCGGCGTGCCGCTGGACCCGTTCCTGTTCGGCGGAGGCCAGGAACGCGGGCGCAGGCCGGGGACTGAAAACACGGCGGCCATTGTATCTATGGCCGTGGCCATGCGGGAGGCTTGCGAGAACATGGAGCGGGCGGCGGAGTACACCGGGAACCTGCGGGACAAGCTGGTGGAGCGGATCCTGGAAATTCCGGGTGCCCATATCAATGGCAGCCTGACAAACCGCCTGCCGGGGAATATCAACTGCAGGTTTGACGGCGTGGAGGGTGAGGCCCTGGTTATCATGCTGGACCTGGCCGGGGTGTGCGTGTCTGCTGGATCCGCTTGTACGTCCGGGAGTGGAGAACCCAGCCACGTTTTGACCGCTATGGGCCAGTCCAGGCGGGACGCCTATGGAGCCATACGGATCACATTGGCGGAAACCAACACAGAGGCAGAGGTGGAATACATAGCGGACCGCCTGGCATCCATCGTTTCGGACCTGCGGAAAGGATAAAAGGAGGTCAAAAGCGTGGGAATAATCAGCATTGGCGTGGGCACCGCCCACATGGGCCGCAAACAGGTGGACAAGGACGGCAACGTGGTCAAGGAAACCCCGGCCCGCTGGGAGGTTGACCCGGAGGGCGGATCGGTGGCCATTATTCCGCTGAACGCGGAAACCATGGAGCGGGACGGCCCGCTGGAACTTTATGGAGACTGGGACGCGGCCCGGTATCTGGCCAGGGCGGTGGAATTGATACACCCAAACCGACAGATCAACGTGCCGGACCTGGAGGCCATGATCCGGGCGGCGGCCAAGGACGGGCTGGATATTTGCGAGTATTACCCGGATCAATATATGTGCCGGGATTGCATTGTTAAAGAATGGAAAGAGGACCCCGGCGGCGAATAGTGCCGCCGGGGCAGAGCCTACCACAACGGAAAAGGCGGGGCGAATATGCAAAGAGCAAAAACGCGGTATTTTGCCGGAGCCGTGTGTGAGCAAATCGTTTTTAATGTGCCGGACCGTGTGCGGGATATTCGGAAAGCAGAGCCACGGCCCAGGTTTCGGAATGAGGAGGAGCGGGCACAGCACCGGATCGGAATTTCCCGCCGGAACCACGCCCGCCTGTTCAACGCCAATTTTGGGCCAACCTCCCTATATAGCACCCTTACATTAAATAATGAATATGAGGTCCACACGTTCCAAGAGGCCCGCCGCCTGCGGGACAACTACGCCCGCCGCCTAATGTACCATTTTCCGGGTGCAAAACTCTTTATATATATGGGGCGCGGCAAGGGCACCCGCCGGATCCATTTCCACATGGTTTCGGAGGGCATACCGGAGGACATGATCACTAAGCTGTGGGGCATGGGTGAGATTGTGCGGATCGAAAACCTGAAAGCCCACAATTATTATAATGGTATAGACCACGGCCAGGACTACACCGGCCTGGCAAATTATCTTTTTGACCACTGGACGCCAGAACAGGGCGGACACCGCTGGAAAAAGGCTGGCAAGCTGGTCAAGCCGGATCGGGAACCATCCACCCCGGTGAAACGGAACTATACAGAGAATAAGCCCCCGCGCCCCCCAAAGGGTTACATATTCGTGGAGAGCAAAGCGACAAAATACGGCTACCTTTATTTTAAGTATGTGCGGCAGCCGGAACCCAACAAACGAACCCGGCGGAAAAAGGCGGGAACGGGCGGCGGATAAAGCCGCCGTTTATGGCCTTGTAAATGTGTAAAGTTTGGGGACGAACCAACCGCCCCCGGAAAACAGAAAGGAGATCACACGATGAACAAAACGAAAATAGACTGGGCCACCATGTCATGGAACCCCCTGACCGGGTGCCGCCACGGGTGCCCCTACTGCTACGCCCGGAGGACGGCCCACCGTTTCGACAAGGGACTGGAGGACACGGCCCCGCTGCCTGGCGGCCTCCATGTTCTGGAGGAGAAGATCAAGGGCACCCCGTACCCCTATGGGTTTGAGCCTACCCTGCACCGCTACCGCCTGAACCAGCCGGAGCGCACGGCGGAGCCGCAGACCGTGTTTGTATGTTCCATGGCGGACCTGTTCGGGAAATGGGTGCCCACTTCCTGGATCGCCCAGGTGGTGGACGCCTGCCTGCGGGCACCGCAGCACCGCTATTTGTTCCTGACAAAGAACCCGGCCCGATACCTGGAACTGGACCACCTGGCCCTCCTCCCCCACGGGGAAAATTTCTGGTACGGATCCACGGTGGCCAACATGGAGGCGGCGGCCATGTACCCCATGCCATGGGCGAACATCAACACGTTTTGGAGCATGGAGCCGCTGCTGGAGCCTGTGCCCATGGAGGACGCGGAGGGCCTGCCCCGGTGGGTGATCCTGGGGGCAGAAACCGGGAACCGCAAGGACAAGGTGATCCCCCGCCGGGAGTGGGTGGACCAGATCACGGCCTTTTGCGCGGAGAATGAGATCCCCGTGTTCTACAAGGGCAACCTGCGGGAGTATTTCCCGGACCTCCCCGCGTCCGCATTTCCGTGGGAGGTATGAGCCGTGAACAAGGAGCAAATGGAGCAACTGCGGAACGCCCTGGGGATAACTGCGGAAATGGCGCTGATTTTCTATCGGTCAGCCGTGGGAGCGAAAGCAACACCGGCGGAGGCCATGAAACTGACCCAGGCATATATAGCGGCCATCATGTTCAACCAGAACAAGAACCCGGACGGAGAGGAGGCCAAGGAGTGAAAGCCGTGCTAATGAGCGTAAAACCGGAGTGGTGGGAGAAAATGTTGTCCGGGGAAAAGATGCTGGAGATCCGCAAGTCTGCCCCGCAGAGCAAAGACGGGCGGGCGTTCAAGTGGCCGCTGATCGTGCTGGTGTATGTCAGCGGGACCGGAGCGGTACAGGGTCAATTTACCTGTCCGGGATGGGTCAAAACCAACCTGCTGGAAATGCTGGTGGAGCGGTCCGGCGTCAAGCTGGAGGACCTGCGGACCTATGCCAAGGGAGGGAGCCTTTACGGGTGGCTGGTGGAGGCCCCGGAGAAATACGACACGCCCAGCCCCCTGGCGGAGTTTGGCATGAACCAGCCGCCCATGTCGTGGCGGTATGTGGAGATCCCGGACGCGGCGGCGGAGGTGTAGCCGGTGGCCATCGACGTGAAAGACCTGCCGCCAAAATACCAGGCCCAGGCGCTCCAGAAATACATGGCCCAGCAGGCGCGGCGGTGGCCTCCCTCCTCCCCTGCCGCCGATGGGCCGCAAAAAGGCAGCAAATACCACAACAGCCACACCGAGCGGGTCACGCCGTCCGGGGCCGTCCTCCATTTCGACAGCCAAAAGGAGGCCCGCCGCTATGATCACCTGGCCGCACTTGAAAAGGCGGGGAAAATCCGGGACCTGCGCCTGCAGGTTGATTTTACCCTGCAGGAGGCATACACGGACACCGAGGGCCGCCGGGTGCGGGCCATCCGATACAGGGCGGATTTTACATACTACCGCCCGGCGGCGTACTGGACAGGAAAAGGCGTGGCATTGTGGGATCTGGTGGTGGAGGACGTGAAAAGCCGGGCCACCAGGACCAAGGAATATTTACTAAAGCGGAAAATGCTAAAGGACAAGCTGGGAATTGACATAACCGAGGTGTGAACCATGGGCAAGAAAACAACGGGGACCAGGCCGGAGCGGGAGGCGGTCAAACGCTACCTGCAACAGTATCACGCGGCCAAACAGAAAAAGCGGATTTTGGAGGAGCGCCGCCGCACACTATCCGCAGAACTGCGGGGGCCATCCGCCAAACCGGTACACCCGGACGGGGCGGGCACCCTTGTCTTTCAGATCGCGGACGTGGAGGAGCGGATCGAGGCCCAGCAGTCGAAAATGGCCAAGGCCGTCCAGAACGTCATGGACTTAATAGACCTGCTGCCCATAGGGTCCATGGAGCGGACCGTGGTGGAAATGCGGCATATAGACAGCCGGAAATGGGAGCGGATCGCCAGTGAGGTCCACATGAGCCGGTCCCGCGTGATTGACTACTACAACGCCGCGCTGGACACCCTGGCCGCCAATGAGAAAAGCGTGGAGGTCATAGGGCTGGGAAAGGCGCAGGGAAAGGCAACCGCAAAGAAGAACAGCAAGGCGTAAAAGTTCGGACGTTATCGGACGTTTTGGTGTGCTATATTGATAGCATGAAAAGCCGCAAGGAATACAGGGGACGCCAGGGGAAAGAAACCTGGTGGCCCCGCTGCTTTTCGCTCCATGGGTGTGGAGGGTGCGCGGCGGGGGCTTTATCCTTTCACCCCGCCGCCATCCATGGGCATGGTG
>OFGQ01001367.1_pt1 | contig 16361 bp, 10 predicted proteins | sample 1521791 | NCBI WGS metagenome assembly OFGQ01 (sample SAMEA3504116, study PRJEB24116) | mouse gut metagenome | biome: mouse gut; feature: mouse-associated habitat; material: faeces | place: Denmark | collected 2011 | reverse complement strand
CGTGGCAAGCTGCGGAGTCTACCGCCTTACCCACCAGCCGGTCATGCCCACTCTGCGCGCCAAAGGACGCAGAGATTATCAGCTTTTATATATCTCCTCGGGAAAAGCCTTTTTTCATCTAAGCTGCGGAGAAAAGGAAGCCTCAAGGGGCTGCATGGTGCTGTACCGTCCGGGAGAAAGCCAGCGCTATTATTACTATGCCAAAGATAATTCCGAGGTGTGCTGGATTCACTTTTCAGGCTCCGAGGCCGGCGCCGTTCTGGACAAAATTGGATTTGCCGCTTCCCAGATTCTTTACTGCGGAAATTCCTTTAATTTTTTTGAGCTTTTCCGCGATATCATTCTCGAACTGCAGTTAAAGCGTCCCTGCTTTGAAGAATTCTTATGTCTTTACCTTCGCCAGCTTTTTGCCGGAATTGAGCGGACGCAGCTTGATTTTGCCACGGAAAGGTCCCCGGAAAACTCTTTCAGCCGCCGGGAGCTCGAGGCCACCGTCCACTATTTCAACGAAGCCTTTGCGCAGGATATCCGCATCGAAGAATATGCAAAAAACCAGCATATGAGCGTATGCTGGTTTATCCGCAGTTTCAAGCGTTATATGGGCGTTACGCCCATGCAGTATATTACCTCTATCCGTATGAACAAAGCAAAGGAGCTTCTCAAAAACACCAACTATTCCATCCAGGAAATCAGCGGTCTTGTGGGGTACGAAAATCCCCTTTATTTCAGCCGGATTTTCCGAAAGCAAATCGGATGCTCCCCCTCCGGATACCGGAAGGGATAACCAGGCCCCCTGCCGGAAGCGATTATCGGAAGTCTCCCTGCCGCGCATTCTGCCGGAAGTCTCCCCGCCTGTTTCCCGCAGGCGTCAGAGTCAACAGGAAACCTTCACCACAATATTCCCAAGGGGCTTCATATTCCCCTCCTTATCTCCAAAGATAACCTCCCCTTCCGGGAGCTGAACCTTCACGTCGTGGCGGTTAAAGTTCTGGAAGAAAATATAATCCGCATTTTCTCCGCTTCTGCTGGTTACCTCCACGCCGTCTGGAATCTCTGTGGAGAGAATCGGCGAAATGCCCGCCTCCTTCGTCAGCCTTTCATAAAAATCGTCATAGAACGCCTGCTCGGCGTCTGCGCACACATAATATGCCTTTCCCGCCCCGAAATCATTTTCAAGGAGCGCCGGCGTTCCCGCATAGAAATCCTTACCGTAAGTCATGAGTGTCCTTGCGGAAGCCGGCTTCACCAACTGGCACAGATATTTGCACACATAGCTGTCCTTCATTCCCTCCGGCGCCTCGTCCGTCCGGCACAGCAGATTCTCCTCATCGTCATAGAGGGAATCAATCTCCTCGCTCCGAAGCCCGAACACGTCCATAAGCCCGTGGGGCGTTCCGCCCAGGAAGCACAAATCATTTTCATCCACCACGCCCGACCAGTAGGTCAGCACAAAGGTTCCTCCCTTTCCCACAAATTCCCTGACCTTTTCGGCAAATCCCTCATGGAACAGGTACTGCATGGGGGCCGCCACAAATCTGTAAGGCGCAAGAGAGCATTTCTGGTCAATCACATCCACGTTAAGCCCCTGCCTGCGCAACGCCCGGTAGGATTTCTCCACACATTCCTGATAATGAAGGTCCTTGTTCCGGGGCCCCTCCGAGCCGTCCAGCGCCCAGCGGTTATCCCAGTCAAAAATAACCGCCGCCTCCGACTTTGTTGCCGTTCCTGCCACTTCCGAAAGGGCCTCCAGCATTTCCCCGGCCCCGCACACGTCCCGGAAGGTTCTGGTATCATTTCCGTCATAATGGTCAATTACTGCCCCGTGAAGCTTTTCCGCCGCTCCCCGGCCCTTGCGCATCTGGAAATACATTGCGCCGTCGGAGCCGTGGGCGATACTCTGCAGAGAGGTAGCCGTGAGCATTCCCGGCCTTTTCAGCTTACTGACGTCCTTCCAGTTGGTGGCTCCCGGGCAGGACTCCATCAGGAAGAAAGGCTTGCGCTTTAAGCTGCGAATCACATCGTGCCAGAAAGCGGTGTCCCTTGCCGTCTCCCACTCCTCCCGCTTATGCCAGGAAGGGTAGTTGTCCCAGGAGGCAATATCTATTTTTTCCGCAAGGCGGAAATAGTCAATCTCATAAAAATGATACATCAGGTTTGTGGTCACCGGCAAATCAGAGCCGGCATCCCGAATGGCTTTGATTTCGTCCTCCATATAATCGATGGTCTGGTCGGAAATAAATCTTCTCCAGTCCAGCTTTAAGCCTGTAACCGACATTTCCCCTAAAGGAGAGGGGCTTTCCACCTGGTCAAAGCTGTCGTAGGTGTGGCTCCAGAAGGTGGTCCACCAGCTCCTGTTCAGAGCGTCTATTGTCTGATACTTTCTCTTAAGCCACCCCCGGAAGGATTCCTGACAGAGCTCACAGTGACATTCTCCGCCCAGTTCGTTGGAAATATGCCACATTTTCACCGCCGGATGGGAGCCGAACCGTTTCACAAGCTCCGTGTTAATTTTGCGCACCTTTTCCCGATAAACGGGAGAGCTCAGGCAATGATTGTGCCTGCCGCCGAACAGATTGCGCTGCCGCATGGCGTTCACACGAAGCACTTCGGGATATTTATCCGACAGCCAGTGCGGCCTTGCCCCGGAGGGAGTTGCAAGAATCACGGAAATACCGTTTTCGTACAGCCTGTCAATTATCTTTTCCAGCCATTCAAACTGATATTCCCCTTCCCTTGGCTCCAGCTTCGCCCATGAAAAAACGCCCACCGTTACGGTGTTGATTTTTGCCTCCCGGAACCGCTCGATATCAGTCTCCAGAACCTCCGGCATATCGAGCCACTGTTCCGGGTTATAATCGCCGCCATGCATTAAATAACTGTTTTTCATTATTTTCTCCTGTCCTTACCGCCTCTGTGAACCGCTTCCTTTTTTACCCGCCGGCCGTGTCGTTTTCCTTCCGGCATGGCTTCCCTGCCTTTTGTCAGACATGCTCTCCTTTTTCCCGGACGGACGCTTACGTGCTGCGCTTTCCCTTTTGTCAGCCGGACGCTTTCTTCTCCTGCGCGCCGACTTTCTGCGCCTTCCGCCCTCCGAATGCCTGCCCGCCAGAACAAACGCCGCAATTCCCACAATGACCAGAACTGCCGCCGCTGCCCCGGCAATTATCCATTTCGTTTTTTCGCTGTTCTTCTCTACAAACGCGCCGCCGTTTTTCTTATCCAGCCGGATTTCCCCGGAAGCTTCCGAATCCCCGGCTGCTCCATCCCCGGAACCGCCTGCGCCGCTCGTTCCTCCAGTTATTCCGCCGCCGTCTCCGGCGCCTTCTCCCTCAATGCCTTCCGCGCCGCCCTTTCCTGCGCCGGCAATCAGAATACTGTCGGGACCTGCTTCGGGGGCAACCACCGCTACCTTTCCGTTTCCTTTCGCCGCTTTCGCTCCTGCGCCCACGCTGCCCGAAAGGGTTTTCCCGCCTGCCTGCGCGGCGTTCCCCTTGCTCAAATCCACAAGCTCGGGGTGGAGATTATTTTCCCTGACAACGGAATTAGGAATGTTCTGGGCGTCCGCCGGATTGTTGGTAAACCGCGTCTCCTCGTCGTAGAGTCCCTGACTCATGTTGTCATTGCCATGGCTCTGCCCGTCATTACCGCCTGTTCCTCCGCCGCTTTGGTTTCCGTCACCGCTGCCAGAACCGCTCTCTCCGTTACCGCCATCCCCCGGCTGCTCCGGGGCGCCTGCGCCAAGCTGCAAGACCACAGGCTCGGGAAGGGAGGAAATCACAGGAGTTTTACTTCCGTAAGAGGCATTTGCCGTCTTAAAGGAGCCTTCCAGGTAACCGACTTCCACCTGCAAAGCCGCGGAAGCATCCGCCGGAACCACCCGCACATGCCCTAGCTTTAACTCCCCGTCGCCAAAAAGGCTGCCGTTTTGCAGCGAGGACACATAGATATCCATTCTTCCCGTACCGGCATTGTAAATATAATCATGCTCCGCCACGCCTTCCAGGCCGGCGTCAAAATCAAAGAGGGCCTCGCCCTGATTTTGTCCCCCCATATCCACGCTCAGGGAAATGGAAAGCGTGGATATTTTTTCCTCCTTTGCGTTGCTCATGCCAAGGGACACGGCTACCCTGGAATTCTCCTCCTGCAGGTTCACCGTATCCTGTCCCGCCGCTTTTACCTGTAGCGGAACAGCTATGCCCAATATGGCCAGTCCCAAATATAATTTCTTCCAGATTCTTTTCACCTTGTATCTCCCATCGCTTACCATGCCGCTCCGCCGTCTTCCGTTTCCGCATCATGCTTTAAGATAATTTTATCCAGATTTTCCGGTATCTGCAAAGGCAGCGTATCGCTTACAAGCCTTTGTCCTTCGTTTGTCAGCGCGTTGTCCACCCGGTAAAGCTGTGCCCGCACCCTTCTGTAATCAGGAAGCTGTCCGTCCACAGGCGCAATCCAGTATATCCAGATACCGTCGCTGACCTCTCCCAAGAGCCCGTTTTCAGGCACCCTTGCAAGTATAATCTGCTCCGCCGCAAGCGTACCCTCTGTGTCTGTACCGCCCACAATTCCGCCTTCCTCGTCGTAAAGAACCACCACGTTATAGGCCGGGTTTCCCTTATAGCTTCCCGTAAATATCAGGGAGCCTGCCGGAATTTTCTGCGTCTGCATATCCCGCTCGTAGAAGTAATCCTCCTGCAGGATGCCCACGGCCCCTTCTGTGCTGTCCGGCCTTGCCCCGAAGGAAATACTGTCTCCCGACGGGCCGAGCACGTCGATTTCCGTTATGGCCACAGAGCTTTGCCCCGGCGCCTTCAGCCTTACATAGGCGGCGTCATAGGTGCATACCCAGGGGTCTTTATCCGCATTTTCAAAGTAAACTGTCTGGCTTCCCTTTTTGTCCTCAAACCGTCCGGCTTTCACTGTCGTCCAGCTTTCGCCGTCAACGCTTACCTCAATCGTATAGTCGCCGATTGGCGTACCTGATTTCACGGTATATTTTAATCCGCATACCTCGAGTACCTGATGGAACCGGAGGAGAACAGCGGCGTCCCCGCTTTTTGCATTTCCCTCGTAGGTGCTTCCATCGCTCCCGTCAATCACCCTGTTAATGGCCGGAACAGGAGCCGGTTCACAGGGGTCCTCTTCCTCCGCCTTGCCTGCTTCGTCGGCCCCGGAAGTCATATTCGTGGTCACGCTCCACATGGACTTGTCATGGCTCCCGTCATGAGAGATTCTCACGTCGCCAATCCGTCTGGCGGCAGAGCGGTAACCGAACTTATCAACTGCAATGACCTCATAGGAGACCACTCTGTTGTTGATGGTATACACATGGTCCACATAAGTATTTTCCGTGGAAAATCCTACCACCTGGCGCACCGGTTTTCCGTCCTCATAGTGATATCTGGCTATCTCATAGCCAAGAAGCACATTCGGCTCGGCGGCGCACTCGATGGAAATCGTAATCTCGTTGGACTTGCTTCCGCCCGCAGACGCCGTGGTACCCGCGCCAATCACTTCCTTACCCTTAATGGAGCCGGAAGTGCCGTTCTCCATCTCGTACACTCTCGCATCGTCCGTCAGGTAATACAGCGCCCTCTCCTCTGCCGGGAAATTCCTGGCGTAGTTCATCGTCTCCGCGTCAGGCATAAAGCCCCACCGCACGAAAAATTCCGTCAAATCCTTTTCCGCCGCCGCACAGGCAAGGCGCATGATATTCTGGTCCCTGTCCCCGCCCAGCTTAAGGCCGCCCGGCGCAAGAGAGGTATTTCTGCTGTAGGAATCCACCCTCGCGTAGAAAAGCCCGTCGTGCTGCGCCTGATAGCTGTCATACATTTTATAGTTGTAGCCTCTGTCATATGCCAGATGAAGCTGCCAGTACATGGCAAGCTGCGTAAATACATTGGAAGCCCTTCCAACCGTGCCCGACGTTACCTTCTTATAAACATTGTCATAGGTAAACCGCACGGAATCGTTGCTGTCTGTGGACTTTGTGAGCTGCGCAAAATAGTTGTTCGTCACTTCCGCATAGGCATAGCTTCCCTGATTGATGTTGTGACCGATTTCATGGGAAATTCCCCAGCCGAAATAGTATCCCTCAAGATGCCTGCCGTCCTCATCCTTTGTCACAGACGGAGAGGAAGCAAGCGCCGGCACGGAACCCCATTCAATTCCGATATGATTGCCGGATGCATACATGAACGCGCCGGCAAACATACGCATATACCGGATATTCAGATGCTGCGCCGGCATCCTGTCGGTCTCGGGCGCTCCGGCGTCGTTGCTCAGTCCCTTATGGTGGTAGAAAAATTCCATCATCTCGTCCATGGCATGGAGCGAGCGGTTCAGTTTATCCGCCTTTTCGTCCACGGAGCCTTTTCCAAGTCCCGCAAGAATCTGTTCCGCCGAAACAGACAGCATCATTTTATCCAGAACAATATCCGTTGCTCCCAGAATACAGTTTTGCTTATCATAATCCCGGTTGACCTTATTATTTTCTCCCGCCGACTCGTGGAACTGCTTATGCTGCTCCTTCTGCCCTGCCACGTGAGTTTCCAGTTCCGCCACATATGCGGCAATCCGCTTCTGGCGCTCTCCCGTATCGTGGACGCCGTACAGATTAAGTACAGGCTCTTTGGCTCCTCCGCTTACGCGCACCGCATATCTGTCATTGTCATTGTTCCCAGTATATTGAACATAAAGCGCTCCGCCACCCTCACAGGCCAGACTTTGAATCGCCGGTATGGTGATTTCATTGCGCCCCACCTTCAGCGAGGCAACCTCCGACGCAAACGCGCCCGCCTCCGCATGATACTGTGTGGCAATCAGCTTAAGGGCGGAATTCGAACCGGTTTTCAGGCTCTCATGCCCTACATAAATAACCACCTGCTCGCCCTCGTAGGCCGTAACCCCTAACGGCTGCCATGCATTGAGTCCGCCAAAACCCAGATGCCTGTCTTTTGCCGCAGTAATTTTCGGCTGTATCTGAATGATGTCCGAAAACTCCGTGGTCAGAAGTCCCTTTGCATTGTCCAGCTCTCTTTGCAGCAGAGCCCTTTCGGGATGATATTCCCCGCTCTTTTCGTCCTTTGTATCCAGACGCTTCTGCAATGCGGCAATCGTTTCCTCATTCACACCTTCCTTTAAGGAGGTGTGCAAATCGTCCGCATACAGGGCAAGGATATCGTCCTCAAGGCTGTCATAATGATAAAAATTCACTTCCGCTATGGTTATATTATAGAGATTGTATCCCCGCGAGAAGCCCAGCCGGACTTTGTTCGCCGTAATCGGCTGCGCCAGCTTAATCAGATAATACTTTCTCCCGTTGACATCCGTTCTCTGCAGCACGGCCGGGTTCTGGGCATAAGTCCCCTCCGGGTGCTCCCTGTCATAATAGTAAACCGATACGCCGGCATAGGACGCAATATCCTCGGGCTCCGCAAAGGTGATATAACTCATCTCATAATAATCGTCCAGCTTAAATAAAAGTCCCTTGTTAGGCGCCACATACGCTGCGCCGTCATCCCAGTCAAGAACCTGATAGCAGGAACCGTAATCCTTGTCCACCACTCCGAGAGCGCTCTGTTTGCCGGTGTCAAGAGAGCTTGCCACCATAGCGCCCCTTCCGTGGGATACGTCTAAAATATGGGCGCTGATTTTTCCTTTTCCGTTGGATTCGTTAATCAGCTTGTAATTCGGCATCTCGGCCGACGTGATAATACTTGTCCTTGCCTCCGAGTGAATGGAAGGCGCGCTTTCTCCCAGAGCGTTGACGCCGGTCACATATACCTCGTATACTGTCTGGTCCTCCAGACCGTTGATTTCATACTGATTTTTCTCAATCCCTTCAATTTTCTGGAAGGAGCTGTCGCCTGCTTTCTTATAAAATACGTTATAGGTATCCGTATCCTCCATGTTTTTCCAGCTCATGCGGACGCACCGGTAACCGCCTGTCGCTTTCAGATTGTCGGGCGCGTCGGGCGCTTTGCTCACAACCGGAGTCGCCGAAACCTCATCGCTCCAGGGACTGGCCCAGGTGCCGTTTACAGAGCGCACGCGGGCCTGATAAGCCTCGCCGTTTTTGAGCTTGCTATTGTCAAAGGATTTTACCTCCAGAGAGTTGGACGCGGCCCTCACAATTTCCGACTTGCCGCCATAGCTGATTTCCACTTCATAACCGGTAATATTCGTCTCCGTCCCCCAGGTCAGGTCAAAAGACTTATCCGCCGCCGTGTAAGAGAGCCCTTTCGGAATATTCATATCCGGCTCGGGAATCCGCTTTTCCATATCATTTAAAAACTCCACCCGGGAAATTTCCGCTAAAGAGCCGCCGGAGCTTGTTTTGTTGATGACAAATGTCACTTTTTTCACGGCCACATTTTTTCCCAGATTAATCTCAAGAAGGTTGTCCTGTCCGCTGCCTGTGGACGCCGGCGTACCGCCGCTTTCCTCAGACGCCGCCCGGCCCGCTTCCATTATCTGACCGTTCCATATCGCCTTTTCAATGAAATTTCCGTCCGCGGTTTCCACAAGCACAACGCCGCTTTCAATGGTATCGCTCCCCATGGTAATGGCAATCTGCTCCACCGCAGTCCCTTTGCCGTTCTCCTCCTGAGTTTTGCTTTGGAGGTTAAATCCGATTTCCACCGGCGCATCCTCTGAGATTGCCCCGCCCTGAGAATTCTGGAATTTGACGGAGCCGCTCTCGCCCTGCAAAAGCTTTTGCAAATCGCCGCCCTGCACCTGCGTAGTATCGCCCGTATTTACCTTTACCGCGTCGGGAGACAGGCTGTCCGCCACGGTCGCGTCGGCATTTACGCTTTCATCCGCAGACAATGAACGGTTCCCTGCATAGAATTGCAAATCCAGAATGTCCGTCACGCCGTCCCCGTTCAAATCCGTCATGCCGCCCGGGCCGCCTTCACTCATAGCGGCAATAATAAGGCTTCTGTCGCTTTCATCTATCTTCCCGTCGCCGTTGATATCCCCAATCAGCAGTACCCCCGGCCGTGCGCTGCTGCTCTTTAAATCCGCAACGCCGGTATGAATCTCCACGGTTTTGGTATTCTCATCCACCTCTATGTACTGCCCGTAGGTAACAAATCCGGGCGCAGCCACCTCCAGGCGGTAGGTTCCCGCCTCCAGTCCCGGATAGGATACCGGATGTTTTTCCGAATTGTTCTTAAGCGACCTTCTTTCAGCCTCTCCTATCCGGTTTCCGTCCTTCTCTAAGGTGATAACCGTATTAATCTCATGCTTCTCCGCAATGGGAAGCGCATTCCGCAAAATTACCTCGATGCCGCCCTTGGGATTGTCCGAAGCATAGTCGCTGTTCCAGTCCCCGTTGTTGAAAACCAAAGGCTCACCACTTGCGTCCGGCGATGCAGAGGGTGAGGCCGACGGAGAGGCATCAGGCGAGCCTGTTGGCGTTGCGGAAGGCGTTGCGTCCGGCGAACCTGAAGGTGACGCCTCCGGCGATTCAGACGCCCCGGGCGACGCCGTCCGAACGGCTTCCGGTGAAGATGTCTGCGCCGCTGCCGGAGAGGGCGTGGATGCTTCCCCTTCCCCTGTTCCCTTCGGAGATGCCGCGGGTACTGTTCCCGCCGCATCTTTATCCCCTGCGGTTTTCGGAACTGCCGTGGGCGTCGGCGTTGCAGTCTCGTCCCCTGTCGCTTTCGGGGAGGCGTCAGATATGCTCCCTTTTGAATATGACGATGGTGTCATGTTTGTATCTGACACTGATGTCACTGTTTTTGTCCCGGAGGGCGATACCGACGGCGATGCCGTGTCTGTATTTTTAATTTCCGCCGCACGGGTCGGAAATGCGCATGTTACAATCAGGCCAAACGCCAGCAGCCAGGCTGTTATCCGTTTCATTGGTCTTGGTCTCCTCTTCTTTTGTTCGTTAGCAACTGCCAATATTTCAATCTTTCCTGTTTTATCAGTCGTAAGTATATCATTCCCGACTGGATTTTTCAAGTGAATTGGATGCCGGGCACGAAAGCTTTAGGAGGGTTTAACGATACAGATAAGGTAATTCGTCTTCCTTCAATTCATCTGCACTTTCTCCATCCTTCTTTGAGATATCTGCAAATATTCTTTGTTTACATCTATTCCGATAAACTTCCTCCCAAATCGCAGCGCCTCCACCCCTGTCGTACCGGAGCCGCAGAACGGATCAAGTACTATCTGCCCGTCTTCCGTCGATGCCAGTATGATTCTCTCCAGCAAATATTCCGGTTTCTGCGTTGGGTGCTTCCCTTCTCTCCTCTCTGACGGTCTGGTTAATGCTCCTGTCCACACATCCTTCATCTGCTTTCCGCCATTCATTTCTTTCATTTTCCCGTAATTAAAAAAATACCTGGCATTCCTTTCATTCTTTCTTGCCCATAAGATTGTCTCGGTAGAATGTGTAAAACACCTGCATGCCAGATTCGGCGGCGGATTTGTTTTTTGCCATGTTATGTTGTTAATGATTTTGAAACCCTCCAGTTCCAATGCCATACCAATTGAGTATATATTATGCAATGTTCCCGACACCCAGATTGTACCGTTTGGTTTTAGTACTTTTTTGCATAATCTAATCCACTTTCTGTTAAACCTGTGTTTTTCGGCAAAGCCCGTTCCATTTTTTGAAAGGCTGTCCCATGAGCCTTTATTTACCGAAACCATTTTCCCACTCTGGCAGGTAATTCCACCGTTACTTAGAAAATATGGCGGGTCTGCGAATATCATATCCACAGATTCCGGTTTGATTTTTCTCAGAATGATAAAAGAATCCCCCAATATTAACTGCGATTCTTCTGCCTCGAAAAATAATGGCACTTTTTTTGTAAATAAGTTTTCCATTACTCCGGCTCCTCTAATAGTTACATATAATTACTTCTTCCCCAACTCTGCCTTTTGCATCAGAATTAATCATACGTTTAACGCTTACAACATCAATTTTATATCCTTTACCGCCATACAATTCGTTAATCAGCTCCGTATTGTGATTTGTAAGCATACAGTAGCAGCCCCTGGCGCTTAAATCATCATATAATCCCGCCAGTCGTCTATGGCTTTCTATATCAAATCCTTCCTTTGTATATGATTCAAAAGACTCCGGCTTTAACGGCGCATATGGACTGTCAAAAAAAACAAAATCCCCTCCTTTTATATCTTTACATGCTACTTCGAAATCACCTTCTACGATAGTTACATGCTGCAAATATTCGGATACGGCCATAATCGCCTTTTCATCAACCGATGTCCCGCGCCTGTTATTATATGGAACATTAAAAAGTCCCTTTCCATTTACACGATACAGACCGTTGAAGCAATGCTTATTTAAAAACACAAACAATGCCGCCAGTTCCACATCATACTCCGCTTTCATCATTTTATCATTGTAATGCTCTCTTAACGAATAGTAGTATTGCTTTCCGTCTTCCCACATTTCCATATCAAGCTTACCGACCGCCAGTAAAAAATCCTTCGGAAAATTTTGAATCTGCTTATATGTATTGATTAATGCAGTATTGATATCATTAATCAGCGCCCTTTGAGGCAGCAGCCCGAACACGACTGCGCCTCCGCCTACAAAGGGCTCATAATAATTATTATACTGCTTTGGCATCCGTTCCTTTATCTGTGGAAGAAGCTGGCGCTTTCCGCCTGCCCATTTCACAAATGGGGTAATATTTGAATTTTCCACCTTATTTCCTCTTTTCACATTTACTGCCAGATATCTTCTTTGTTTTTAACCATCTTTCACAATAAGTGAATTTGTGCCTGCCGGTTCCCATGAGATAATACTCACAAATAGTGAAAGAGGTGTTGAAATGTACTTTTCTTCTGATACAGAATTATACCGCATAATCGGCGCCAATATCAAGCAATACAGAGAAATGCGAAACCTGACCCAAATGCAGTTGGCAGACAGGGCACAAATCAGCATCAGTTATTTGTCAAAAATTGAAGCCATCGGCTGCACCAAGAGCCTGTCAATTTCTGTTTTGAATCAGATTGCAAATGTTTTACAAATAGACATTACCGAATTTTTCAAGGAGGTATCTCATAAATGAAATTAAAAGATGCAAAAGAGAAAATCGACAAATTAGCGAATATTCCATTCAGCGATTACCTTTCAGAGGAACAGGTAGGCGATGCAATGATGATAATCAATAAAGGAAAAACAGGACAGCTTCTTGAATTAACAATTGGTCTGGATTTATCAAATACTCCTCTGGATTTTGAAGACGGCGAGCTGAAAACCAATAAATGCAACCGCATGGGAAAGCCCAAAGAAACAATGTTTATCACTCAGACTGCGTCTATGATTGATGAATTACTTGACCGAAAACCCTTTGAAGAGACAAAATTGCATGAAAAGCTGAAACATTTGCTTTACGTTCCTATCAGCAAAGACGGTCCGGCAAGCGAATGGAAATATCTGCCCTGTGTGGAGGTTGATCTTTCTGCCCCTGAATATGAAGAACTGTCCGCTCAACTGGAGGAGGATTATTATCGTATCTGTGATTCAATGAATGAGCAGCTCTCCCAATCCGAAACAGCTACCCTGCATACGGTAAGCGGAAAGTTTATTCAGATAAGGACAAAGGATTCAAAACCATACCATCCTATTTTTCACAAAAATATAAACGTATAATATCTGATAAAAACAGGGCTTTCTATTTTAAAAAGGAATTTATGAATTATATTGTTTCTTCGGAAAAGAGCAGGAAATAGGCCGGCTAATTTATCGAATCTGCAGACCCCCTCCTGCTGTCGGGTATACCTGTGAGGATAATCAGAATCATTTTCGTTTTAATCCGGGTGCGCGCCCATTATGGTATAAATATATCTACAGATAAAATATTTGTAGTTGAAACAGGTAAGTATGATTTTGACTTCCCTTAAGCAACAAAAAGCCTCATTCTCAATCTGCATCAATTCATCCATAAAAAATCCACAAACAAAATCTGTCTGTGGATTTTCTGTCTCTTTTCTGTTCGAAAATAACTGCTTATCTCTTGCATAGTTTCGAATGCCCAAATTGCGGCATTTTCAAACAATTTGTTAGTTACCTGTCACTTACCCGTACTATTTTGTAATATCTCACACCTTTTCATTATATAAATTGCCGCTCTCTATTTTACATTTCCTATAAATTTTTCATACCAAAGCGGTATCTCATGTGAAACTCTTACCGACTTTCCATTCTTATTTTGAGTTTCCCCATTTTTAAGACGTACCCCCGCCAGAATCCGCCAAACTAAAGTATTCAAATAAAGTCATCTGCTGTGATTTGACTTTTGGCGGGATATAGCTGCCTATCCCGGTGTACCCTTTGGACAATACCCTCTCTATCGCATAACCCAGCGCATAAAAGATAAATTTAGGGATCTCATATATCCGTTTGGAACATTCCTTTAATTCTGTCAGGAATATGGTGTTTTTCTTTACCACCGATGTAATCCCTATATACCCTACCGCCAGCATTGCCATCAGGTTCATGTTCCGGATGGACTGCAGCGACATGACGCGCAGGTCCTCCAGTTCAAACTGCTGTTTTTTAAACCGGAAATATTCCTCGATCCGCCAGCGCATCAGGTATACTTTTGCCACGATATGGCACAGTTGCTTTTTCTCCTGCATCCGCAGGTTCGACAGGAGCAGCATGGGCTCCGCACCAAAGCCGTACACGGCAACGAGCACAAGCTCCTTCTCCGGGAAACCGCACAGCCTTACGGGGATGCAGCTCATCTTACAGGCGACTTTCTTCCCATGCCTGTCCTCAAAGTCCATGCGGTAGTTTCCCTTGTACTTTCCTGCCACATCCATGATGTTGCAGGTTCTTCCATTGTGTATGACGCTCCGGTTCTTTTTCACCCGGATGACAAAGCGTTCCCCCCGCTTCAAGAAATGGCGGAAATAATCATTTGCGTCATACCCCCTGTCCAGGGCACGCACACACTTTCTGCTGAAATTTTCAGACAGGAACCCCAGGCAGCACAGGTTTTCATGGGTCTCACTGATAAAACCGGCTTCTTTTGCCGAAAAGACCCTTTCATAAACAGGCAGCGGCATCTTCCCCTCTTTGGATAGGACCGCTGCCTCCACCGTAAGGTATCCCCTTGCCATCTCCCCCGTGCTCCCGTCCCTGATATCGGAAAGGGCTTCCATTTTTTCTGCGGCGGGCTTGGCGATATCGGAACCGTCAACAATGATCACGGCATAGTCTTCTTTTATGTTCTGTTTCACAAATGCGATATAATTATCCATGACGGCTTCCCGCCCCTTGAAGGAGTTCAGGTTCCGGGAAAGCCGGTCAATCGTCTTTTTGAGGGAGATGTTTTCTTTCAGGGAACGGCCGATCTCGCTTAAATGGAGCTTGTTGCCCTCTAATATCCCGTAAAGCATCTGCAGCAGGAATTTTTCCTGCGGGCGTTTTAAGCCCTTGGAAACTTTCGAAGAAAAATTAGCCAAATCCCTTTTAATTTCATACCCTAATCTGTTATAATTAATCATGCGAAAACACTCCCCTGTTTTTATTATTTGTGATGACTTAATTATAACAGATTGGCAGTGTTTTTGCATTTTTATTGTCCAGAAAAAATGGGGAAACTCAAAATCTTGATGCTGCATCAGAAGACTGTTATAATGGTGAAAATCAAAAAATTACCGGAGAGACAAACATGAAAGTCACACAGGTCGTTTTCAGTCCGACAGGAGGAACACAGCAAGTTACAGATACCATAACATCGACGTGGGAAAATTATGTCAATAAAGTTGACTTGACTGATCTAGAGAATGAATATTTTGCCTTGAATTTTTCCGAAGATGATATCGCGGTAGTTGCGGTACCCTCATATGGAGGAAGGGTACCTGCGCTTGCGGCTGAACGGCTCGCCAAGATAAACGGGAGTCACGCACAATGTGTTATCGTTTGCGTGAATACGGATATGGCCGGATTACAGATACCTGGCAACCGCCCATACAAGAAAGCCGGTGGCGGCGGCCTGGTTCCAAAAGCGAATGACAAGTGTGTCAGCTGCGGCCTTTGCGCTGAGAAGTGTCCGGCGCAGGCAGCCCGCAAAGTAAATGGAGCAATGGTCTCAACGCTGGCACTGGCGCTCAAAAAAGCCTGCTCTGAAAGAAAGGATAACGAGCTTTACATATAAGATCCTGCCGCCGTTGTGGGGGCTTTGGAGTATATCCAGTAATTTTCGTATTGTTTTCAAGAAGTTATAGGAGAGGAACGAAATGTATCGTTTGCTGATAGTCGATGATGAGCCAAATCTTGTAGAAGGACTTTATGAATATCTGGTATCAGTAGTTCCGGAGGAGACGGATATATTGAAAGCATATTCAGGCCGCGAGGCATTTCAGATTATGCATAAATATTCCGTGGATCTGTTGATTGCGGATATTCAGATGCCGGGAATGACAGGGTTGGAACTGATAAGTAATGTGGAACGGATTTGCTCGCACTGCAATGTTATTTTCTTGACCGGGTATAACAACTTTGAATGGATTCAGAATGCGCTGCGTCATCCCTGCTGTGTGGATTATGTATTGAAAACAGAGGGGGATCAGGTGATTGGAGAAGCGGTGCTTAGACAGCTGAATAAGATTGAAATGATGTTCGAGGGGGAGGAACTGCTACGGAGAGCGGCGGTCCAAGTGGACGAAATGAAACCCTTTTTTGACCAGAAAGAAATGTATGAGTGGCTGACGGAAGGGAAAAAAGCTCCCGACGTGACTGCCGGTGGCATTCACACAAAGGAAAAAGTATTGTTATGTATGTGTCGGTGCAAATCCATGCAAAAATTAGATCAGTATTATCCTCTTCTCAAAAAGCTGTTATTGGATGAATTTCAAAATTCAGCAATAGAGGTGGTCAAGATAGGATGGGGGGAACATCTCATTTTAATCCAGACAGAAGAAAGGTACTTTAGTGATTCTGTTTATCGTTATCTTTATATAAGAATGGAAAAAGTACAGGCATTGCTCAGAAATGCAGGATTTTCGACTGATGTGGCATTTCTTGATGCATGGGCGGATTTTAGTGATATAAGGGAAAACACTATAAAAATGCGTAAGAAGCTGTTTGTCGAGGAAAATACACAGGAGGAAATGCTTGTCCGAATCGGAGAAGTACCGGTCACACAAAATGATTCGAAGGATATCCTTCAATGGATCAAGCGATATGTGAAAGATAATATTTCGAATCCTGATATAACACTGACAATGATCGCAGAGAAAACATGTTATGCACCGGGGTATCTGTCCAGATTATTTAAAGAAAAAGAAGGAATGAATTTGAGAAGGGGAGAAGGATAAGGGAAAACTTAAAAAGGGGATGGGGAAATAATATAAAC
>OFGQ01001366.1_pt1 | contig 16361 bp, 15 predicted proteins | sample 1521791 | NCBI WGS metagenome assembly OFGQ01 (sample SAMEA3504116, study PRJEB24116) | mouse gut metagenome | biome: mouse gut; feature: mouse-associated habitat; material: faeces | place: Denmark | collected 2011 | reverse complement strand
CAGCCCCTTCTGCGCACGGGAGGTCAGGAGGTGGGTTTTCGCAGGGGACATTTGGAGAGGGTAATCTTTTCCCGCAGAATGTTCAGGCCGCAGTCTTCCAGATAGTCCTGAAGGATGGGCGGCGACTGGGAGGAGGTGGGGCCAATGATAATCTCTCCCACCAGGTGGGGCAGGTGCAGGCCCAGTTTGCCGCAGAGCCTGTTCAGATCCAGGGGATAGTATTTTTTGATCCTGTCTGCGGCCACATGGTACTTGGGCACCACCGCAAACTCGTTGGAGATAAAAGGGGAAACCACCAGCCGGGACTCCTTTTCGCTTGCAAAAGAAGGGTGCTTGAAAGCGGCCGACTGAACCCAGGCATAGTTCATCAGGGCCTGAAGCTGTGGAAATCTCTTGGTAAATTTCTCCGTGTTCTTAATCAGACGGTAGAATTCATTCACCAGAGGATGTCCCCGCATGTCCTCCTGATAGTACACTTCCTGAAGGGATACCGCCCCGCCGATCATCTTCTGCATCAGTTCCCCGTGGAAGCCGATGCACACGCCCTGGCCCAGGTGGCCATACCGCTCCCACTGGGCGGCGTCGTCCCTGTACCGGGAGAAACATGCGGCGTAGGCGGAGTAGTGAAATTCCTCCGCCAGTTCCCTGCGGAAGAAGGCTTCCAGTTTGTGGCTTTTCTCAAAGTCCCCGTCCTGGTCCAGCTTTTCCACCACCGCTTCACAGATGCCGTTCATAAACAGGCGCATCTCGGAGGCATCGTTCATATTCAAAATATTGTTCAGCCGCAGTTCCGCACAGCGGATGATTCCGTCAAAGGCGGCAAAGTCCGTATAATGGTACAGCATAGTTTACCCTCCACAGAACAGGGACGGCGCTCTCTGGGCGGCCGTCCCTGTGTTTTTCGGCTGGTTGCCTGGGCATATCTGAGCCTGTTATTGGGCAGGGCAGGGAAAGCTGCTTTTGGCATGCCCTGCCCTGAGTATGACCTTTCTGCCGTTTTTTATGCTTCGGGGGCTTTGGGCGTTTCTATCTTGGTGCCGCACTGAATGCAGAACTGGTCGCCCTGGGACACATGTGCATGGCAGTTAGGGCAGGTGTGCTCTTCCTGGGCAGCTGCGTCTCCCTGCTCCGAAGCCTGGGGAACCTTGGCGCCGCAGGAGCTGCAGAAAGCGGAACCCCGGGGCACTTCTCCGCCGCACTGGGGGCATTTGGAGATTCCCTTTACCTGGCAGATTTCATCCCTGCATTTTGCGATCTCGGCGGTGAGGGCTGTGATCTCCTGCATCTTATCCTGGGCAAAGGCGCCTTCCTCGTCCTTGTGCTGCTGATAGTAGGCCTGGCCGATGGAGATATAGAGCTGGTTGATCTTCTTTTCCTTGTCAGAGATGGAACTGTTCAGCTTTGCAACCTCGCTGAAAATCTTGGCCTGCTGCGCTGCGCCCTGGCCGGCGTCGGAGATCTTTTTTCCGATCTGTTCAAAAAATGCCATAATGATTCCTCCTTTATGCTGGAAAACCCTGTCGGCATTAAAATCTGCCGATTTTATAGATTCTATGCTTTATTCTACCACCTTTTTCTATGGGTGGCAAGATTTCGTTCCTGTATTTTGCATTCCCGGCGGCGGGGACAGGTGACAGCCCTAAGATTCATTCTTTAACAATTCCTAAGAAACAGTTTCCGGGATCAAGGGGTGCAAAATCAGCGAAAGTGTGTTAAGATGATAACAATTTGTGGCAGAGGAGGCCAAAATATGGCATTATATGCAATGGGGGATTTTCATCTGTCCTTTTCTGTGGACAGGCCCATGGAGAAATTTGGCAGTGTGTGGAAAAACCATGTGGAGAAAATAGAGAAAAACTGGAGAAAAATTGTCCGGGATACGGATACGGCGGTGATCACCGGGGATCACTCCTGGGGCAGGAAGATGGCAGAGTGCGAGAGGGATCTGGATTTTATCGCCTCCCTGCCCGGGCGGAAGATTCTGGTGCGGGGCAACCATGACTGTTTCTGGGATGCGGGCAAGACCGGGAAACTCAATGAGATGTACCAGGGGAGGCTTTCCTTTCTGCAGAACAATTTCTATGCCTATGGGGAATATGCCCTCGTGGGGACAAAGGGCTACTGCTACGACGGGAGGGATTCCTATGAGCACTTTGAAAAGCTCTGCCGCAGGGAGACAGGGCGGCTTCAGGTTTCCTTTCAGAGGGCGGTGGAGGAAGGATACCGGAAATTTATTGTCTTTCTGCACTATCCGCCCACCAGCATCGGGGAACAGGAGAGCTGTTTCACCCGTATGGCGGAGGAGTATGGGGCGGAGAAGGTGGTTTATTCCCACTGCCATGGAGAGGAACGGTTTGACGACAGTTTCAAGGGAGAGGTAAACGGGATTGAGTATAGGCTGGTGTCCGGGGATTATCTGCGGTTTAAGCCGGACAGAATACTGGATTGAATCTCGGTCAGAAAGGCGGACATAGATGGAGACATACCGTGTGGCAGTGATATCGGACACCCATGGCCTGCTGCGCCCGGAAGTCCTGGAGGTGCTGGGGACATGTGAGGCGGTGCTTCATGGAGGGGATATGGATGACCCGGAGACCCTGGAGCGGCTGAGGCAGGCCGGGCCGGTCTATGCCGTCAGGGGCAATGGGGACGGGGACTGGGCCAGAGATCTGCCCCGGGAGCTGGAGGTGGAACTTTTTGGCTTCCGTTTTTATATGGTTCACAATAAAAAACATCTTCCCGGAAAACTGCCGCCGGGGGTGGATGTGGTTATCTGGGGACATTCCCATAGACAGGAGGAGCGGCGGTCTCCGGAGGGAGTGTGGTATCTGAACCCGGGCAGCTGCGGCCCCAGGAGGTTCCGGCTGTCTGCCACCATGATGGTGCTGACCCTGGACCCAAAGGAGCGCCGGGTGGAAGTGGAAAAAATCAGCCTGGTTTCTCAGAAACCTGTTGCCGCCCCTGCAGGGACTCCCACAGGGCAGGATCTGTATGAGGCGGTGGGAGTGATTGTAAAAGAGATCCAGGCCAGAAGGGATGTGGCGGATATTGCGGCAAGGCACCGGCTGGATGAAAAGTTTGTGGAACGGGTCTGCCGGATCTATCTGACCCATCCGGGAGTGGATATGGACGGCATTATGAACCGACTGTTATAGTCCCGTTTGCCATCTTAGTGTATCACAGGAAAAATGAACCTGTATATTGCACTCCGCCGGGAGAAAGAATAAGGAATGGCGGTGGGAAGCCAGGGGCGCCTGCCGCCGTACCACACGAAACACAGTTTGAAAAAGCGGCCTCCAGGCGGGAAGGGAAGATATTTTGGCTGTCTGCGGGGCGGGCAGAAAGGTGCGGATATGGAATATTCGGATACGGTAAAACTGCTTCGGGAGTGTGACGCCGGGACTAAGATGGCGGTGTTATCCATTGATGAGGTTCTTGAAAAAGTGGGGGATTCCCAGATGAAGGAACTGCTCCAGGAGAGCAGGAACCACCATGAAAAGCTGGGGGACGAGATCCACTCCATGCTCAACAGCCACGGCACGGCGCAGAAGGAACCCACGGCCATTGCCCGGGGTATGTCCTGGATGAAGGTGAACATGAAGATGGGAATGGACAACAGCGACGCCATGGTGGCGGATCTGATCACCGACGGCTGCAATATGGGCGTGAAATCTCTGAACAAGTACCTCAATCAGTACAAGGTGGCGGACGACAAGTCCAAAAAGATGTGTACAGAGCTGATTTCCATAGAGGAAAAGCTCTGCAAAGACCTGAAACAGTATCTGTAGAACACAGGGGCTCCTCCCGCCGGGCATGGGCGGGGGAGCAGTTCCGGCAAAGGGCTTAAAAAGCGCTCTTTGGGGCGGGGCTTGTCATGGCGAGAAGGGGTATGGTAAAATAAATTCAGGTATCTTTTGGCAGCCTGTCTGCCAAGGGAGGAAGGAGGGAGTTTTTTTGAGCTTAAAAAAGTTGGTCAGGCAGTATGCCACAAAGCTGTTGGATGAGGAATACATAAAAAACAGCCAGCGGTATCATCTGCCCTATGGAGAATGGGTGGCGGACCGGGAGAAGGAGACAGCCATAGGGATTGCCGAGGGGGAGAGGCTGTGTCCGCCGAGGGCTGCCGGAGCAGGGAAAACAGCCTCCTTGGAGCCTGCCGTGCCAGAGGCTTCAGGTGCGGGTCAGCAGACGACTACAGGAAGCGTCCAGGGGCTGAAGCCCATGCCCCCAGAAACTGCCGGCGCGGAGGCATGGGGCCAGGAGCCGGATCCGGTGCTTTTGAACTTTGGAAAGGGGAGCTGGACGCCGGACGCCATGGAGAGGGTGAAAGCATACTTTGTCCGCAATCCCCAGGTGATGTTCCTCTATGGGGATGAGGACATGAAGATGAAAAAAGGAAAGTACGGCAATCCCTGGCTGAAGCCCTGTTGGTCGCCGGATTCATATATGTATCGGGACTACCTGGGCAGCGCGGTGGCGGTGCGCAGGGCGTTGTATGATAAGCTTACAGAGGAGGAGCGCAGGGAGGAAGGCCCTTGCCATGACCGTCTGGTGGAGCTGGCCGGAGGATATGAGAGAGGATGTAAGACCATCGGACATCTGACAGGGATTCTCTACCACAGAGGGCAGCCCTGGCTCCTGCCGGGAGAGGGCAGACCCGGCAGGGGGCCGGCGCCGGAAAAGCGGCCGGAGGAGAACGGAAGCAGGGATGTGGAAGTTTCCGTGGTCATACCCTCCAAGGACAATGTGACCGTGCTCACCAAGTGTCTGGAGACTCTCTGTCAGACGGTGCGGCGCACCCGCTATGAGATCATTGTGGTGGACAATGGGAGCAAGGAGAAAGCCAAAAAAGAGCTGGAGCAGGAGATGGAAAAACTTCGCTGCTGTCCGGACTATCAGGGCAGTCTGATGGGGGCGGAGTACCTCTACGAACCCATGAAGTTTAATTTTTCCCGCATGTGTAACCGGGGGGCCAGAGCTGGCCGGGGCAGCCTGATCCTGTTCCTGAACGACGATATTGAGGCGGTGCAGGAGGGGTGGCTGGAGGCCATGGTGGAGAAGGCCAGGCAGCCCTGGGCCGGGGCTGTGGGACACAAGCTTCTGTACCCTGACGGCTGGAGAATTCAGCATGCGGGAGTGACCAATATCATCCTGGGACCCACCCACAAGCTCCAGCGTTTAAAGGACGGCAGCCACTATTATGACGGTAAAAGTATTGGGGTGTGGAACATGCTGGCAGTCACCGGAGCCTGTCTTTTGGTCCGGCGGGAAGTGTTTGAGCAGGTAGGAGGATTCTGTGAGGAGCTGCGGGTGGCTTTCAACGATGTGGACCTGTGTTTTAATATTTATGAAGAGGGATATCACAACATTCAGATCAACGACGGCTGGCTGCTGCACCATGAATCTCTGAGCCGGGGAACGGATGCCACGGAGGAGAAACACCGGCGTCTGGTGGGGGAACTCACCCTTCTCTTCGATCGTCATCCTCAGCTGAAAAGCATAGATCCCTACTATCACCCCTGGCTTAATTTGAGCCTCCAGGACCCTGCCATCAAGCCTGCCTGTGAGGAAGGGATTGTCATGGAGGATGTGAGGGACTGGGAGCCTCTGGAAAGTCTGGGGGATGCCAGGCAGGATGATTGCTTTTTTGTCCAGGTGGAATATGCAGACGAGGAGCAGATCTCCGGGTGCGGGATTGTGCTGGGAAGCGACAATGCCTGTTTTGAAAAGAAGCTACTGTTTCAGTCCAAGACTTCCCCCGGAAAGATGTACGGCATGGATTTTACAGGACAGTACCGCTCGGATCTGGAGAAAAACCTGCACGATCAGGTCAATGTGGATTTGAGCGGCTTCAAGGTGAATTTTGCCAGACCCCTGCCGCCGGGAAGGTACCGCGTAGGGATGTTGGCCAGGGACAGGATATCCGGCATGAAACTGGTGAACTGGAGCGACCGCACCTATCGCCTGGAGAGAGGCAGCAGGAAGAAAAAGCGCTCTGACAAAGAGAAAAATAAAGGCCGGGCGAAAGGGTAAGGCCGGTCATAAGGCCAAGGCAAGACGTAAAGAATAGGCCGGGCATAGAGCAAAGGTTCGGCGTAAAGAAAAAGGATAGACATAAAAGGCCCGGGCAACCGGGCGGAGGTGACATGACATAGAAAAAACACAATAAAGAGGTGGTGTGGATGAATCAAAAACTGAAAGAAAAGATTCTGGAATCTCTGTCGGCGGTTCTTCCCATTACGGGAATTGTTTTGTTTCTCAGCATTGCGCTGGTGCCCATAGACCTGGGTACTATGGTGATGTTCCTGGTGGGGGCGGTGATGCTGGTCATTGGAATGGGATTTTTTCAGCTGGGGGCGGAGATGTCAATGACTCCTCTGGGAGAGGGTATCGGCGTCCAGATTTCCAAGACCCGGCATATTCCCCTGATATTTTTGCTTGGATTTTCCATGGGGGCCATTATCACGATCTCCGAGCCGGATCTTCAGGTTCTGGCGGAGCAGGTGCCCTCCATTCCCAATCTGACACTGATTTTGACCGTGGCGTTGGGGGTGGGAATATTCCTTGCCGTGGCCATTCTCAGAATTTTGTTCCAGATCAATCTGTCCACGATTTTGATTGTGCTGTATACGGTTCTGATCGGGATTTCTTTTCTTGTCTCCAAGGATTTTCTGGCGGTTGCCTTTGACTCAGGCGGCGTCACCACGGGCCCCATGACGGTGCCTTTTATCATGGCCATGGGTGTGGGTCTCGCCTCTGTGCGCGGTGACAAAAACGCGTCCAGCGACAGTTTTGGTCTTGTGGCGCTCTCCAGTGTGGGTCCTGTGCTGGCGGTGCTGATCCTTGGAATGTTTTTCAGTCCCAGTGAGGCCGCATACGCTGCCGCAACGGTTGCGGATGTTTCCACCACACGGGATGTGGTAAAGGAATTTGTGTTCAGCATGCCCCCCTACATAAAAGAAGTTTTGATTTCTCTGGTGCCGGTGGCGGTGGTGTTTGTGATTTTTCAGCTCTACAGCCGCCGTTATCCTCACAGGCAGGTGATGCGTGTGACAATCGGTTTCGGATACACTTACATTGGTCTGGTGCTCTTTCTCTGCGGGGTCAATGTGGGATTTGCGCCGGTGGGTTCTCTTATGGGAAATGAGATTGCCTCCGAGGCCTGGAGATGGCTTCTGGTTCCCATCGGCATGTTGATTGGATATTATATAGTCAAGGCGGAGCCTGCCATCCAGGTACTGAACCGCCAGGTGGAGGGTGTGACCAACGGCTCTGTGTCGGCTAAGTCCATGAACCGCTGTATGTCCATCGGTGTGTCCGCCAGTGTGGGGCTTTCCATGCTGCGGGTGCTGACGGGACTGCCCATCCCCTGGATCATTATCCCCGGATATCTCATCGCCCTGGTGCTGTCCAGGTTTGTGCCGAAGATGTTCGTGGGTATCGCGTTTGACTCCGGCGGCGTGGCCAGCGGACCCATGACCACTACTTTCCTTCTTCCCCTCAGTATCGGGGCCTGCAATGCCGTGGGCGGGAACCTGATGACGGATGCTTTCGGCGTGGTGGCCCTGGTGGCTCTGACGCCCCTGATCGCCATTCAGATCATGGGAATTCTCTACCAGTACAAGCTGAAGGTGGCAGAGAGGGCAGTGGTACAGAGTACAGAAACCATGGATGCTATGGATGAGATCTTTGAATTTGAGGAGGATAATTAGATGTCTGAAACGACAAAAAAAGCGGCCTTCAGAATGCTGTTCCTGATCGCCACACCTAAGCTGGTGGAGAAGGCGGTGGGAATATGCAAGGAGGAAAATGTCCCTGTGGAGTATATCTTTCATGCTCAGGGTACTGCCTCCAGCGAGGTGATGGATATGCTGGGGCTGGACGGCGTGGACAAGAATATCCTCATGAGCATGGCACCCAAGGGGTTTGCGGACGAAATGCTGAAAAAGCTTCGGAAAAAACTTCACCTGGGCATGCCAAACACGGGAATCGCCTTCACCATTGCCATGCCCAGCGGCAGCGGTCATATCATACAGATGATAGAGAAGCTGGAGCCGGAGGAGAAGAGGAGACTTTTAGAGAGGAATGATGGGGATATGACGGATAATGATTACAGTATGATTATGGCTATTGTGAACCAGGGCTTCAGTGAAGATGTGATGAATGCGGCCAGGCCCATGGGGGCTTCCGGCGGCACAGTGTTCCACAGCCGCCGGGTGGGAAATGAGCAGGCCATGAAATTTTGGAAAATCAGTGTGCAGGAAGAGAGGGAAGTGGTGATCATCCTGGCCAAGAAGGAAGATAAACTTGCCATTATGCAGGAGATTGGCAAAAAGTGCGGCATGCACAGTCAGGCCCAGGGTATTGTGATGTCTCTGCCTGTGGATAATGTGATGGGGTTGGAATAGAGAAGCGATATCGACTGTCTGGGGATATGTTGGGATACTTCCTTGACGTGGGGGGAGATGGTGGTCATAAAAGGGAGAGGGAACAGGATTTTGGCATGCTGCTTGATTTTGGCGGTTCTGGCGGCGGGAGGCTGCGGCAGCGGAGGCATGGATAGCATGGATAAGGAGAGCTCAGCAGTGCAGGGAGAAGCTGCTGTGGGGGCTGCAGAAGGCGGGGCTGCCGGGAGCGGAAACAGCCGGGAAGAACAGGAAGCGGATACCGAAAATGACACCAGGAGCGAAAGCCCCCAGGGAAGTCAGGGAGAGGCTGCCGAGGAGGAAACAGCAGATGGAAGCCCCCAGGGAAGTCAGGGAGAGGCTGCCGGGAGCGGAAACAGTCGGGAAAAGGATTCCGAGGGCGGAGCTGTAGATGGAAGCGTCCAGGGAAGCCAGGATACGGCCTCTGAGAAAGATACTGGAAGCGGAAGCAGTCAGGGAGCTTTGTCCGTGAAGGGGACAAAACTTGTGGACAGTTCCGGCAGCCAGGTTCAGCTGAGAGGAGTCAGCACTCATGGCCTTGCCTGGTATCCTGACTATGTAAATGAGGCGTGTTTCCGGCAGCTCAAGGAAGAGTGGGGGATAAATGTGATCCGCCTGGCTATGTACACGGCAGAATACGGCGGCTACTGTACGGGCGGAGACCAGGAGGAGCTGAAAAATCTGGTAAAGAGTGGTGTGGAATATGCCGCCAACTGCGGGCTTTATGTGATCATTGACTGGCATATTCTCTCTGACGGCAATCCTAACACTTACCTTGAGGAGGCCAAAGCTTTTTTTGACGAGATGTCAGAGGAATATGCAGATTACACTAATGTAATCTATGAGATATGCAATGAACCCAACGGAGGAACCTCCTGGAGCCAGGTGAAAGAGTACGCGGCTCAGGTGATTCCGGTGATAAGAGAAAATGATGAGGATGGTATCATTTTGGTAGGAACACCCAACTGGTGCCAGTATGTGGAGGATGCCGCCGCTGATCCCCTGGAGGACTGCAGCAATGTAATGTACACACTGCACTTTTATGCGGCAACCCACAGGGAAAGCCTCCGCTCCGCTCTGGTCAGCGCCCTTGAGGCAGGACTTCCTGTCTTTGTGTCAGAGTATGGCATCTGTGACGCCAGCGGCAGCGGAGCCGTGGATGAGGTCCAGGCGGATCAGTGGGTTGAGCTTTTGGATGAACACAAAATCAGTTATGTGGCATGGAATCTTTCCAACAAGTCGGAGACCTCGGCGTTTATCCAGGGCAGCTGCGGCAAGACCAGTGGGTTTGCCTGGGAGGAACTGACCGATTCAGGAAAGTGGCTCTGTGAGATGCTGACAGGAAAGGAAAACGGTTTCGGGTCCAGCGCTGGAGATACTTCCCAGGGGCCGCAGACAGAAAGCGCCCAGCCTTCACAGGAGTCCCCGGCTGACAGTGCGGGAACTTCCCAGAGCGCCCAGGAGGACAGCGGTCTGACGGTATCGGCGGAGGTCACAAACTCCTGGCAGCAGGAGGAAAAAACATTTTATCAGTATAATCTAAAAATAACCAACACCGGGGAAACGGCCAGGAATGACTGGAGCGTCTGTCTGGGTTTCAGCGGCGATATCACCCTGAACAACGGATGGAACGGCAATTATCATGCTCAGGGAAGCACACTCACCATAACCTCCATGGATTATAACGGATACATTGGAGCAGGAGAAAGCGTGGAAAACATCGGCTTTATTATCCAGGGAGCAGAAGGCCTGGTATTTCAAGGCCTGCGGTGAGGAAATGCTGTTGAGGGCGGCATATTGCTGTGTGAAAATCAGGGAATCTCATGAGGCTGATAATAACAGTAATTTTGAAGGGAAGGGAAACATATGGCAAAGGATAATATTCTGCTGATCACCACGGACCAGCAGCGCTTTGATACCATTAACGCCTGGGGAAACCAGAGCATTTTTACGCCTCATTTAAACTATATGGCTGCCATGGGTGTCAGTTATCGCAGGTGTTATACTTCCTGCCCTATCTGTGTGCCTTCCCGGACCACCATTATGACCGGGAGGCAGGGCTTTGAGAGCGGTGTTGTCTCCAATGCCTCCCACGCCTCTTTTATGGCGGAATGTATCCGGAAGCGGAGCACCCTGCCCGCTGTACTCACAGATGCAGGCTACCAGACCTGTGCAAAGGGAAAAATGCACTTTGAACCTGCCAGGGCCTGCTATGGCTTTGAGCAGATGAAGCTTCCCCTGGATTATATGCGGGAATATGACAAAAAGCAGAACCTGGGCCGCCCTAAGCTCCATGGTATGGGGGAGTGCGAAATGGAGCCTGTGATTTCCACTGTTGACACCAAGGACAGCATTACCACCTGGATTGCAGATGAAGCTATTGACTTTATTGAGACCAGGGATACCACCCGTCCATTTTTTCTGTGGACCAGTTTTACAAAACCCCATCCTCCCTTTGACCCCTGCAGAGATTTTTGGACTCTCTATGACGGAATTCCCATGCCGGAACCTGTCATCGGGGACTGGTCCTCCACAGTGGAGAACACGCCCCAGGGCTTCCTGGCAGGTGCATATGAAAATACCAATATGCATCTTTTTGGGCCAGCCCAGACAGCGGCCAGCCGCCGGGCGTATTATGCCTGCATAAGCCAGGTAGACTATGCCCTTGGCCGTATTTTTGGGGCACTGCGGGAAAATGGACTTTTTGAAAATACCTGGGTGGTCTTTACCTCCGACCACGGCGAGATGCTGGGGGATCATCACATGTCCCAGAAAAATCTGTTTTTTGAAGGCAGCGCTCATGTGCCTCTTTTCATTGTGCCCCCTGCAGGACGAGGCTTACCCAGTAATATTTCCATAGATACACTTACGGAGCTGGCTGATCTGTATCCCACCATTCTGGCCATGGCAGGGGTAAAACCTCCCATGTCGGTCTCCGGGAAGAATCTGCTGGAACCTCTGCCGGAGGAACGTCTCTTTTTTGGAGACAGTCTGCACACGAATTTCTGTGTGATGGAAGAAGGGGTTAAGCTGGTGTATACCACCCTTGGGGGACAAAGCCTGCTTTTTGATCTGTCAGAAGATCCTATGGAGCGGCATGATCTCTCCGCTGTGCCTGGCCGTGCAGAGCAGAAAAACAGATTGTGGCAGCTTCTGCTGGAACATACAAGACTGTATTCTCCGGAGGTACTCACTCCCCAAGGTACGTTCCGCACCAGGGAGGCGCCCCGGTTTCCAGGAGATGTTCCCGGAAGATGGTTTGGGTTCCATTACCATGATTATTCTATAGATACGTTTCATTGATGTTGTATCATAATACTTGACTTAGCAAAACAGCAAAGGAACTGGGAGTCAACATTGATACGTTGTACGGATGGAATAAGCGTGCTAAAGATGCCAGGCTGGATTTGGGACCAGGGAACCAGAGGGCTTTAAACGCAAAAATAGCATCATGGAAATGTGCATAACTCCCCATTCCCTAAACCTTCTTGCATAATTCGCAGTGTTGGTTTATAAGCATCTTGGAAGCCGAAGGATTCTAGCACGTCCGACGGTTGTTCAATCGGAAACCAATAATCAGTCTAAAAAACAAACGGATCATAGGCTATCCCCTATTGGCAGTAGAGGATAGCCTTTTCCGTTACTTGCGGTTGTCTTTATTGGTATGTCAAGGCTGCAAAAATCACCAGCACCAACGTAAGTACTTCTAGCGTATTCATACCGACCTTTCCGTTTCCAGAAAGGACAAGCGCAGACTATCCCTACCTGTAGTTTGATGATGGTGGAAGTATACGCAGCAGTATATGGGAGGTTACATGGCATGAGGACTCTGTGGAAGTTATTTCGTCCGGAGATTTCAAAGATTGTATCAATCTGGACACGCAATATGGCTTGCGTACCACAATTTGATACAATGCACCCAAGCATGAGTTTGGGTGCATTTTTAAACGATAGGAATTCCTAACATATTTCTTAAGAAGTAGAAATTAAGATTCGGAAAGCAGATATTGTATTTTCGAATCTTTTTTATTCCGAAAAACATAAAATATTATTCCTTATTTATTGATATTATACCGAAAAATGGGTATAATCTTTTGGAAAGCGAGGGTTACTATTTATGTATATGACGGTAAAACAGGCTGCAGAGAAATGGGGGATTTCTGACAGACGAGTGCGTATACTTTGCTCGGAAGGAAAGATTTCAGGTGTCACCCGTGAAGGACGTAGTTGGATGATACCAGCAGATGCGAGAAAACCAGAGGATGGACGGTTTAAAGCAACAGAAAGTTTACTGACAGCTATAGAGAGGAAGAAAAAAGAACTGGATACCAGACGCCCGCTGACAGAGGGGGAATTGGAACGTCTGACAGAGGAGTTCATTGTTGAGTACACTTATAATTCCAATGCAATTGAGGGAAATACACTGACCTTGCGTGAGACGGATATGGTTTTGCGTGGCCTAACGATTGACAGGAAGCCGTTAAAAGACCATATGGAGGCTGTCGGACATAAAGAGGCATTTGATTTTGTGAGCGATTTGGTAAAAGATCAGATTCCTTTATCGGAGAGTATCATCAAGCAGATCCATTATCTTGTATTGGCAGATAAACGGGAGGACCGGGGTGTTTATAGAAGAGTTCCTGTCAGGATTATGGGAGCAAAACATGAACCGGCTCAGCCATATTTGATCCAGCCTAAGATGGAACAGATGCTGGAGGCTTATAGAAATAGTACAGAGTATATCATTACCCGGCTTGCACGGTTTCATATTGAATTCGAGGGGATTCATCCTTTTATTGACGGAAATGGCAGAACTGGGAGGCTGCTTGTAAATTTGGAATTGATGAAAGCTGGATATCCGCCAATTGACATTAAGTTTACAGACCGGATTTCTTATTACAATGCGTTTGATGAATACCATGTAAAGCATAATCTTGGTGCAATGGAAAAGCTGTTTGCAGGTTATGTGAATGCAAGGTTGGACAGTTACTTGATGATGCTGGATATGTAGTAGATTAGGAAAACCATACGAAAATCACAGGAGGTTCTGTAATGATTGTATCGCAATTGCAAATATATAATTTCCGGAGGTTCAGGTCTATGGATGAAAAGCCAGGTCTTTCCATTACATTTCACGAAGGATTGAATGCTTTAATTGGTGAAATGTAATGGAAAGACCGCTATTATCGATGCGTTAAAACTGGTATTACTTACGCAGAGTAATGAATATATTCGTCCTGCAGAGGATGATTTTTATATTGATTAGACAGGTAACTCTGTAACAGAGTTTAGAATTGATTGCGTGTTGGAAAAATTTACGGACAATGAAGCAAAAAATTATATTGAGTATCTCACATTTACAAAAGAGAATGGTTCCTTGAAATACACTTTGAAACTTTATTTTCGGGCGTGGAAAGAGAAGCATAGAATTTTTACAGAGTTGCGAATTGGACAAAAGGATGATGGCGTCATTATGGAGGGGAAAGCCAGAGAATTGTTAAAAGCTGTATATTTGAAACCGTTACGGGATGCGGAAAGGGAAATGAGTTCTGGAAGGAATTCAAGAATATCACAGATTCTGATGAGCCATTCTGTATTTAGTGATAGAGATGGTCACAGATTAAAGGAAATACTTAGTAATGCGAATAACGATATAGAAAAATATTTTGTAGAAGAAGATGGAAAAGTAATTTTACAAACAATCCGTAATACGCTTTCTGTTTTAAATTCACAGGATATGTCAGATGAAGCAAAATTGGAAACATCAGACATTCAGTTGAAAGCTATATTAGAGAGTTTATCGTTGAGCGCACCTGAGATTCATCCAGGCTTAGGAGAATTAAATTTACTGTTTATAGCGGCAGAACTATTGCTCTTAAAGCATGATGAGACGGGAGGATTGAAACTGGCACTAATTGAAGAATTAGAAGCGCACCTCCATCCACAGGCACAACTTCGATTTCTAGAATTTTTATCAGAAAAGACGGTAGTACAATCGGCATACCTGTTTCTGTTATTACAGATTGTGATGTGAAACCTTGCTACAAAGAATCAGTAGAAACTGGGATAGAGGAATTTAATTCAAAAGTGAAGGAATCATCGGATGCAGTAAAGGAGAAAGAGAAAAAGTATTCTGTTGGTACGGTGAAGGGATTTATAGCTCCAAGATGGACATTGGAATATTGTCTTGCCATGAGTTGTTTGAGTGAGAGGTTTCACAGAGCAATTTATTATGGGAAGAAAATTAAAAATAGCGATACATATTCGTTGACCATTAAGAAAATTGAGAAAGCAGATAAAGAGGCTGAAAAAGAATATAAACAGTGGAGCTTGATGAGCAGGGAAGAGCGTGCGTTTAAAATATACCAAGTGATGTTAGATAACAATGATAAAAGCGGATTAAAAGCTATTGTTGCGCAGAGTCTTGCCTCTTTGTTAAAATGGGATATTTCCAGTATTCCTGATGGAATAAGTAAAGAGCAGATGTTTGATTTAGATTTATATCAGTGCCTGGTTGATGAGAAAAAACGGGAGGCTTTAAAAGAGGAGATTATAAATGATAAATATATAGAGTATTTGGTAAAAGCTATTCGATACGCAGTGGGTAAGACTGGATAATAAAGTAGTTTGGCGCATGAGAATGGAGGAGTGGATATTTTGGAAATTGATAATAAAGAATTAGAAATTGTAGAAAGCATTCTCCTTGCGAAAGGCTGTCATTTTGCCAATGATGCGAAGAATGTGATACGATGCTGGGAATCTGTAGACGTTGCGGCATGTCCAGGTAGTGGAAAAACGACAGTATTTTTGGCAAAACTTAAGTTATTGGCTGACCGTATGCCGTTTCAAAATGGTTCCGGCGTTTGTGTATTATCACATACAAACGTTGCTGTAAATGAAATTAAAACAAAACTTTCTGATTACGCTGACATATTAATGAGTTATCCTAATTATGTTGGTACGATACAGTCTTTTATTGATCAGTTTGTAACGAAACCATATTTGAAGCAAAAAACGGATATAGGTATTCAGGTTGTAGAGGATTCCGTATATGCACAACATTTGTATAAATTATTATGGAAGGATAAGAGTAAAAATTCACCATATCAAAAGCTAAGGTATTTTATCAAATATAATGTTAAAAATGGTTCTGGACAATATGATAATGAAGTAAGTTATATGGAAAATCTCTATCAGAAGAATGGGGCGTTGTATGTTTCAAAACAGAAAAACCGCTTGCGGGAGCAGATGCACCTTCAGCAAAGCAATATGAAGCAGCGGTTCAAGAATTACTCACTTTAGAGGGATTGATTCGGTATAACGATGCGTATCAGTATGCGGTTGAAAGTGTCAGAGAACTATCGACTGAATATACAGACTTATTTTGCAGAAGGTTTCAATATGTGTTTATTGATGAATACCAGGATTGCAATCAGATGCAGAGAGATGCGTTGGATAAACTGTTTAATCGAAATAAATGTTGTGTTTTCCGTATTGGAGACTCTGATCAGGCGATTTATAATTCTGATAATAGTGAAATAGAAGATTGGAAACCAAGTGTAAGTTGCCTCTCGATGGCGTCATCAAACCGATATGGGCAAGAAATAGCGGATGTTTTGACAAATCTTAGGACGGATAAAAAAGTGATAAACGCGTCTTCGGGTAAGACCGGTTACATTCCAACTGTCATTATATTTGACGATGCCTCAATAGATAAAGTTGTTGAGAAATATATTTTAGCTTTAGATGAAAATGAATTGTATGATCCTAATGGGATCTATAAGATTATAGGGGCAGTTAAGAAAAGAGATTTGACAGGGTTGAAGATTGGCGATTATTGGTCAGAATATGATGATAATAACAACCTTAAAAGTGAATATAACTATTGGAACTATGTAAGGGCAATTTCGGAGGGACTTTCGGCTGGAAAACTTT
>OFGQ01001360.1_pt1 | contig 16450 bp, 14 predicted proteins | sample 1521791 | NCBI WGS metagenome assembly OFGQ01 (sample SAMEA3504116, study PRJEB24116) | mouse gut metagenome | biome: mouse gut; feature: mouse-associated habitat; material: faeces | place: Denmark | collected 2011 | reverse complement strand
TTCCTTCACGTACCCGAAGACAAACCGACCCTTATGCCCGGCAACTGTAGATGACGGAAACCCTTCTATCTCCGTGTAATCCACAGTGTCCTTAATCTCTATCTCCTCCGCGTAATCGCCAAGCCCCGAGCCAAGGACCAACGCCACTTCCGGTTTAAAATCCGTTTTTGCCCGCACGCTCCTGAGGCAGGTCTCCAGTTTTTCGTACAGATTGCACATATCGTTCCTCCTCATTTGTTATTCATTTTCAGGATAATTTTTTTAAAATTGATTTCCCAATCGTTCCTTCCGGCATCTCCACCCCGAAATTCTCCGCCACGGACGCCCCGATTACCGCAAAGGTATCTTCGCTTTCCAGCGCGCCGCCTCCCTCCATCTTCCTTGAATATGCGATAAACGGCACATACTCCCTGGTGTGGTCTGTTCCGGTGTACGTCGGGTCGTTCCCGTGGTCTGCCGTGAGGATCAGAAGATCGTCATCCTTAAGCTCTTCCAGCAAAACTCCTAAGTTCTTATCAAACTTTTCAATTTCTCTTCCGTATCCTTTCACATCCCTGCGGTGCCCCCACAAGGCGTCAAAATCTACCAGATTGGTAAAGCAAAGCCCGTGAAAATCTTCTCTGCATATCTCGATCGTCTGTTCCATCCCGTGTACCGAGCTGTCTGAGTGATGCGTCTGAGTGATTCCTTCCCCGCAGAAAATGTCATTGATCTTTCCTACGCCGATGACATCAAGCCCTGCGTCCTTAAGCGCATTGAGCGCTGTGGCCCCCGTAGGTTTCAGCGCGTAGTCGTGGCGGTTGCTCGTCCTCTTGAACTCGCCTTTCTTTTTCCCCACATAAGGCCTGGCAATGACCCGCCCCACTCTCCACTCGTCTTTCATAGTAATGTCTCTCGCAATCTCGCAGCACCGGTACAGGTTCTCAAGGTCAAAAGTCTCCTCATTGCCGCAGATCTGCAGCACGGAATCTGCCGATGTATAGACAATCATTGCCCCGGTGTTAATCTCTTCCTCTCCCAGCTCTTCGATAATCGCCGTGCCGCTGGCGCTCTTATTGCCGATGACTCTCTTGCCGCACCGCCTCTCCAGCTCGCTGATAAGCTCCGAAGGAAATCCTGTATCCGTAAAAGTCTGGAACGGCTTTTCAGTCTTTATCCCCATCATCTCCCAGTGTCCGGTCATAGTGTCTTTCCCGTTGCTTGCCTCACCCAGGCGCATATACCTTCCTCTCGGCCTTTCTGCGCCCTCCATCCGGCCTGCCCTGTGAAGATTTAAAAGTCCGAGGGCCTTAAGGTTTGGGATGTCAAGGGTTCCCATAGTTTCCAGTATGTGCCCGAACGTATCTACGCCGTCATCCCCGAATCTGTGTGAATCTGGCATCGCACCGATGCCAAGGGAATCAAGGACGATGACAAATATTCTCTTATATTCATTCATACCGCGCTCACCTCTGATTTCCTAATATCCTGAGGCCGACTCATTTTTCACAAGCTTAATGATCCGGCTTGTTCCCAGTCGGTCCGCCCCCAGAGAGAGGAACTTCTCAGCATCCTCCATGGAAGAGATTCCTCCTGCAGCCTTCATCTTCACCTTTGGCCCGATGTGCTCTGTGAATAGCTCAATGTCCTCAAACGTCGCGCCGCCCTTTGAAAATCCGGTAGACGTCTTAATGTAATCCGCCCCGGCTCTCGTCACAATTTCGCACATCTTTATCTTCTCATCGTCCGAAAGAAGGCACGTCTCTATGATCACCTTGAGAATCTTCTCTCCGCATGCCGCTTTCAGCCTGCGTATCTCCTCCTCGATAAGCTCGTATTTCTTATCTTTCAGCCAGCCGATATTAATCACCATATCAATCTCTGCCGCACCGTTTGCCAGAGCATCTTTCGTCTCAAATTCCTTTGCCGCAGTCGTCATATACCCATTGGGGAATCCTATGACCGTGCAGACAGCCATATTTCCGTCAAGATATTCAGACGCCTCCTTTACATAGCTCGGCGGGATGCACACGGATGCTGTTCCGTACTTTACTGCATCGTCACAGATCTGCCGGATTTCTTCCCATGTCGCCCCCTGCAGAAGCAGCGTGTGGTCTACATGCCTCAAAATTTCTTTTGCGTCCATAGTTGTCTCTCCTTTGCCTGACATCATTTATTTCTCTTTGCGGATCAGGCCCCGTATCGCCTCCACCGCCACCTGGATAGCCATATCCGTATCATGTGCCACCGGATTGTCAAGCCCCAGCTTTTCCCTCTCCTGATTTGCCACTACCAAAAAGCACGAGCCTGCCCTTACGCCCAGATAACTCGCCACGATGAACAGCGCTGCCGATTCCATCTCGGATGCCAGGCATCCAAGCCTTTTCCATGCCTCCCACTTGTTCATAAGCTCGTAGCTTACCGGTTTGGTCTCCGGCTCATGCTGCCCGTAAAAGGCATCCTTGCACTGCACCACGCCCACATGGCTGGGATATCCTTTTTCCTTCGCTGCCTCTATCAGCGCATTTGTAAGCGATATATCCGCCACCGCCGGAAATTCTATCGGCGCGTATTCTTTGCTTGTTCCCTCCATGCGGATAGCCCCGGTAGCGATGACCACATCACCGCTTTTCACCTCTTTTTGCATCCCTCCGCAGGTACCGATGCGGATAAACGTATCCGCGCCGCACCGGTACAGCTCCTCCATGGCAATGGATGCCGACGGCCCGCCGATTCCGGTGGAAGTCACGCTCACCTTCACTCCGTCAAGAGTTCCTGTATAAGTAACATATTCCCTGTTGTCTGCTATCAGCACAGGATTTTCAAAATACTCTGCTATCTTGGCGCACCTCTTCGGGTCGCCGGGCATAATCACATAGCGCCCCACTTCCCCTTCCGCCACCTGGATGTGATACTGGCGGCTTTCGTCCTCTGAATAATTCTTCATATATCTCGTCCTCCTTTTACTTGCCGGAATCTGCCGTCTTTAACGCTGGCCTTTGTCATACGGTATGCCTTCCGCCTTCGGCGCCCTTGATTTCTTTGATACGAAGACAAGGACGATCAGCGAGATGATATATGGCAGCATATTATATACCGTGCTTGGAAGTTTTAATGATACCAGAGCGTCAAAACCTGTATATACATTGGACAATGCGCGGAACAGCCCGAACAGCAGCGCCGCAAGCCCGATGTTCACCGGCTTCCACTGGCCGAATATCATAACTGCCAGCGCAAGGAACCCAAATCCCGCAACTCCGTTTTCAAACTTCCACTCGCTGACTCCCGCTGTGATATACACAAGCCCTCCAAGGCCGCCAAGCGCCCCCGAAATGACCACGCCCGCATAGCGCATCTTATATACATTGATTCCTACAGAATCCGCCGCCTGCGGATGCTCGCCGCAGGCACAGAGCCTGAGGCCGAACTTTGTCTTGTACAGTATCACATACGCTCCGATCAGCACCAGCAGAGCGATCAGCATAGACCAGTTAAACTCAAATTTCCCGATGTTCATGAGAAATGCCTTTTTCGCATGGCCGTAGGCGACTGTAGACGATACGTTATCCGCGCTCTCGGCCGTATTGATCGCCCTCACGATAACGACTGCCGCCGCCGGGCCCAGAAGATTGAGCGCAGTTCCTACAAGCGTCTGGTCAGCCTTAAAATTAATCGCCGCCACTCCAAGAAGAAGGGCAAAGACGATTCCCACCAGCACGCTTGCCAGCACAACCAGCAGCACAACAACCGGAGCTGCCGCCGTACCAGGAAGAAACTTCATCATCAGCGCGCCTCCAAGAGCCCCCATAACCATGATTCCCTCTAATCCGATATTTATAACCCCGCTGTGCTCCGAAAAGCATCCTCCGAGAGCTACCAGCACTAAAACGGACGCAAAGATTAAAGTATACTGAATCAACAACAACATTATGCCTCGCCTCCTTCCTGTGTCCTCGCAAGACGTTTCTCGTCTTTTTTATCCAGGTAACGGTTCAGCCACAGCTTGAAGAAAAGGACGAAACCGCACAGATAGATGATAAACGCCGAAATCAGGTCTGAAATCTGCGTGCAGTACATCGTCTTGTCCACGTATGTACCGCCGCTTGTAATATGCTGTATAAAATAGGATGAAAAGATTGTTCCGATCGGGTTTAATCCTCCCAGGAACGCAGCCGCAATCCCGTTAAATCCCATAGCAGGAACGCTCGTCTGCTGAACCATCCACTGCTCGATGCCGCTTAAGTAAAAGATACCCGCGCCAAAGCCCGCCAGACCGCCGGCAATCATCATCGTCAGGATAATATTCGTCTTTTCATGCATGCCGCAGTATTTTGCCGCCTGCTTGTTCATGCCGGTCGCTTTCAGCTCATAGCCGAACTTCGTCTTCTCTAAAAGAACCCATATCACAATCGCCATCACCACTGCCAGCGGAACTCCCAGCGTCACAAACTCATTGTTTGAAAACATCTTATCAAGGCCAAGCGTCGGTACGAGGGCGCTTTTATTCACGCTGGACAGAGGTCTCGTATAAGGTGTGGACTGCTCCTTTACCCCAGTCAGGACCATGTTGACGATATAGAGGGATATCCAGTTCAGCATAATGCAGGAGATAACCTCGTTTACATTAAAATACGCTTTCAGCGCGCCGGACACTCCGCCCACCGCCGCTGCCAGCACAACCGCTGCCAGAAGGCACACAATCCAGGGCATGTTTAACTTCAGCCCAAAGTAGAGGCATGCTCCCGCTCCCACCACATACTGGCCCGCCGCACCGATATTGAAAAGCCCTACCTTATAGGCAAACAGCACGGACAGCGAACACATCAGAAGCGCGGACGCCTTTACAAGAGTCGTTCCAAGGTACTTCATTACCGCAGCCTGGCTGGGATAATAAAGATAATTCTTCAGAATCGCCGCAATCGCTCCTGCCGCGCCGCCAGGATTGATGACAAGCAGCACCACGTACCCTACCAGAAGGCCGATCACGATACAGAGCAGCGATGCTATAATTGTCTGAAATCCGTCATTTCTTAAAATGCTCTGTTTTGTATTCTTATTCATTCGCCGCTGCCTCCTTTCTCTTAGAACCTGCCATGTAAAGCCCCAGCTCCTCCACCGTGACTTCCTTCGGGTCAAATTCTCCCACTATCTCACCCTCATACATGACAAGGATCCTGTCGGAAACATTCATAACTTCGTCAAGCTCCAGGCTTATGAGCAGGACTCCTTTCCCCGCATCTCTCTGAGCCACAAGCTGTTTATGTATATATTCGATCGCTCCCACGTCCAGCCCCCTTGTCGGCTGTACCGCTATCAGAAGCTCCGGATTCTTGTCTATCTCCCTGGCAATAATCGCTTTCTGCTGATTGCCCCCCGACATGGAACGTGCTTTCGTGACAGCTCCCTGCCCGGAGCGCACGTCATACTGTTCGATCAGCCGGTTTGCATACTCCCGGATTTCCTTTCTCTTCAGGAATCCCGCGCCGTTGGTAAACTGCGGTTCAAAATACCTTTGCAGGACAATATTGTCCTCCAGCGAATAATCCAGCACAAGTCCGTGTTTATGCCTGTCCTCCGGAATATGGCTCATGCCCGCTGTCAGGCGCTTGCGTATCGGCATATGTGTAATGTCCGCGCCGTTCATCGTGATTGTTCCGCTGCTTAAGGGCTCCAATCCCGAAAGCCCGTACACGAACTCCGTCTGCCCGTTTCCGTCTATCCCGGCAATGCAGACAATCTCTCCCCTGTGGACTTGCAGGGACACATTGTTGACCGCATTCTTCTTATGATGCTTAGACGCAACTGTCATTCCCTGGATGTCAAGCACTACTTCTCCCGGCTCGGCGTCTTTTTTCTCCACCACAAAGTTGACATCCCGGCCTACCATCATCGCCGAAAGCTTTTCCGGCGTCGTATCTTTGACATCGACGGTTCCGATATATTTTCCTTTCCTCAACACGCTGCACCGGTCTGCCGCCTGCATGATCTCTGCCAGCTTATGGGTGATGAACAGTATGCTCTTGCCCTCCGCTGCCAGATTTTTCATAATCTCCATCAGCTCTTTTATCTCCTGAGGCGTCAGCACCGCCGTCGGCTCATCAAAGATAAGGATCTCATTGTCCCGGTAGAGCATCTTAAGTATCTCCGTCCTCTGCTGCATGCCTACCGTAATATCTTCAATCAGTGCATCCGGATCCACGAACAGCCCATACTTTTCAGAAAGCGCAACCACTTTCTTCCTCGCCTCATCCTTCTGGAGAAATCCGCCCTTTGTCGTCTCCACGCCCAAGATAATGTTATCGAGAACGCTGAAACATTCCACCAGCTTAAAATGCTGATGGACCATCCCGATTCCCAGATCATTCGCATCATTAGGATTGTTGATCTCCACTTTCTTTCCGTCCTTGTGAATCTCGCCCTCCTCCGGCTGGTACAGCCCGAAAAGCACGCTCATAAGCGTTGACTTCCCTGCTCCATTCTCTCCCAGCAATGCATGGATCTCGCCTTTTTTTAACTGCAGTGTGATGTTGTCGTTTGCAATGATGCCCGGAAATCTCTTGGTGATATTCAACATCTCAATCGCATACGCCTGCTTATCCATCCTTTACTTCCCTCCTTCATCCTGTATTTAAGCCTCTATATTAAGAAAAGGAGCAGGCATATGAACCTACTCCTTTGCCGCTTAAACCTGTCACTTACTTAATGCTGCCATAGTCATTTGCTTTTACTTTTGTCTTCGGCATAGCCGTAATATCGTTGGAAACCTTTACCTCACCTGAATACATTGCTTTTACAAGCGCTTTGTAATCATCCTGTGAGAACCCGTCTGCCCACTGAGTCGTCTCCAGCGGAAGCTGAACGTAATTTTCCTCAGGATTCTCAGATACTAAGCCAAGGTTGTCAATCTTTCCTTTATGCTCGTCCCATTTCCCGTCCTTGATGTCTGTAAGCATCGTATTAACTGTTGCCGCAAGGCCCTTCATAGCAGAAGTTACCGTAATGTCTTCCCCGATAATCGGTGACTGGTCAGAGTCAACGCCGATAACCTTGCCGCCTGTCTTTTTCGCCGCCTCTACCGCAGATGTGTAGATACCGCCGCCGCATGCAAAGACAACCTCAACGCCCTTGGAGCTGTACCATGTATCCATGTAAGCTGTAATATCTGCGTCGCCGTAGAACTGTCCGCCGCATACATACTCAACTTCAATCTGATCCGTGATCTTAAGCTCCTCTGCCGCCGCATCAATTCCCTGCAGATATCCGTATCCAAAACGGGTAACCGCCGGAACGCTCATGCCGCCCAGGAATCCAAGGTGCTTATAGCCTAACTTAACTGCCGCGTAGCCTGCCATATAGCCGGAAAGCTCTTCCTGATAAGTACAGCAGTATACATTTTCTGTATTGTAGTACTCTGTCACGTCATAATTGTCCGGGTTATAATCATAGCCCTCGCCTACGCCTTTTTCACAGAGATCCCCTGCTCCTACGTCAAGCGCTACAAACTTAACGTCCGGATACAGCTCGGACTGCGCTACGATCGTTGCCGCGAACATATATCCCGGCAATGTGACTACATTTGCCCCGTCTGCAACCGCCTGGTCTACGCTGGCGTTCCTTGCCTCATCGGAGTCGCTCTCGGGCTTGTAGTAGTTAAACTCAACGCCGTTCTCCTCGCTCCATGCTTTACAAGTCTCATATGTCGTCTGGTTAAAGCTCTGGTCTGTGATGTCGCCGGAGTCTGTGACCATGGCAATCTTCATATCTGCCTTTTTGTCATCCCCTCCGTCTCCGGAATCTCCTGAGTCGCCGGAACCCCCGGAACCTCCGCATGCAGCAAGTGAAAATACCATTGCGCCTGCAAGTAATGCTGCGATTATTTTCTTTTTCATAAATCGTCCTCCTCTAATGATCTTTTGTGTTTTAACCTTGATGCTATATATTAAATTATGACATATAACTCGCAATAAAGATAGCTTTTTTTATGCATTTTTTGCATCTTTTGTATCTTTTCACAGATTTTTACCTGTGTTTTTATGCAATATGCCATATATTTAATTCCTTTTCTTTATCCTCGATAATAATTGATGAGGCATCCCTTCAGGATAATCTCCCGCTCCGCATCAGTCATATCCCCAAGCTTCAGCATAATCTCCTTCAGAGAATCCCCGACCACGTAAGCCTTAATCTCTGCCGCTTTTTCTTCAACTGCTTTCCGGATTTCCGGCACAAAGATATAGTCGCCGTTCTTAAAGCTGAGCGCCGTGTGCTCCTCCTCTGTAATAAACGGTAGCATGCCCCAGTTGATCAGATTGGAGCGGTAACGCTTTGTGGCATATTCATTGGCAATATTCGCCCAGCCGCCGAGCACTTTCTGGCAGGACGCCGCCTGCTCCCTCGCCGAGCCGTCTCCCGGTTTCACCGCGAAAATGGTGCTGCCGATACCAAGGTTTGTCCGGTCTATCTCCGTATAAGTTTCTGTAATCTTCCCGATCACCGGCTTTAATTCCTCGAAAGCCTCTGCCGGGCACTGCTCTGCCTCGATGGCCTTCTGGGCTTTCTGAACTTCCTTCGCCCTTCCCACATACGCCGGGTCTTTTCTTGACAGCGCAAACTCCGAAAGCCCCAGCGGATTTGAACGGTAAGAGGATGTCTCGCCGGAAGGGATCAGCTCGTCCGTCGTCGTAACCGGATCATGAATCTCCGATACTACCTTCAGCAGGAGATTTTCCGGCAGGGAAGGCATCGCCGGCCAGTCCTTGATGTTCGGGCCGAACTTAATCTCCACGGACGGGTCTGCCGCGCCATGGCTGTCAAATACGCGGTTTGCATATATTTTTTCGTCAAAATGATACTTCTTTCCGGTGTACTCCACATCTATCGCCGTCGCCGGAGTGAGGAATCCCTTGTTCGCCGCCGTCGCCGCAATGGAGCGGGCATCCATAAGGGCAACGGAAGAAATCTGCCCGTTCTGGAGTTTCGAGCCCTCCCGGTTCGGGAAGTTCCTTGTCGAGTGCCGGATGGAAAACGCATTGTTCGCCGGCGTGTCTCCCGCGCCGAAACACGGACCGCAGAATGCCGTCTTCACAATGGTTCCTGCCTCCATCAGGTCTGCAACCGCACCGTTTTTCACAAGCTCCATATATATCGGCGTGCTCGCCGGATATACGCTGAAGGTAAATTCGTCTGCACCGATATAGCGCCCCTTTATAATGTCCGCTGCCGCGCATATATTCTCAAAGCCGCCGCCTGCACAGCCCGCGATAAGCCCCTGGTCAACATAGAGCCTTCCGTCACGTATCTTGCCCTGCAGAGAATAATCCACCGCGCCGTCAAGGCTGACAAGCGCTTTCTTCTCAACATCCCGGAGAATGTCCGCAAGATTTTCGTTTACCTCATCGATGGTATAGACATTGGACGGGTGGAACGGCATCGCGATCATGGGCTTCACCTCGCTCAGGTTCACATATACCATGCCGTCATAGTAAGCCACTGCTCCCGGGTTCAATTCCTTATAATCTTCCGGCCTCTTGTGAATCTCATAGAATTCTTTGATCGTATCATCTGTCTTCCAGATAGAGGACAGGCACGTAGTCTCCGTGGTCATCACATCAATGCCGATACGGAAATCCGCGCTCAGCTTGTCAACACCCGGCCCTACGAATTCCATCACCTTGTTATTCACATAACCGTTTGCGAATGTCGCCCCAATAATGGCAAGCGCCACGTCCTGAGGGCCTACCCCTTTCATAGGTTCACCGTCCAGATAGATTGCTACTACGCCTGGCATCTTGATATCATATGTCTTGTTTAAGAGCTGTTTTACAAGCTCCGGCCCGCCCTCGCCCATAGCCATTGTTCCAAGAGCGCCGTACCGGGTATGGCTGTCCGAGCCGAGGATCATCCTGCCGCCGCCCGCAAGCATCTCCCTTGCAAACTGGTGGATCACCGCCTGATGAGGCGGAACATAGACACCGCCGTATTTTTTCGCGCAGCTAAGCCCAAACATGTGATCGTCCTCATTGATTGTGCCGCCTACAGCGCACAGGGAATTGTGGCAGTTGGTAAGCACATAGGGAATGGGGAATTTCTCAAGTCCTGACGCCCTTGCCGTCTGGATGATGCCCACGAATGTAATATCGTGGGAAGTTAATTTATCAAACTTAATCTGGAGCCTGTCCATATTTCCTGAAGTATTATGTTCTTTTAAAATGCGGTAGCCGATTGTCTGTTTCGCCGCCTCTCCCTCAGGCCAATCCTGTCCTGTCTTCGCTTTCACTTCCTCCGAAGATTCTGCAATCTCCGTTCCGTTTATCAGATATACGCCTTTATCATAAAGCTTTACCATGTTACTTAATTCCTCCTGTCTTTTTACGTCTTATGTTATCTCTTCTTTTTACATCACCCATTTTATCACATTTTCTTTATATTACAATAGCATAGCAGCGGAAAACCCCCAAACCGGATTCTCCGCCGCTTATTAAACATTTTCTCTCACAGACCGCATATGGTCCGCAACCATCATGGCTATCTTAAATGTCAGTGCATCGTCAAATACCCTGACGTCAAGCCCCGTCCGCTTTTGGATTTTTTCCAGCCGGTACACCAAAGTATTGCGGTGGATGTAAAGCTGCCTTGCTGTCTCCGATATATTCAGGTTGTTATCAAAAAACGTAAACACTGTCTGAAGTTCTTCATCATCAAACATTCCTTCCACATCCCCGTCGAAAACCTCGCGCAGGAACATCTGGCACAGAGATTCCGGAAGCTGGTGGATCAGCCGGCCAATCCCCAATTCGTTGTATGCAAGGATTGTCTTTTCTTCATAGAAGACCCTGCCTACCTCCAGCGCCATGTCCGCCTCTTTATATGACTTTGACACATCCTTGAGCTCCTCGACAATGGTTCCGTAAGACACGCGCACGCTGACCATGGCCTCCATGTTCAGTGTATCCGCGATAACTCTGGCAGTTTTTTCAAGGTCGGCATAGCTCTCTGTCTTTTCTATCGCTTTTACCAGGATTACATGTTTTTCATCAACCGCTGTGACAAAATCTCTCGTTCCTGTAGCATACAGCCCCTTAAGAGTGTCCTGTATCAGGTTTTCACCTTCATTTTTTGCCTCCACCAAAAAGACTGCCCGCCTTAAGTCTACCGGGATTTTCATCTTCTTCGCCTGATTATAGACATCAACCAGCAGCATATTATCCAGGATAAGATTCTGTATAAAACGGTTTTTATCCATTTTCTCCTTGTAGACAAATACCAGATTGGCGAGCTGGCTTGCGCCCATGCTTCCCGCCATGGATATTTCTCTTCCTTTTCCGCTGAGCGCCAGGATATAGATAGGGTCGCCGTCGTCGCACACGAGAAACAGGCTGACATCCTCCTTAACCCTCGTCCGGTTCATCTTTGCCTCCGCAATAAAAGCCGCCACCTCTTTTTCAAACCCGATCATCCGCTCATTGGTCATGACCAGGCAAGTTCCTCTCATATTCCATACCGCGCATTCAAACCCCGTAATCTGTTTGATGTCCTGCACGGTCTTATGCAAAATCTGATTTGACAGCAAGCTGAACACCTCCTTTAATCTCATTATTCTACCATACACCCTTCACTCTTGACAAGGAAGAACTGATGATAAAAAGACCGGTTCCTGTTTCAGAAACCGGTCTTTGCCATCTTTATTAAAGACTAATTTGTAATCGCTACTTCTGTCTCTTTGTCAAATACGTGAATCTTGGATGCGTCCAGAGCAAACTTAACAGTATCGCCTGTCCTTGCCTTTGTGTTAGGCTCTACTCTAGCTGTCATGTTAGCGCCTTCATAGTCGAAGTATAAGAATACTTCCGCACCAAGCATCTCATATACACGGATCTTAGCTTCGATAACAGTCTCAGGAGACTTTGCAAGGAAGTCCGGCTCATCATGTACGTCTTCCGGACGAATACCAAGAACAACCGTCTTTCCGTCATAACCGCCGTCGATAAGCTTTTTCGCTTTTTCTGCGGAAAGCTTAATCTCGGAAGGGCCTGCCTGAAGATATACGTCGCTGCCTTTTACCTTGCATACTGCGTCAACAAAGTTCATCTGAGGCGATCCGATGAATCCTGCAACGAACAGATTGCACGGTGCATCGTAAAGTACCTGAGGAGTATCCACCTGCTGAACGATACCGGCATTCATAACTACGATTCTTGTACCAAGCGTCATAGCCTCTGTCTGGTCATGCGTTACATAGATGATGGTCGTGCCAAGTCTCTGATGAAGCTTGGAAATCTCAATACGCATCTGTCCGCGGAGCTTAGCGTCCAGGTTGGAAAGAGGCTCATCCATAAGGAATACCTTAGGATTACGGACAATTGCACGGCCCATGGCAACACGCTGTCTCTGACCACCGGAAAGAGCTTTCGGCTTACGCTCAAGCAGAGCCTCAAGGTCAAGGATCTTAGCCGCCTCGCGAACCATCTTATCAATCTCATCTTTCGGCACTTTTCTTAACTTAAGGCCAAATGCCATGTTATCATATACTGTCATATGCGGATACAGAGCATAGTTCTGGAATACCATCGCGATATCTCTGTCCTTCGGCTCTACGTCATTCACCAGCTTGTCGCCGATATAAAGCTCGCCGGCAGAAATCTCTTCCAATCCAGCTACCATACGGAGTGTTGTAGATTTACCGCATCCTGAAGGTCCTACGAAAATGATGAATTCTTTGTCTTCAATCTCAAGGTTGAAGTCCTTAACTGCTACGTATCCGTTAGGATATGTCTTGTTAATGTGCTGTAAAGATAAACTTGCCATTTTAATCTTCCTCCTGATCTCTCTCTAATCGCTTGCAATGCATAACGACATATTTTCATAAATATGTTTCGTTTCTGATAAAGAGTATATAGAAAAAGACCGCAAATGGGTATACTCAAGTTGAACAATTTTTCAATAGGTTTTTATACAAGTTGACCAATCAGCGCCTGATAGATTTCTCTTTTCCCGACTCCCCTGTCTTTTGCTACCTGTTTCATGGCATCTTTTTTTGAGAATCCCTTCTTCAGGTACAGCTCCATATGCTCCTCCACTGTCACATCTTCCCACTGCGCCTGCTCTTCCTTTTGGATCTGCCCAAAGCTTTTTCCCTCGACCACGATCACGCACTCGCCCCTCGGCTCATTTTCCCTGTAGTAGCAAAGCGCGTCTTCTATACAGGTATTGAAAATGCTCTCATGCTTTTTTGTGAGTTCCCGGCACACCGCCGCCTTCCGGTTCCCAAGAGCCTCAAGCAGCATCTCCAGAGTACGCACCAGCCTGTGGGGCGCTTCGTACAGTATTATCGTGCGGGTCTCCTGGGGCAATGCCCCGAGCACCTTCTGCCGCTCCTTCTTGTCTGCCGGAAGGAATGCCTCAAAAGCAAACCTCCTTGTGGGAAGCCCGGAAACCGCCAGCGCCGTAATACATGCCGACGCCCCCGGAACTGCCGTCACTGCAATCCCCGATTCATGGCACATCCGCACAAGCTCCTCCCCCGGATCCGAGATGCCCGGCGTCCCCGCATCCGTCACAAGCGCCACATTCTTTCCCTGCTGCATCTGCGCCACAAGATAGTCTGCCTTTTCTACTTTATTATATTCATGGTAACTGGTCATAGAAGTCTTAATCGCAAAATGATTGAGCAGCTTGATCGTCTGTCTCGTGTCCTCTGCGGCGATCAGGTCTGCCTCTTTCAGGATCCGCAGTACCCGCAGGGTAATATCTTCCAGATTACCAATAGGGGTAGCACATAGATATAATGTTCCCATAATTCTTTCTCCCCGTCTGTCTTTCCCCTGTCAATACAGGGCCCGCACTTCCTCCGTGTACACATTTACACTCTCATATACGATAAGGGGTTTTTCCACCACCATACCGGAATTTCCGCCCCGGACGCCCTCGATCAGCAGCATATTGGGTTCCCTGTCAACATAGGGATAGACCAGCCGCAGCCTCTTAGGCTCCAATTTGTGGGCTGTCATCATTAAAATGATCTCACTGAGCCGGAAGGGACGATGCACCATAAAAAAATGCCCTCCCGGTTTTAACAGCCTGGCACTCTCTCTGACCACATCTTCCAGAGAACACTTCAATTCATGCCTGGCTACCGCCTTGTGGGACGCCTCATTGGTCAGTCCATGGGAATGGATCATATAAGGCGGGTTCGTGGTAACAACATCAAAGGAAGCTGCTTCAAAATACGAAGATGCCTCCCTTATATCACCGGTGGTCATATGCACCCGGTCCTCCAGACCGTTAAAGCGGATACTGCGTCTCGCCATGTCTGCAATATCCGCCTGTATCTCCAGTCCCTCAAAATGTGCTCCTTCCGTCTTCGCAGAGAGAAGAATGGGGATGACTCCATTTCCGCTTCCCAGATCTATGGTACGACATCCCTTCCCGATCTTGGCAAATCCTGTAAGAAGCACGGCATCCATGCCAAAACAGAACCATTCTGGATTCTGGATCAACATCAAACCGTCCCGCTGCAGATCGTCCAGCCGCTCCCCCTCCCGCAAAATGTCCTCTTCACGGAAAGATATATCCTTATTTTGTATCATCAGATCTTTGACTTACCTTCCTTTTTTTCCATCGCTTCTAATTCTTTCAGCTCCCGGTCATTTTCACCGCCGCGGTTATCGCGCCTGCGCTCCCGCCGAACTTGAGATCGGAAACCTGGTACTCCCTCACTTCTTTTTCATCATTATCCAGTGTAACAATCACCTTTACCTTCTGTTTGAGCACACTGACACTCTGAACCTCCCCTGGAAGCCCTTCTGGCGTCTTTACGTGGCTTCCCACATTTGGCAGGTGGCTGTTCAGCTCCTCATATGCCTCTTCCTCATTTTTCAGACAGCACATAAGCCTGCCGCACACCCCGGAAATTTTCGTCGGATTCAGGGACAGGTTCTGCTCCTTTGCCATCTTAATGGAAACGGGCGCAAACTCGGACAAATATGTGTGACAACACAATGCCCTGCCACAGATGCCAATGCCGCCCCGCAGCTTGGTCTCATCTCTCACACCAATCTGACGCAGCTCGATCCTTGTGCGGAACACTGAGGCGAGATCCTTCACAAGCTCTCTAAAGTCAATTCTTCCATCCGCCGTAAAATAAAACAACAGTTTGTTTTTATCAAAGGTATACTCTGCCGCGATCAGCTTCATCTCCAACCCATGCCTGGCAATCTTTTCGAGACAGATCACGAATGCCTCCTTTTCCTTCTCCCTGTTTTGTCTCTCGCTCTCATCATCTTCCTCCGTCGCAAGACGGATAATTCCCTTTAGCGGTGCTACGATCTTTTCCTCTGGCATCTCCGTGGGAGGGAGCACAACGGTTCCATACTCAACCCCTTTTGCCGTCTCCACGATGACGTGAGTATCCCGCTTTATATCTGTATTTTCGCCGGGATCAAAGTAATAAATCTTTCCTGCCTGGCGAAACCTGACGCCTATTATCGTTTTCAATGTTTTATCCTGCCTTTCGCTGTCTTTTATTCGGCATTCTCCTTCAGCCAATCCGCCTGTGATTATTTGAGGGCCAGCAGCATAAGCTCCATGGCAACCTCGAAATTCACGTTTGCCTTCAGACGCAGCTTTGCCTTATCAAATGCCATAAGAATTTCTTCTATTTTTTCATAATCTCTCTGATTTGCCTCCGACGAGATCGCACTGAACTCACTCTGGAAGATCAGCTGGTTCATGTTTTTTGTGGCCTTGAACACCAGCACATCCCGATACCATAAGATCATAAGGTCAATATAATCCTTAATATTATCCTTGTCCTCGCCAATCTCACGGATGATTTCCAGCATCTCAGAGACATCCATATTCTGAATATTTTTCAGAATCCGCAGAACCTTGTCCTTCTTTTCCTCAAAGTCTTCGGATTCTATGTACCGTATCGCCTTACCGAGATTTCCCTGGGCAAAAATCGCACTGGTTCTCGCCCGGTAATCCACAACTTTGTATTTATCCATCAGATACTTCTCCACTGTCGCCGTTGACAACGGTCGAAATTCCAGTTTGAGGCACCGGGACTGTATCGTCGGAAGCAGCGCATTGATATTGCTGGTTAGCAGTATAATGATGCCGTATTCCGGCGGCTCCTCAATAGTCTTTAACAAGGCATTCTGTGCTGCCTCCGTCATGCGGTCCGCCTCTGGCACGATATAGATCTTGTACGGGCTGGAAAATGGCCGGATCACAATGGAGCCGTTGATCTTTTCCCGGACGTCATCCACGCCGATGCTGGACAATTCCCTGTTCACCCAGATCACATCCGGCTGGTTGCCGGAGTCGATCTGACGGCAGGAAGCACAGCTCCCACAAGGCCTGCCGCTCTTCTCTGACATACACTGCAGCCCTGCTGCAAAGGTGCGCGCCATGGTCTCTTTACCACATCCCACTTCCCCCTGGAAAATATAGGCATGAAATGGCTTTTCCC